>Ga0181520_10005223_pt1 | contig 20899 bp, 12 predicted proteins | sample PEATcosm2014_Bin_29_FD_132451 | JGI IMG/M metagenome (GOLD analysis project Ga0181520, IMG submission 132451) | Peatland microbial communities from MTU Mesocosm Facility, Houghton, MI, USA - PEATcosm2014_Bin02_30_metaG | ecosystem: Environmental > Terrestrial > Soil > Wetlands > Peat | place... | reverse complement strand
TTGGGCGGCTGCGCCGCCACCCGTCCTGGCGGACGGGAACGACCGTGACTACCGGCCCTGAACCGGACGCTGAAGCATCCGGCTGAGGGGCGCTTCGCGCCGGGCGTCCTGCGGACGCAACGATAACGGCTTACCCAGAGCAGTCGGCTACCGCCCTCGCCAAGACCAGTTCATGGCATCTACCCACACACATTGAGGAAGAGCCCCTGTCGGAACCGGGGCAGGCACTGGCGCAATCCCCGACGAAACTTACGCCCGGATGACAATGAGCCTTGGGTAAGATCGTCTACGGGCCGGTATCATCAGAATGCAACAAGAGGAGTACCTGTATCATGCAAACCCTCGACCACATCGCCTTCACCCCCGACACTGATGCTTTGCTGGAGCAGGTTCGCGTCAGGCCCGGGAGCCGCATGGAGGCGGAGGTCCGCGAACTTCTGGCGCGGGCGACCGATGTCGCGCGCCCCAAGGCGGTTTTCACCGAGGAGTTCATCGCGGCGCGGGGGGGCGACACCGTGACCGTTGGCGGTATCACCTTCACCAGCCATGTCCTGCGACTGAATCTGGACGAGGTGGAACGCGTCTTCCCCTATATCGCCACTTGCGGCGTCGAATTCGATGCGTTGCTCCCCCGGGACGGCGACGAATACCTGCGCTATTGCCTCGACTGCATCAAGGAGATGGCGCTGTTTGCGGCATCGGAGTATCTGCGCCTGCATCTCGCCGACAACTACGGGCTGACACACTGCGCCGCCATGAACCCCGGCTCCGGCGATGAGGACATCTGGCCGATCCAGGAGCAGGCTCCGCTGTTCGCGCTGTTGGGAGATGTCGAGGGGGCAATCGGAGTTCGCCTGAGCGACACGTTCCTGATGACCCCCAACAAAACCGTGTCCGGGATTATGTATCCCAGCGAGGTAGACTTCTTCACGTGCCAGCTTTGTCACCGCGAGGACTGCCCGCGCCGGCGCGCTCCGTTCGACGCGCAACTGTACCGGGAGAAGCACGGCGGGATGGCCGGACACATGTGAGGGGGCGGGGGATTTCCCCTGGCCCGGCGTAGCGGAACCAGAGGAAGGATTGACCACCAAGTCACGAGGGCACTAAACGGCCCAATCACCACTGTCGAGACCGACACTGCCGCTTCGTGTCTTCGAGTCTTCGTGGTCGAAACCGCCGATGCCGCCGCACCTCTCAACACGAAGCCCCCGCTGAACCTTCTCAGGCGCAGCGGGGGCTTCAGCTTGCGTCAGGTTCGCGTCGCAGGCCTCTACTTGAGGTCGAGACACACCATCCCCGTCTGGTTGCGCACGATGAGCTTGCCGTCGGAGACGATCGGCGCGGTCCAGCTTTGGCCGCCAAGCGGCTTGATGCGGCCTAGCTCCTTGTACGCCTCCGGTGTGGCGGACAGCATCACCATGTCGCCGGTCTTGCCGGCTATGGCGATGACCGTGTCGTCCACCGCCACGACGCCGCCTTTCTCAAAGCCGGGCTGCTTCCACAGCGCAGTTCCATCACGCGGGTTGAGGCAAACAAGGTTGTCCGGATCGCCCACACCGAAGATGCACTGCTTATAGTAGACGGGGGTATTGAAGTGAGCGATGATCTCCTTGTTCTGCCACACCGGCGTCGCCCCGTTCGGTCCAATCTGCAGCAGGGCGCAACCGAGGCCGTAGCCCGTGGTGATGAACACGAAGTCCCCAGTGACGATCGGGCAAGCGGCATTCACGGCGCACTGATTCTTGAACGGGAAATCCCACAGGGCTTTACCGCTTTGGGCATCGACCCCCATGACACTGACCCCGGTCATAATGACATATTGCTTGACGCCCTGAATCGTTGCGGCGACGGGCACGGCATATCCCGGCACGTCGGGAGTGCCGCCGGCCCAGATCGTCGCCCCGGTGTTCTTGTCGAGGGCGTAGACGTTGTTCACATCGCCGCCGGGAGTGATGATGAGCTTGTTCCCGTCGATGAACGGCGAGCAGGCATACTGCCATTGCGGCTTATGCCCGCCATAGTCGGCAATGAAGTCCTTCATCCAGATCTTCGCGCCGGTCGCGGCATCCAGGCAGTGCAGCTTCCCCGCGCGGCTAATGGTGTACAACTTGCCCTCGGAGAAAACGGGGGTGCTCTGGGAGAAGCCGTAGTCGGATTTGGAGTTGTCGGCGTAGGTGAAGCGCCAGACATCCTTGCCGGTCTTGAAGTCAATCGCGCGCACAATGTCCTGATCGCCCTGGTGGTCGATGATAAAGACCTTACCCTGAGCGACCGACGGGCCGGCGTAGCCTCCGTCGGTTAGCGCGACCTGCCACAGGACCGGCGGCGGCTTTTGCCCCCAGTCCTTGTTGATGCCGGTGTCCGGGGCGATGCCGTTGGCCGCCGGACCGCGAAACTGCGGCCAGTCGGCAGCGTTCGCCTGCAAGGCCAACAGCAGACATATCAGTGCGATGAGATAGCGGGTTTGTCGAATCATCGGTTTGGCACCTTCACTCGATGGGATTTGGGTACAGCTTGGCGATAGGGTGAGACGGCAATGCGCCTCACCCCCGGCTTCTTTCCGCAAGCGGAGAGGAGAGAACGACAACGGCGTCATGCCGCCGTTCTCCCGCCGGCGAGGGGACCGGCTACCTCACCCCCCCTGCCCCCTCTCCACTCGTATGTGTTTAGCGACACCTCTCTCAGACCATGTGCAGCGCGATTTATCGCGCGGATCACGCCGCGTAACTACCAACATCTCCGTTCTCAAGAGGATGCTCGCTCGCGCCAGCGGTGCAATGGGCGGAGAGCAGTTTGGGCCGGCATTTGGCGCGATAAATCGCGCCGCCACATGGTCGAAGAATGCAGTCGCTAAACAGGTACCTCCACACGTGGAGAGGGGGAGACGACTTACGGCCGGCCTCGCCCTTGCCGCAAGCAATTCAGTTTATCGTTTCAAAATGTTGCGAAGCGGCATGTACACTGCGTTCTATCCGAAGCAGTAGATCGCCCCGTCGGTCGTGCCGATGACGAGGCGCTGGTAGCCGATGGCCGGGCTGCCGGTGATGGTCGCGCCGGTGTCGAACTGCCAGACTCGCTTGCCGGTTGAAAGATCGAGTCCGATTATCTTCCCTCCATCGGACCCGAAGAATACCATATAACTGGCCATCGCGGGAGAGGAATCTACCTCCGAGCCGACGTCGTAGGTCCAGACGGTTCGGCCCGTCGCACGATCGAGGCGGAACACCGTCTTGTTCCGGGAGGGGAATACAACTGCGTCGCCGTAGACGGCGGGCGAGCCGTAAGTGGCCCCACCGTTCTTGCGGGCCGCGCTCCGCCACATAACCGCGCCGTCGCTGACCCGTACCGACGCGTAGCGACCGTCCATACTGCCCACGAAGACGCAACCGTCGGCATACGCCGGCGATGCCCCGAAGTTCGAGCCAAGCTCGGCGGAGGCCCGCTCGCGACCTGTCTCCAGGTCGATCATCCGCACGTAGCCGTCGCAACCGGCGACGATCGCGCGCCCTGCCACGACACACGGCGAGCAGTGCACCTGCGCTTCGGACTTGAAGGCCCAAATCTGCCGGCCTGTCGCCATGTCGAGCTTGTACAGATAGTTGTCATACGAGCCGAAAAGAATGCCCGGAGGGGCGGGCGTCGCGGAGGAGATGATCTTGTCGCCGGTCTTGAAGGACCACAGGCGGTGGCCGTTCGAGGCGTTCAGAGCGTAGAAGACCCCGTCTTCATCGCCGAAAAACACGCGGCCATCGCAGTAACAGGGGGCTGCGGTGATGCTGGCGCCCGCCATGTACTTCCACTTCAGCTTCCCGTCCGTCAGGCGCAAGTCGAGGAGGGCGTTCGTCTTGGTTCCGATGAAAGCATTGTCGCCCGCGATCGCGGCGGTGGACTCGACCGACGAGCCGGTCTCGTAGGTCCAAAGCAGGCGCGGAGTGGCGCTGATCTCGCTGTAGCTGACGCCGTTGTTGATCGGATGAGCGCGGAAGGAGGGCCAGTCTTCGGGCGCGTCGGCAGCCAGGCACACCAGCCCGAGCAGGCATACAAGTGCCGGCAGTGCCAAAGCCAGATAGCGACGATTGCGAAAAGCAGGTACGGCTAACATGGTTACTCTTGCCTCAAAGTCTCCACCAGATTGCCACGAACCGCCGCCGATACGGCAACAATGCAGGCGCAAAGGCCGACCGCCACCACTGCCAGAAGGACCACCAGCAAAGCGCTCCAATTGACGCTCGAATCGGCTGAAGCGAGCTGCGGCGCGACGGCTGCCAGCGCGCAACCGGCGCCGAGGCCGAGGCCGGCCAGCATCAGGCTGCCGTTCTCGACGAGGAGGAGCCTGACGATGCGGCCCTTGGCGAACCCGGCGGCCGACATGAGGGCGAATTCACCTCGCCGCTGAAGCGCCGCGCGCAGGAGCACGATGACCACGCCCACCGTGCCCAGGGCCAGCCCCAGCCCGCCAAGAGCTAGAAACACCGACAGGTATGTATTCTGCACCCGCAGGAACTCATTGAGGACCTCGCCGGTCGTGCGGACATCGAGACCGACCTCGCCGAGGTTGCGACGCAGGACCTCCGCCACCTCCCGCTCTCTGCCCGGCGGGGTCGCGATGAGGAAGTAGCTGGGCCTTGCGATCCCCGGGAACATCCCCCGGAAGGCGTCCTCGCTGACGAGAAGCTCGCGGGCGAAGACACTCCCCTGGAGCAGTCCCACGAACTGCAGCGTGCAGTCTGCGCCGAGACCGTTCTGCGCAATGTACTGCTTGCCGAGGCCCGAGTGCAGGTTCCATACGACGCTGCTGGCGTCGCCGAATGCGGGCACGTACTTGTCTGTCCGCAGTAGCTCCCACGAATTCGCCGATAATGTCCGTAGTTTTGTTACAATTGAAAATCCGCCGCGTTTCACCATCTCGGGCGGCACGCCAAGGATTCGGGGCGCTGAAGGGCGGGCCAGGTTCAGGCAACTAATGTCCTCGCCACCGCTGGAGAGGAAGCCGATGACCTCAGTGCCCGCCATCGCGGCCTCGTCCTGAGGAGAGAAGCCGAGATTCGCTCGACCCTCCGGGGCGCCGAGATCGTACGGCAGCGGAATCGATGAGGTGGCGAGGAGCGCGAAGCCGCCGGAACCGGAATCCCGGCGCGTCCAGTCGGCCCGCGACAGGTCGCGCGTGTTCGCGGCGACGGCGACGAGCACGAAGGCGGCGCAGGCGAGCAGCCCGACGACCAGCAGACTGCCCGGGCTGCCTGCCACGTTGCGGATCGCGAGGCGGGTGAAGGTGAGCCGATCCGCCTGGCCCTGCAAGGCCCGCGCAGACAGCACGCGCACCGCTGCAAGGCCGGCGACCAACAGACAGCAGCCGATGCCGAAGAAGCCTGCTTGTGGCTGCAAAGAGTGTCCCCGTGCGGTATCGATCCACAGCCATAGAGCGCCGACGAGACAGATCACGAGCACGGCTGGAGCGGCGACAGACCGTCGGCGTGCCGCGCTGACGGCGAGCGCCTGCTGTCCGCCCAGGAGTCGCAAAACGGGAAGCTTCGTGAGGGCGCGGGTGCTCCAGAGGACCGTGAGCAGCCCTACCGCGAGGCCCGATGCAGCCCCGACCGCGAGGCTTTGGGCGGTGACGTGCAGCCACAGCGACGGCGTGGAGCCGATCGCGCCGTTCCACCACCTAGTCAGGGCCTGGATGATGACAGCGGCATACCCGACCCCGGCGGGCACCCCCACCAGGACGCCGACTACAGTGAGCAGCATCCCTTCCGCGGCCATCGCGGTGCGCACGAGGCTGCGAGGCACGCCGGTCGCCAGCATGATGCCCGCCTGCGAAGCGCGACTGTCAAGAGACACGCGCAAGAGCATCCCGGCGAGGCCCATGCCGGAGAAAACGATGAACATGCTCAGGCCCAGGAAAAGCTGGCCGAAGTCCGAGGTGCCCTGCGAGGCCGCGACGGCGATCTCGCGCACCGGCCGGAAAGCGAGGCCGGAACTGCCGGGAGGCAGCGAGGAGAGAAGGCGGGCGACAAAGGCCTGCGAGAAGCCCGCCAGTCCGACACCCCGGGGCGGCATGATGCGAATCGAAGTTACCGAGTCGGCCTTCGCGCCCTCCGGGCCTTTCTGCCACAGCGCCTGCGCGGTGCCAAGGTTGACGAACACCTTCGGGGTAGCCCGGTACCGGCTCCAATACTCCTCGTCGCGCGGGGTGATGCGCCCAAGGTCGACCGGGAAAGGGGGCTTCCAGTCGGTCATGCGCGCGGCGTCGGTCAGGCCCTTGAATTCGGGGACGAGCGTGCGGTCGGCGAACTCACCGGACAGGTCGACAATGCGCGCCAGTCGCAGCTTCATCTTCGCGGTCGGGTAAGCGCCGTCGTTGGTCGGGACCAGGTACGAAACCTCGAGCATGTCGCCGACTGCGGCCCTCAGATCGGACGCCGCCCAACTGTTGAGCCAGACCTCGCTGCGTGCCGGAGTGTCAAGCGGCGCGCCGGGTAGTGCGGACGCGGACGGCTCCACGCCGGCCATCATCGCATAAGCAATCCCGGCGCTGCCCGGCTCGGAGAGCTTCGCGATGCGAGTCGCGAGGTAAACCGAAACACGGGCGGCTTTCCCCCCGCAGGCGGAGGCGGCGTCTGTGGCGGCGGTGACCTGTGACGGCGGCAGGAGCGTTGCGTCACTCGAGAGCGAAAGGCCGCCCAGGCCGTTGCCGGTAACCCGGAGGCCGTAGTCCGGGAGCTTACACGCCGACTTGAGCGCGCCTTCCAGAACCTCCGCAACGCCGGCCGAGCCGGGCTTCGAGGCTGCGACGAGGACATTCGCGCGCTTCTCGGCTCCGAGGCGCGCCGCCAGCCAGGTGCGGGACACAAAGACATTGCGGGGCGCGCCGCTTTGAGCATCGAGGCGGAAGTCCCCGGCACCGCCATCGGGCAAGACGGCCTTCACCCGCAGCCGAAGAGACGGCGCGGTGTCCTTGAGCGCCCGGCGCGCGAAGAGGCTTTCCGAGGGGACCGCGCTTTGCTTGTGGATGTTCAGCAGGAGAAACTTGCCTTCCGCCAGGCCCAGGTCGCGAGCGAGAGCGGCGCTCACGAGGCAGTCGCGGCCCGTCAACTCGAAAACATCCTGTAGCCCGAAAAAGTCGCCGAAGCCAGGGTCCACGCCGTACACGGTAACGTTCGGAGCGACGGCCTGGGTCTCGGCCTCACGGGTCGCTCCGGCGGTCTGGAGGAGCGGCGCGATGCGGTCGAAGGCTGCGGCGGCGCGCCGGTCACGCAGAAGATCGGCGGCGAGAGCATCGCGAAAGTGCAGCGGAGCCGAGAGGGCGTAGTCGATATGGCCGAGGCGCGAAAGCGCGGTGTCGCGCAGGCTTCCACGCATTGAATCACCGATCAGCAAGGACCCCGTGATGACCGCTGTCGCTACGACGAGGCCGAAGGCGGCGGCGATCCCCGTTCGCCGGTAGAACAGCAGGCTGCGGAGGATGAGGCGTCCAAGCGCCACGATCACTCACCCCCGGTCGTACCGGCGGCCACCGGAGTGAGGTTGCCGTCGCGCAACTCAAGACAGCGCGAGAAGCGGGCCGCATGTGCAGTGTTGTGGGTGACCATCAGCACCGTCGCGCCGCGGCTGTGGGCGAGGTCGAGCAACAGGTCGATGATGACAGCCCCGGTGTTGCGGTCGAGGTTGCCGGTCGGCTCGTCGCACAGGAGCAACTGCGCGCCGTTAATGAGCGCGCGCGCGATGGCCACCCGCTGGCGCTCGCCGCCGGACATCTGACCGGGGAAGGCGTGCTTGCGCGATGTCAGCCCCACGGCTTCGAGAAGCGCGCTCGCCCGCTCCGGCGCGTCGCGGCGGTTCTTCACGGCAAGGGTGGGCAGAAGGACATTCTCAAGTGCGGAGAGCTGGGGCAGCAGGTGATGATCCTGGAAGACGAAGCCGGTGCGCGTGGCCCGGTACTCGGAAAGCTGCGTGCCCCACAAAGTGGCGACGTTGATGTCGCCCACTCGCACGGTGCCGGAGGTAGGGACATCGAGCGCCCCGATAAGATTGAGCAGCGTGCTCTTGCCGCTGCCGGAGGGTCCGACGATGGCGACCGTCTCGCCCGGCTCAATATCGCACGAAACGTCGGACAGCACCGTGCGCCGGGTGCCGTCGGGGTTGAGGAAGGTCTTGGTCAGTTCTTCGAGAGCTATGGTATCCATGATTGAAGGCGGTAACGGCAAACCTCACCCCCGGCGAACGGCAACCTCACCCCCTCGGCCGCCTACGGCGGCCACGTCCTCTCCACTCGTGGAGAGGGGCGAACGGCGGCGCGGTTCAACTCGTCGCCGGGGCGTACAAGGGTCTTTCTCGCAGGACGATTGCCCCGGTCGGGCACGCGGTTGCACATTCCGCGGCGACTTCGCGTAGGCCTTCTGCGAAACTCTCGCCGAATGGGACGGCGATGCGGACTGCGAACCCCCGGCCGACGAAGGCGAGACCCAAAGCTTCGCGGGAACGCTCGGCGATCTGCACGCACAGCCCGCAGTTGATGCACTTGCCCGGCTCGTACACCACGTCGGGGTGCGTCGTCTCGGCCTGGTATCTGCGCCGACGGTCCTTGTAGTGAGCGGGGCTGGCGTCGTAGGCGATGGCCCAGTCGCGCAGGCGGCACTTTTCAACCCCGGCGCAGTCACAGCGCAGACAGCGGTCGCCCTCGCGCCGTGCCTCGGCGGTGTCGAAGCCTGTTGCTTCCCCGCCAGCAGGCGACAGCCGACCATGACGCGGATAGCCTTTCGCGAAGTTTGCCAGTTCTTCCTCGTCGAGTCGCCCCATCGTGACCGTATAGGGGCGGTGATCGGCGAGCGGCCTCTCCCCCGCCAAGTACAGACTGATGGCCTTCGCCGCCGCGTGCCCGCTACCCACGGCGCGAACGGCGTGCCGGGAGGGCGATACGGCCCCGCCGGCCACGAAGACGCCGGGGATCGCGGTCATCTGGGTGTGGCGGTCGGCTTCGATGCCCGCCCCCTTGACCTTCAGGTCAGGGATCGCCGCCGGACTGAGCTGCATGTCCCCTGTCGCGATGAGCACGGCGTCATAGCCGTCGCGAAGCTCCTGCAAAGAGACGTCTCGGCCCACCGTGGTGTTCGGACGCAATTCGATACCCACCGCAAGCAGACGATCCAGTTCGGCGTCGAGGACCTCGCGCGGGAGGGCGCTTTCCGGCACGCCGGCGTAGCGGAGTCTCCCACCAGGCTCGCCGAAGGAGTCGAAGACCGTGCAGGCATGCCCCTGCAGGGCCAGGTAATAGGCGGCGGACAAGCCGGCGGGGCCGGCCCCGACGACGGCGACCGTCTTGCCCGACGGCGGCACGCACTCCCGGCCGAAAGAAGCAGGGCGAGAGAGGGCGTAGTCGCCGACGAAGCGCTTCAGGAGCCGGATCGCGATAGGGCTGTCGAGGCTCCCGCGCCGACAGCCTTTCTCGCAAAGCTCGGGGCATATCCGGCCCAGGATGGCGGGGATCGGGATGCTCGCGGTGACGGTCTCGACCGCGGCGTCCATCTGCCCGGCGACGATCTGGCGGATCATCTTCGGGATGTCCAAATGCGCGGGACAGATCGTGCGGCACGGCCCGACGCAGTCGCCGAGATGATCGCCCAGGAGCAGTTCGAGGGCCATCGTCCGCGCTGCGCGGATTTCGTCGGTCTCGCTTTCGACGGCCATGCCCTCGCCAGCGACGGTCGCGCACGAGGGCACCAGCTTCTGCGAGCCGCCGATGCGCACGACACAGACCATGCACGAGGTCTCCGGCCGGCAGCCCTCGCGGTGGCACAGCGTCGGTATCTGGATGCCGAGACGGCGCGCGGCCTCGAGGATCGTGGTCCCCGGGGCGACATCGACCGGCTGATCGTCGATGGTTAGAGTTGGCATGTCAGCGACGGTACGCCCTTCATCCCCCCGATCCGGGCGCTTTCACGCCCAGTGTAGCAAGCCGTAGGCCCAGAGCATCGCCACGCTTGCCGACACGGTCAGCAGCGTCGTAGGGACGCCGACGCGCAGGAAGGACCAAAAGGACAGCGGGCACTCATCTTTCGCGCCCTGCGCCACGATGAGATTGGCCACGCTACCCACCAGGGTCAGATTCCCCGCGAAAGTGCTCGCGGCGGCAAGCGTCAGCCACAGCAGCGGCGCGTGCGGCAGTTGCGTAATCCAGTTGCGCAGGAGCATCACAAACGGCACGTTGCTGAAGAGATTGCAGCCCGCGACCGATGCGAATGAGAACCCGGACAGCTCGCCCAGGCTGCCGGTGTGATGCGTCAGCGCGGGAATGGCTTGGGCAAGCCAGACCCCCTCCGTCTTCGTCACGCCTTGCACCACCACAAACAGCCCCGCGAAAAACAACAGCAGCGACCAGTCCACAGCCGCAAACGTCTCTGCGGGCGGGCGGTTGGCAAGGATGAGTATCGCCACCGCCGCCGTCAGGGCTGAAACATCCATCGGCGCGCCACACAGGAAAGCGATCAGCAACCCGGCGAGCACGACCAGCGTCTTGCCGGCCAGTCTGCGATCCAGCGGAGGCATCCGCTTCTCGTCCTGCGTCTCAGCACCGAAGGCCGATTCGCGCAGCACTCGCCCGTAAATGCGGCTGACGACGAACCAGTTGATGACCAGGCCCACCAGCCCTATCGGGACCATCCGCAGGGCGAATGCGCTCCACGCCCACGACGATGACTGCCCGATCAGCATGTTCTGCGGGTTGCCCGTGATCGTCATCACCGAGCCGACGTTGGCGCTGGTCGCCAGAGCCAACAGGTAGGGCTCAGCCGGCAGCCTGGCGCGCCGCACGACCGACAGGATCAGGGGCGTCATCAACAGGCAGATGGTGTCGTTGACGAACAGTGCCGACAGAATGCCCGCCGCCATGCAGACCGTCCACAGCAGATGGTGCGCGCTCCGGCTCCGGTGCACCACGCCATACGCGGTGCGGTCCAGCAGCCCGGACGTCGCGACGTGATGGACGACCGTCATAAAGCCGAACAACAGCGCCAGCGTCGAGAAGTCAACAGCGGCGACGGCTTCGGCGCGGCTGAGCACGCCGCACAGCACCATCAACACCGCGCCCGCCAGCCCGGCGGCAGGCCGGTCGAGCTTGCGCGGCGAGTTCTCTCCGGCCAGGATGATAAGATAGACCAGGGCGAAGACCGCGATGGCCATAACGGAACTGCTGCTCATACCGTTCTCCCGCGGCCTCGCGCCCCCTCGCGCCCCCTCGCCAGCACGCGCCCAACAATGCCCCTCGTCCGGGCTACATCACTCGACGACCACCGCGTCCACCGGGCAGACTTGCCTGCAAGTGCCGCAGCGAATGCAGAGGTCGTCGTTGATTTCATGCTTCTGATGCGCGACCAGCGGGATCGCGAACACGGGGCACTTCTGCGCGCATTTGGTGCAGCCGATGCACGCGTCGGTGATGCGGTAATGGATCATCGCGCGGCACTTGCCTGCCGGGCAGCGGCCCTTCAGGTGAGCCTCATACTCCTCGCGGAAATAGCGGATGGTAGAAAGCACCGGGTTCGGCGCGGTCTGACCCAGGCCGCAGAGGCTGGCGCGCTTGACCATCACGGCCAGCTCCTCCAGCTTCTCGATATCGCCCTGTTTGCCCTGGCCGGTGCAGATGCCCTCCAGAAGGTCGAGCATCTTCCGCGTGCCGATGCGGCAGAAGGTGCACTTGCCGCACGACTCGTTCTGGGTCGCCTCCAGGAAATAGCGGGCGACATCGACCATGCAGTCGGTGTCATCCATGACCACCAGCCCGCCGGAGCCCATGATCGCTCCCGCGCCGGTGAGGGCCTCGTAGTCGACCGGCGTGTCGGCAAGGCTTGCCGGGATACAGCCGCCGGAGGGGCCGCCGATCTGCACCGCCTTGAACTGCCGCCCATTGGCGACCCCGCCGCCGATCTCCTCGACGATCTGGCGGATCGTCACCCCCATCGGGACCTCGATCAGGCCGCCGCGCTTGATCTTGCCCGTGAGCGAGAAGACCTTCGTGCCGGCGCTGTGCTGCGTGCCCAGGGCCGCAAACGCTTCCGCGCCGTTGCGGACGATCCACGGGATGAGGGCGAGAGTTTCGACATTGTTGACACAGGTCGGCTTGCCCCACAGGCCCTTCTCGGCGGGGAAATGTGGCCGGAGACGCGGCATCCCGCGACGGCCCTCCAGCGAGGCGATGAGAGCGGTCTCCTCGCCGCAGACGAATGCGCCCGCGCCCTGCATGATCCGCAGATGAAGGCCAAAGCCGGTCCCGTTGATGTCATCGCCGAGCAGCCCGCGCTCCTCGAGGCGGTGGATGGCCTCCTGGGTGCGCTGGACGGCGAGGGGGTACTCGTTGCGGATATACAGGATGCCCTCACCGGCCCCGACGGCGTAAGCGGCGATGGCGAGGCCCTCCAACACGCGGAACGGATACGATTCCAGGAGCATTCGGTCCATGAACGCGCCAGGGTCGCCCTCGTCGCCGTTGCAGACCACGTACTTCGTGTCAGATTCTGCCTTGCGCACCAGCCCCCACTTGCGCCCGGTGGGGAAGCCGGCTCCCCCGCGCCCGCGCAGACCCGAGTGCTGGACCTCGGCGATCACGGCCTCCGGGGGCACGCCAGCGAGGCACTTCCTGAGAGCGCTGAAGCCGCCGTTGGCGATGTAATCCTCGAGATCGAGCGGGTCGATCACGCCGTACAGCTCCGTGGCGAGATGCTGCTGGGGGCCGAGGAAGGCGCAGACCGGCGCATCCCGGGTGTCGATGGCATAGCGCGTCACCGGCTCCCAGGCCTCATCGGTGAGCAGCTTGTCGACGGCGTGGCTGACGGCGAGGCGGGCCTTGCGGATGAGGCCTTTCGGCTCGAAGTGTCGGCGGATGATGGCGGCGGCATCGGCGGGCTGAACCCGCGCGTAGATGGCGGGCGGCTCGCCGGGGACGTGGACCTCGACGAGAGGGGTCTGGTGGCACATCCCGACGCAACCGACGGGCTTCACGACGGCATCGGCGCAGACCTCGCGGATGGCGTCCTCGAGCGCCTCGCGCACCTCCATGCTCCCGCCGGCGATGCAGCATGAGCCGACGCCGATGCGAACCTCGGCCAGTTGGCCGGGTTGCAAGCCCGGAGAGACAGCTTGCCTGCCCTGCCCGGCACGCCTGTCGCGGCGGAGGAAATCCTCGATGACCTGCGCGACGGAATCGGTGGTCAGGTGGCCGTAGGTGACGCCGTCGATCTGGACCGCCGGGGCGAGGGTGCAGCAGCCCAGGCAGTCGACGCGCTGGAGCGTGAACAGGCCGTCCTCGGTGGTGTCGCGGCCATCGCCCAGGCCGAGCTTGCGCCCGAAAGCCTCGGAGATGAGCTTCGCGCCCTTGACATGACAGGCGGTGCCGTGGCACACGCTGATGAGATGCTGGCCGACGGGCCGATGACGGAAGCGAGTGTAGAAGGTCGAGACGCCGGTGACCGCGGCAGGGGTGATGTCCGATATCTCGCACAGGTGACGGAGAGCGTCCTGCGGGAGATACCGATACTCGCGCTGCATCCCCTGCAGGATCGGGATGAGCGACGAGGGGCTGCGGCCATGCTCGCGCACGAGGCGATCCACCACGCGCAGATCGACGGACGACCGTGCGAGGCGGCGCGGCAGCGGGCGCGGGGCGCACGCGCAGGCGCCGCCGGGGGGCGTGTCCGCTACGGTGGGCGGTTCCAGGATTGCGGTCGATTCTTCGGACATGATTTCGTGTGTCATTAAGGCTGAGTACTGGCTTTGTGGCAATCCCAACGGGACAACGACAACGGGTAGATTCGCCGGTTGTAGGCAAGACCGCTCACGGACGGACGGCGAACGGCTGGAAACAGGATGGGCAGGATTAATGGGATTACGGCATGGCGAGACGCCCCAGGGCCGTCAAGGGCCGCTGCATCCTGGTACTATCGTCGTCAGGCGCACACCTGCCATCACCGCGCGCCTGCCAACAATCCGGAAACGCCCCTCCACGACAACGGCTTTCGCGGGCGAGACGCCCGCGCCACGCGCTTACGCACCCGCACTGCCATTTCCTATCAGGCGTGGCCGTTCGCCGTCATCCGGTCTTTCTCGCCGTTCGCCTCTGCCGTCATCCCATTAATCCTGCCCATCCTGTTTCCCGCCGTTCGCCGTTACTTCGCCGTTGCCGCCGCCCCGATGCAATACAGGTTCTTCTCACCCCGAATGTAGATGCGACCGTCGACGAAGGCCGGGGTTGCGCGGACAGGCTCGCCCACATTCCCGGCTCCTGCCGGGGCGGTCTGTCGCGCGGCTTGTAGGACCGTAGTCACGCCGGTGGTATCGGTGACATACACCAGGTTGCCGACGATCACCGGCGAGGCGTTCACCGGGTTGTTGACCTCATGCTCCCACAGTTTCTTGCCGTCTTTCACGTCATAGCAGGTCACTGTGCCGGAGCCGGTGGCGAGGATCACGAACTGGTCGTTCGAGGCCGGGCTGGCGGTGTCGGGCAGGCCGTCCTCGGCGGTCCAGACCACGTCGGGCTTGTTACCCTTGCCGGGGGCAGGCGGGCGGATCGCAAAGAGCTTCGCGCCCGAATTCGTCACAAAGGCGAGACCGGCGCTGAAGCTCGGCGAGGGCGCGACATCGCCGCTGAGGCAATCGAGACGCCAAAGCTCGGCCCCGGTGGCGGCGTCATAGCCGATGGCGAGCGGGTTCCCGGCGGTGATGATCTGTGCGGTGTTGCCGACGACCGCGACGATCGGGCTGCTCCAGGCGGCTTGCACGGGCCGGGGGGTGCGCCACAGAGACTTGCCGGTGGCGGTATCGAGCGCGATCAAGGCGGACTTCCCCCCCGCCGGGTCGTCGCCCTGGTCCCACTGGATGATGAGCGAATTCTTGTAGACGGCCAGCGAGGACGCGTACCCGTAGATGCTGTCGGGCGCCAACAGTGCTTTCGACCAGGCGGGCTTGCCGTCGAAGTCGAAGGCCGCCACGTCGCCGTTCGCGAAGATCGCGAAGAACCGCTGGCCGTCGCAGGCCATCGTCGGAGCGGCGTAGCCGGTATCCGAACTGATCTTGGGAGGCTCTTCCTTCGCCGAGACCTCGATCACGACCGGCTGCTGCCATAGGAGCTTGCCCGTGGCCGCATCGAAGCAATACACCGCGCGCTGCTTCTCGGTCGCGCCGGAGAGCACGACTTTGCCGCCCCAGACGATGGGCGAGCTATGCCCCGGAAGCGGGACAGCGGCTTTCCACAGTACGCCGGCGCCTTTGGCGGCGTCCCAGGCCGTCGGGAAAGTGTCGGTGGTGGCACGCCCGGCGACGGGACCGCGGAACATCGGCCAGTTCTTCAGCGCGTCACCCAGGTCGATCGGCGCGGGCGGCTGTCCGGCACCGCCATTTGCCGTCGCAGCGGGTGTGCCGGAAGGGCCGGGCGGCCCCGGAGGTCCCGGCACGCCTTTGGGGCCGGCCGGCCCGGGCGATCCGGGAGGGCCCGGCGAGCCTGCAGGCCCGGCAGGTCCTGCTGGTCCGGCAGGTCCTGCTGGTCCGGCGGGACCTGGCGCACCGACAGGCGCAGCGGCTGGAGGAGGCGGCACAGCGCCCGCCGGCGCATCCGGCTGGGCGGGGGGAGCAGGCTGATCGACGCCCTGGCCGGCCCCTAGAGTGGCGCCCGGCTCGCCCGAGGCGTCCTGGGAGGCTTCAACCGACTTCACATACTCGGTGGCCGGGTCGTGTCGCCCGACGACCGCGGCAGTTACCAGGAGGCCGGCGAGGATTAGGCCGAAAGCGGCGACCGATCTGCGGCCAAGCGCGGTGTCGATGAAAACCCGCGCCGGGGCTGCCGGGTCCGGCGGCGGGAGCTTCGCGCGCAGATCGGCCACGACGTGCAGGGAGACCAGAAGCACGGCCACTCCGGCAAACAGGAGCACGACCCCGATGACGGCGCGGGTCCGGGTCTGGAAGTAAGCCTGGCGGATGTCCACATCCATACCCCGTATCTGGTTGCGGATCTCCTCATTCTGCGGCTCGCGCGCCAGATCGGCCCGCAGCACGTCGATCTGCTCGGGCGTAGAGGGCGCGGCGCGCTTGGCCTCAACCCAGTTGACGATGAGGAGGCCGAGCATCACCAGGCAGAAGACGAACGCGACGGCAGCCGTCCCCAACGCGGCGCGGTATCGAACCTGCGTGCGGTCAACCTGCGGCGGCACGATAGGGAATTCCTGGGTCATCGTCATCGCGCCCCCTCCGCTATCTCGAAGCCTTCGGGCAGCCCGCCCGCGTGATGCACGGGGCACGACTGGTAGCAGCGACCGCAGGCGACACAGGAACCCGTGTCGATCTGATACTCCGTTCGTTTCCGTCGGATTGAAAGGCCAATCATGCGCAGTCCAAACACCAACCCGATCCAGGCGCCCAGGAACCAGGCGCCTTTCTCATATTGCGCTCTGATCGCCGCGGCATCCCGGTACAGGTCAGAGCTTTCGAGACCCAGTGTGGCAAAAGCGGCGCTTTCGTCGGTCGTGCCGGTAACTTGATGGTGCTCCTCCAGCCAGATGCGGTCGGCCAGCCGCACGGTGCGGTGGACATGCGACAGCATCGGGGCGGCAAGGCGGGTGAGGCCCGCGCCTCCCAGCATGAAGACCGGCAGCAGCGCGAGCAGGAGCACCAGGCGGCGCTTGCCCTCGGTGCGCGCCACAGGCTGCCCCTCCGGCGAAGGCGGCAAGATCGCGCCGTATGGGCACGCCTTGGCGCAGAGATGACAATTGACGCACTCTTTCGGCGAGATGCGCGCCTGCCAGCGGGCGAAGTGCGACATCCACCGCAAGACCAGGCCGTAGGGGCAAAGATACCGGCAATACGGCCGGCCGATGACCGTGCTCAGAAGCAGGATTGCAACGCCCAAGGCGAGCATCAACACGCTGCCGCCGAGGCGGAAGAAGAGCACGAACGGATCGTACTCGCAGACGAGAAAAGCGCTGCTCGTCGCGGCGAACAGGACCGCGAAACCCAGGTACACATAAGGAATCGTGCCCAGAGCGTCATCCAGCCAGCGGGGCGTGCGCTTGGGCCTCAACAACACCAGTTCCTGCGCTGCGCCGAGAGGACACACTCCGGCGCAGAAGACGCGCCCGAAGAACAGCGCAAACAAAATCGGTAGCAGGAAGAACGCCCCCGCCGTCGCCGGAAGCACGTAGTCCTTGCGCCACAGCGCCAGCACGACGTTCTGCAAGGCCCCCACCGAGCAGATACACCCGCGGCGGTAGAAGCCGAAGTACAGCAGTGAGAAAAGCACCAGTGCGACGAGGTGCTGTCGCGACCGCGCCTTCACGACGAGGTACGCGGCGACGGACAGGGCTACCAGAAGCACCGCCACATCCAGCCACGAGAGCCAGACGTCTCGCGGGCCGGGCACGGACGTGGCCGGGAACCGATACCCCTGAGTGAATTCGGGCGGCGGGAAGTTCTCCACCGCCAGAAGCGCTGCAGGCAGACACAGAAGCAGCGCAATCGAAAAGACAATCTTGCGCATGAGGCTCACTTCTGGTCCGCCTTCGCAGGCTGTGTGTCCGGCTGCGCAGCGCTGGCCTGCATCCGCAGCAGGTACGGCTTGCTCGCCGGCACCCGCACGAAAGCGTTCGACGGACAGGCGCGGGCGATCGAGCAGTCGTTGCAGTTCAGACAGCGGTCATGCCTCACCTGCATGCAAAGCGACCCGTTGCCGAACATGTGGCAGCCCTTGACACACAGCGCGCAGCCGATGCACTTATCCTCATCGATGGCGTACTGGTAATAAGGATCTTCCACATAATTGCGGTGAATCGCGTTGGTCGGGCAGCGCTGATTCTCCGCCGCGGTGGTGTTGTCTGTGCGTTTGTCCACGAAATACCCGAAGCAAAGCTGGCAATAGCCGCACATCGCGTGCTCGTGCACGCATTTGGCCGCTGAGGGCGCGAGCACGCATTCGGTCGCGCACTTGCCACACTGGGTGCACTTGGCCGGGTCGATCTGCCAGACGTAGCCTTCCGCATCATGCCGGGCCACGAGCGAGCCGATGACGCCGCTGCAGGCGAGAAGGCCCGCCCCGCGAGCCAATTGCGCCACGACTTCGCGCCGGGTGATCTTCTTCGGTTCGTCAGCCACAGGCCTCACCCCCGCCGGCTTCCTGCCTCGCGGCGATGGCTCTGGGCAGAGGACAGCCGGTGAACTCGACACAAGCCCGGCACGACTGCGGGCGCAGGCACTCGCTGCCGTGGCGGGCAAGAAGAAGCGCCGTGCCGCCGCCCAGCAGGCCGAAGAGCGCCCACCTTGCAGCGGCGATCAGGAACTCGCGGCGGTTTCCGAGACGGTCCTCGAGACGGTCATTGCTCTCGTTGTTCACGATGCGTCTACCTTCCGTACACTTTCACGACTTTCGCCACCGGATCGAGCACCCAGAGGCGGCCCTTCGCGTCAGCGGCCAAGTCGATGCCGACGGCCGCCGAGGAGATGCCTGGCGGCTCGGCCACCAGGCTCTCGAGCGCGCCGGCGGGGGTATAGACTTTCACCCGGGGGAGGCCCTTCTCGCTGGTCGCGATCTTGCCGTCGGGCAGTACGGCGATATCAGTGGGGTTGCAGCAGCCGCAGAAGCCGTCGAGGTCGTTGGATGCGCGGCCCCACGATCCTTTTAACTCCCCCTGCGCCGTGTAAGTTTCCACGACGTGTCGCCCGGGGTTCGTGACCACGATCAGGCCGCCGGACGCGATCGCCACATCGAGATGCGGGCTGGGGGTCAACAGGCCGGGAATCTTGCGCGCATCGTCGCGCTTGCCGATGCTGCCGACGAATCGGCCGGTGCGGTCGTAGTGATCGACGAGGCGGCGGCCGGCATCGGCGACCCAAACCGCATCCGGCGCGAGGGCGATCGAGGTGACGAAGCTGCCCTTTCCGGGAGCAGGCCACTCGGCTTGCAGGCGGCTGTCGGGGGCGAAGACCTCGACGTGATCGCCGACACCGACGTAGACGACGCCGGAGGCGTCCACAGCCAGGCAGCGGGGCTTGCCCTGCACCGCGAACTCCGACTTCTTCGTTCCGTCGGAGCCAAAGACGCGAACAAGCTGATCCCCGGCGATATAGAGGTCGCCCGTCGGGCCGAGGGCAATCCCCCGAGGGTCTTGCATGTCGGTCTTGATCTGCCCGACGAGGCGCCACGTGGGCACCTGTGGGAGGGGCTGCCCGGTGGCAGGGACCTCTCTCGGCGCATCTTTCGCCGTAGCGGCGTTGTACACGGCGTCGTTCACGGCGCGGTTGTAGAGCACGTAGCCGGCGAGGACGGCGATGAGCAGGAGTAGGGCGACAACAGAGAAGGCGGCCGCGGTGCGGCCCGAACGGCCCGACCCCACCCCGCTGCGCAGGGCACCCCTCCCGCATGGCCGCCTGCGGCGGATGAGGGAGGACGAACGGCGAACGGCCTTTAGCGGGCGAGACGCCCGCTCCACGCGATCCTCTATATGACGATGAAGCACATAGTAGTTACGCATCTCACTGTCTCGCAATGTCCAGGCAGACCATCGTGGTTACGTCGCGGGCCAGAAGCCGCCCGCCGGCGATTGCGATCGGGGCCCAGGCGTCGGACCCGGTGAGTATCTTTGCGTCAGCCATGAGTTTGAAGCCCGACGGCGTTGCCTGCGCCAGTGACAGTTCGCCTCGGTCGCTGAGCACATAGAGCATCCCGCCGGCAAGGACATAAGGTCCCAAGCCGAAGCGTTTCGTGCCGCTGTTCCACACCTGTCTGCCGCTGAGGTCCAGGCAGGCGAGCATCCCGCCGGGGATGACGCCGTAGATATAACCATTATAGTAGATCGGAGTCTGTTGATCGGAGCCGAAGACGGCGGGCTGCAGGCGGTATAGGGATTTCGGCACGATTTTCCCGCCGGAATTCTGAAGCTGCAGCATCATCGCGCCGGAATTGTACCCGCCGCACAGGAAGATGCGGCCGTCGCCGATCGGCACCGGGCTCGGGACCGTCGCAGTGCTCACGACCCACTCGGTGGTATCCCACAGAAGCTGGCCGTTGTCGGCGGAGATGCCTGCGACCCCGCCGCTGCCGCAGTACACGTACATGCGCTTGCCGTCGAAAACGGTCGGGACAAGCGACGAGTGCGTCATCCGCCAGCCACGGGGGTTTGGGGTCTGCCAGAGGACCTTGCCGGAGGCGATGTCCACCGCGATAGCCAGCGCCTTGCCCGCCGGGGCGAGGATCACACGGTTCCCGTCGATGAGGGGGCATTGCCCGGCGTACCACTCCGGGACCGTAGCGCCCCACTGGGATACGAGGTCGATCCGCCAGGCGACGCGGCCGGTGGTGGCGTCGCAGCACATGACATGGCACTTCGGCCCCAAAGTGACGACATATTGCGAGGTGACTGCGGGGACGGTGCGGGACATGCCGTGATTGCGCTTCACCTCGACCGGGTACGATTGCGACCACTGTTCGCGTCCGTCGGCGAGGGAGAAACAGCGCAGCTTGTCGGCGCGGGCGGCCTGGTCGTAGTCGAGCACGTAGACGCGGCCATTGAGCACCGCCGCCCCGGCATGGCCCTCCCCCAGGGCGATTTGCCACAGCTTCCGGGGTCCGGAAGGCCCCCAACCGGAGGCCAAAGCGGTGCCTTCGGTGCTTATGTTATCGTGGTTGGCCCCCCGGAAGCCTGTCCATGCGCCGGGGAGGTTCGGCACAGCCCCTGCGCCTGCGGCGAGGGTAGCAGCCGCACCGGGGGCGGCTGCACCGGGAGCCAGGGCAGGGTTCGCAGCGGCGCCGGCGGCGGGACCTGCGGGGTTCGTCTGGTTGGACGGCGCATCCACGGTCGCCACGCGCGGTTCGATATCCGCCACCTGCGGCCGAGTGTGCAGCCAAAGCCACACACCGGCCACGGCA
>Ga0181520_10005221_pt1 | contig 20906 bp, 16 predicted proteins | sample PEATcosm2014_Bin_29_FD_132451 | JGI IMG/M metagenome (GOLD analysis project Ga0181520, IMG submission 132451) | Peatland microbial communities from MTU Mesocosm Facility, Houghton, MI, USA - PEATcosm2014_Bin02_30_metaG | ecosystem: Environmental > Terrestrial > Soil > Wetlands > Peat | place... | reverse complement strand
CCCCCCGTCGGTAAAGAATAGTTTTATTAAAACGGCTGTATTCTATATCGACGGTATCCGACTGTCAACAATATTTTTCCCGACGAGGAATAAAACCTCCGGCGAAAGGCAGGGCGCGGATTCCGACGGCGCTGGTTTCTCAGACGGTAAACTGGCGGGTTAAATTGGCGAGGCGGGTCCGGCGTGCCGTCGGAAGAGCGGCGACCATTTCAGGAGGAATTCCATGCTCGCATAGCGGTTGTCGTGCAGGCTCCGGCCCCGTTTTGACACGAAATGATCGCGCAGGATTCTTTCCGCTGCCTGCGCGCTTCCCACCCGGCTTACCAGCGTTCCTACTCCCAGCATTCAACCTCCCGCTCGCTGCATGTCCATTTCCAGAACGTCTTCTCACTGGTAAGGTTCCTACACGTTTAGAAATATTTCAAGGGAAAATGTCCGGTTGGGATAATTCCCGACGAGAAGCGAATTGTTTCGAGGTGGACGATCGTTAGAAAGGATAATTTATGCCGACGAACACGGCGGGCCCTTCATTGCCGACGCCGACATCGACAGACCCTACGACATTGGGTTTGACCGCAGCGCGAAAGGCCGTTCCATAGACAGGATGAAAATTCCTGATTTCCGCCTGCGGAAGAGTTGGGAAAACTTCGCCGCCGTCAATAAACGGCGCTATCTCGAAATTGGTTTTGATGCCCATCATGGTCAGGGAAGCGATGCGCATGCGCTGCTCCACATTAAAGACCATCCGCCCGCGGTCCGTAAACCGCCCTTCGCCAAAACCCCGCAGGGTGTCCCGGCCGCCGACAGAAGTCAATTCATAGAAAGGAATGTACGGGCCGTTCACCCACTCATACAGGCCGTGTATAACGGTGACCTGGTCAGGATGATTTTCCCATATAAAGAAATGTTTCGCCTCCGCGCCGTAGCGGATGAATATGGAATCGCTGCCGAGCGTCTGGAAAGTTTTCTCAAACCAGACCTCGCCAGAACTTCCCCTGGAAGGAGTAATCGGGTAGTCACGCGAGTCCATAAAAAGCCTGCATTCGTAAGCCACGGTGTTTTTTGTGCCCAGACCGGCCAGCGTCGGAAAAGCATTCGCGAGATCGTTGACGCCCGGAACAATGGTGTGGTCTACGTCCATAGTGCGAAAACGAATCCCGGTCGAAGCGCGCCAGTATTTGAAAAAGTTCAGGCCGATATCCCCCCGTGCATAGGTATCCCCGGCCGTATAGCCGGTTTCATCCTGAGAATGAGTTCCCGGTCCCAAACCATAAAATCTGTCGGAAGCATCTACGTCGTGCGCGCCTTCGGCGTAAACGTAACCCATTCCATCCCAGGCAGCGGTGTTCTCGTAGCGGACTTTGATTTCGCGGTTGGTATGCTGCGAAAAGCTGCCGATGGTGTAAAGCTGGCTTTCGTCTGTAGGGTAATAGAAATAACGCATGGTGGCCGTCTGGCCGAAAATAGAGTTATACGTATAGGAAGGAGCCAGCAGGTGGCGGATATGGTTGGTCACCGGATTGGAAATCACTGTAACTGGCAGGACGCCGTACGTCGGACCGGCATTGGGATCAGTGGCGATTGCCGGAAGCCAGACAAACAGATTGTTATTTTTGGTATAGGTCATGATCCTGGCTGCCCCGGCGAAGAAACGCTCGGTGGCAGTCTGCGGCGCTGGAGGCGCCGGGGCAGGAGGCGGCGCCTGGCGAAAAGTCGGCATCTCCGGAGCCTGCGAAGGCATCGGCTGAGCTGACGGTTCCTCAACGCGCGGATTCGGTTTTCCGTATTTTTTGTAGCTGCGCTGAATATCGGCCCCGGTGGGAAGATGACGCCGCCGGCGTGGAGCTGCCGCGCCTGCTGGAACATTTACGGTATACGTAGAGATTTTAACAGGCTGGTTAAAGAAAGGGGTTTCATCCGTCCAGACGCAATTCCCCGCGGTCAGACAGAACGCCGTCAGCAGAAAGAAGCTCTTCCGCTTCATGCCCTTTTTTTAAGTTTTTTACTGCTAGTCGTAGTACTCGATGCCCAAGTGCGTGATGAGCTCTTCGCCGCGCAGATAGCGCAGGGTGTTTTTGAGCTTCATCAGCTGGATAAACAGGTCATGCTCTGGGTAAAGCCCCGGCGCAGCCATCGGGCTTTTGAAATAGAAGGAAAGCCATTCCTGAATGCCCTGCATCCCCGCGCGATGCGCCAGATCAACAAAAATAGCCAGGTCAAGGACGATCGGCGCGGCCAGAATGGAATCCCGGCAGAGGAAATTCACCTTGATCTGCATCGGATAATTCAGCCAGCCGAAGATGTCGATGTTGTCCCATCCCTCCTTGTTGTCGCCGCGGGGCGGGTAGTAATTTATCCGTACTTTATGGTCATAGTGGCCGTAAAGATCGGGATACAGATCGGGCTGAAGGATGTATTCCAGAACGGAGAGCTTTGACTCTTCCTTGGTCTTGAAAGCTTCCGGGTCGTCGAGCACTTCGCCGTCCCGGTTCCCGAGGATATTGGCAGAGAACCAGCCGTCCAGTCCCAGCAGGCGCGCTTTGAAGGCGGGCGCCAGCACGGTCTTGATGAAGGTCTGGCCGGTTTTGAAGTCTTTGCCGCAAACCGGGAGGCTCTTTTTCGCCGCCAGTTCGCGGATGGCGCCGATATCCACCATCAGGTTGGGCGCGCCGTTTGCAACCGGAACGCCGGACTGCAGCGCGGCGTAGGCGTAAATCTGGCTGGGGGAAATGTCCGGGGAATTTTCCCTGAGGCCTTTCTCAAAGACCGCAAGATTTTTATGAACCGCCGCCGCCTTCTGGTATTTTTCCGTAGAAGCGCACCAGATCATCACCAGCCGGTCCAGGCGGTTTGTCTTCTTGAATTGGGCAATGTCTGCCATGAGTTGCTGGGCCAGATCCATTTTGGATTTGCCCTTTTTAACGTTCGGTCCGGAAATGCGTGAGACATAGGCAGTATCAAAAACCGCGGGCATCGGTTTGATTTTTTCCAGCTCGGCGCGCAGGGGAGCGAGGTGTTCGGCGGTAAGCACTCCGGCTTTTGTGGCGGCGCGAAACATATTGTCCGGGAAAATATCCCAGCCGCCGAAAACGAGATCCTTCAGTTCGGCAAGCGGCACAAAATCCTTGATCATAGGGATGCGGTGTTCCGTGCGTTTGCCCAGGCGTATGGTGCCCATCTGGGTGAGCGACCCGATGGGCTTGCCGAGGCCTTTGCGGGAAGCCATAACTCCGGCGATAAATGTACTGGCTACTGCGCCCAGTCCGGGCATTAGAATTCCCAGTTTCCCTTTTGCCGGGGCGATTTTTACCGACTCAGAACTTTGAGACATGACAGAAGCGTTGGATTTTTTCACCTTGCGACCATCCTTTTTTAGGAGCTAGGCCATCCTCCATTAACACCACTGGAGGGATGGTAGTGGATGCATTATATAAAAACGGGTTTCCCTTCAGGCTACTTGCTTCGATTCTCCGGGTGGGCCTAAAACTGAAGCTCAAGCATCATGCGGAAGGTGAGTCCGGACACTCCGAGATTGAAATCTTGTCCGTCCGGAGGATTCAGATGGTTTGAGTAGTGGACATAGCCGGCGTCCGCGTGCAGAGAAAGATTTTCCAGGCCCAACTCTTTTCCGTGCGGGCATGGGAACCTTACGCCGAGCTGGGTTAGCTGAGATATTGTTGTATGCCCCTCCTGAAAGGGATACGGATCAAAGGGCGGATTCTCCGTTGCCTGGTTCTCGAAATTTGCCACGGACAGGCCTAGGGCGAACTCCGGTATCATCCAGTCTTTCTTCCAGAATTCCCAGATGCCGGCAATATGGCCTTCCCTGACCGAATCTACCTGCGACTGAACGGTCCCGGAAAAAACGTTCCTGGAGTCCTGCGACAGATTGCTTGAGACATTGGTCGGAGTGGCCCCTCCTATTTCTATAGCGGAAAGCCACGGCAGGTCGAGCCTGTAGCGCAGGGCCAAAGCCGGGAGAAATTCCGTGTCAGATCCACTGTGCAGGAGCGTTGCTCCCAGCATAAGGGAAAAGCGATCGCTGCCGAACCAGGTCGCGGACGAAGCAGCCTCGGCGCCGCAGGCAAAGCACAGAAGCACAAGGATAAGCCATCCCTTTTTCACCTTACCTATTAGAATCCTGAGAAAGCTTTTAGGATGCCGCGTCTTGACAAAAAAATTCAGGATGGATTATAAAGATGGGAACAGCTTTTATTATCATGGGAGGAATTTCGTATGGACCAAAGCATCCGCGTAATTCATGAAAAAGTAAGCAAGGTGAGCGTTTTTATCCAGGCGCTCAAACAGGAGATAGGAAAAGTGATCGTTGGCCAGGAATATCTGGTGGAACGGCTCCTGGTCGGGCTCCTGGCGGACGGCCATGTGCTTCTCGAAGGAGTCCCCGGGCTTGCTAAGACTCTGGCAGTGCGCACTATGGCAAAGTCTATCGACACCCAGTTCCAGCGCATTCAATTTACTCCTGATCTGCTGCCTGCGGACCTGATCGGCACGACGGTTTACAATCCCAAAGACAGCCACTTTTTTGTGAAGAAAGGTCCGATATTCACCAACCTGCTGCTGGCCGATGAAATCAACCGGGCGCCTTCCAAGGTGCAGAGCGCGCTTCTGGAGGCAATGCAGGAGCATCAGGTCACGATCGGCGAAGAAAGCTTCCAACTTCCCGCGCCGTTTCTGGTGCTGGCCACGCAGAATCCGATAGAGCAGGAGGGAACTTATCCCCTTCCCGAAGCGCAGGTGGACCGCTTCATGCTGAAACTTAAAATCACATACCCCTCGCGGGAAGAAGAGCGGCTTATCCTCGACCGGATGACCACAGGGCATCCCATTGAGATCAAGCCGGTCGTGCATCCGGACGAGATCCTGTCCGCGCGCGCCATCGTGAATGAAATCTATGTCGACGAGAAGATCAAGAACTATATTCTGGATCTGGTCTTTGCCTCGCGCTTCCCGGACCGGTATAAATTAGACGGAATTAAGAGCCTGGTCGCCTACGGAGCTTCCCCTCGCGCAACAATCTGCCTTACGCAGGCCGTCAAAGCCTATGCGTTCCTGCAGGGCCGGGGATACGTCACTCCGGAAGACGTTAAAACCATCGGGCCGGACATTCTGCGGCATCGCATCCTTCTTACTTATGAGGCGGACGCGGAAAATACGACTTCCGAAGATATCGTGCAGAAATTATTCGCGGCAGTGGAAGTCCCTTAACCATGAAACCTGTCTTTCAATTCTTGCTTCTCGGCCTCTCTGATTTAGGATTTTGAATCCAATTTCAAAAAGGCCAGAATCCGAGAACTGAAAACCGAAAGACGTCAACACAATCGCTCATGATTACCCGCGATCTCATTTCGCAAGTTCATCGTCTTGAAATCAAGACCCGGCGCCTGGTGAATGAAATTTTCTCCGGGCAGTACGGCAGCGTTTTCCGCGGCCTGGGCATGGAATTTGCCGAAGTGCGCGAATACGTCCCCGGCGACGATGTCCGCGCCATTGACTGGAATGTGACCGCGCGTACCGGTCATCCTTACGTGAAGAAGTTCGTTGCCGAACGGGAAATGACCGTGATGCTGCTGGTTGACGGCAGCGCCTCGCTGCGGTTTGGCACGGCCCTCAAATGGAAATCCGATCAGGCAGCGGAAGTCGCCGCGGTGCTCGCTTTTTCCGCCATCCGAAATAACGACAAAGTCGGGCTATGTCTTTTTTCCGATCGCGTGGAAAAATTCATCCGCCCCCGGAAAGGACGGACGCACACCCTGAGGGTGATCCGCGATGTTCTGGAATTTGCTCCCCGGCGCATTCAAACGGACATCAACGAAGCCCTGCGTTACCTTAACCGCGTGGTCAAGCGCAAAGCCGTGGCGTTTCTGCTGTCTGATTTTTACGCGGTGGACGAACGGCTTCTCGCTATAACCAATAAACGGCACGATCTCATAGCTCTGCAGCTGCTTGATCCCCGCGAAGAGACGCTGCCGAAGGTGGGTTTGCTCGAATTAAGCGATGCCGAAACTGGAACACGCATGTGGGTGGATACGCGGGACGTGGCCGTCCGCAAACAATTTCAGGAAAATTCTCTGGCGCGACGGCAGTATTTGAAGAAAATGCTGCAGCGCCATGGAATCGATCATATCGTGCTGAGAACCGACCGGTCCTTCGTTCAACCGCTGGTTCAGTTCTTCCAATCCCGTGTCAAAAGATTCCGTTAAACAAAGTCACTCAACCACCGTCGCCACAGCGACAGTTAATGCCCAGCTTCAGCCGAGCCAGGCCAGGCTTGGAGATCTGTTCTCTTTGACCGTAAAGGTTACCCCTCCCGGCGATCAACTGGTCTTATTCCCCCCAACACCCAAAAACTGGGGCACTTTCGAAGTGTATTCAAGCACGGTCACTGCGGTTCCGGGAACCAATGCCATGCAGCTTAAAACCGAGTTGCAGAATTTCACTACCGGCCAGCAGACATTGAGCGGCGTGGAATTTTCCCTCAGTGATTTAAAAGGGCGCAGCAGGCATGTGACGGTTTCTTCGATGACGGTCACGATCCAGGAGGTCCCACCCGGTCCAAAGGACAAAGGAGACATCCGCGGCATCAAGGGCGTGCTCGGCCCTGTTGCCTGGTCAATCTGGTGGTGGGTGCTTCTGGCTGCGATCGCTTCAGCGGCAGGCGTCTGGTTCTGGAAAAAACGCCAGGCAAAGCTGCATGGTCCGCCTCCTCCGCCACCGGAGCCAGCAGATACTGTCGCTCTGCGCAGGCTGCAGGAGCTTCTGGCAACAGGCTGGGTGGAAAACGGCCGGCTGAAAGAATTTTATATCGGACTGAGCGACGCGCTCCGCAGCTACATTGAGAACGGGTTCCATTGTCCTGCTCTCGAACGCACCACCAGCGAACTGCTGCGGGACCTGCGCAAGCAGGGAAAGCTTGAATCGCCCGTTATCCTTCAGATTAAAGATCTGCTGGAAAGCTGCGACCTGGTGAAATTCGCCAAGCTCCGGCCGGACGCGGCGGAAGCGCTGAAGGATCACGCCAGCGCGGTACAGATAGTGGAGAAAACGAGGAAATCATTGCGAGGATTGGAGCAATGATTAAGTCGTCGCCCCGGAAATCCGTTGTCCGGGGCCCATTTATGAAGGCCTTTTTTGATGGGTCCCGGCTTACGACCTTCGGGACGACGACTGTTTTATCTTGATTAGGATCTTTTAACTTATGCATTTCTCGGACCTTATTTTTCTGCTGTTACTAATTCCCTTGGCCATTTTAATATGGTGGCGGGAACGGGATCATTCTGCGGCGCGCGCCACGCTGCCCTATCCCGACGTTTCCATGACGGCTTCTCTTCCTTCATCATGGCGCGTCCGCTACCGGAAAACTGTTCCCGCGCTTATCTACGCCGGCCTCGCACTGGCGATCGTTGCGCTGGCCCGCCCGCAGTCTGTTCTTAAAGGAGAAGAAGCGCGGGCGCGCGGCATTGACATCATGATCTGTCTGGACACTTCGGGCAGCATGCGGGCCCTTGATTTCGATCCCCTTGACCGCATGGCTGAGGCGAAAAAAGCGGCGAAAATCTTCATAACACACAGGCATTACGACCGCATCGGTCTGGTCGCCTTCGCCGGAGTGGCAATACTGGAATGCCCCCTGACGCTGGATTATGGAGCTTTGGTCGATTTCCTCGACCAGATTGAGGTGGGCGTTACCACGACCGAAAACACCGCCATAGGTACAGCCATTGCCACGGCATGCAATCACTTGAAGAAAAGCGGAGCCAAAAGCAAAGTCATAATTCTAGTTACGGACGGCCGCAATAATTCCGGGGAGATTGACCCGCTCACAGCGGCCAAAGCCGCGGCCGCGCTCGGCATCAAGATCTATGCCATCGGCGTGGGGAAACGCGGGCAGTCGATCATCCCTGTCCAGGATAACTTTGGGAATACCCATATGCTTCCTATTAATGAAGACCTCGACGAAGCCGCCTTGCAGGACATTGCCCACTCTACAGGCGGCGACTATTTCCGCGCCACAAGCGCCAAAGAATTTGAAGAGATTTATTCTCAGATCGATAAGCTGGAAAAAACCGACATCATCGGGCCCTCGGCGGTTACCTTTGAGGACAATTATCTGGGGTGGCTGGTGATAGCTATGCTCTGCCTGAGCGGCGGCTTTCTTCTGGAGCGGACGGTTTGGAGGACTTTCCCGTGAGGAAAGAGGCGCTCCTAAAGTCGTCTTCCCGGCAGGCCGTAAGCCGGGATCCATCAAAAAAGACCTTTATGTATGGGCCCCGGATAACGAATTTCCGGGGCGACAACATATGAACTACGTCGCATATCCATCGATGTTTGCTTTCTTCGTAGTACCTGCGTTATTGACTGTCATTATTTTCTGGACCTATCGCTGGCGCAGGCAAGGCGTCGGCGTTATGGGTCAGGAGGCCACCGTCAGACGGCTGTTCCCGGCCGGTCTCTCGCGCCGCAGGCATTGGTCCGCTTTCCTTCAGATCGTGGGGCTCTTAAGTGCGACTATCGCTCTGGCCGGACCTTTAATCGGGGCGCGCCTTGTCGAATTCAAACAAAAGGGCCTGGACGTTTTTATCGCAGTGGATTGTTCCCTGTCCATGCAGGCCGAGGATCTCAAGCCCAACCGGATGGCGAATGCCAAACTGATTTTAGGACAGCTGATCGACCGGCTGGCGGGCGACCGCCTGGGCATTATCGCCTTTGCGGGCCAGGCATATGTGGAATGCCCTCTTACCATAGATAACACCGCCGCTCAGGAAGCGCTGGACGCCATTGACGTGGGCGCCGTGCCGATCCCGGGAACGGTCATTGGCGATGCCATACGCACCGCGGCCAAAGGCCTGAAGGCGGGTGAAGGCGGGGCGCGCGTGCTGATTCTCCTTACGGATGGGGAGGACCACAAAAGCGATCCCATAGGGGCGGCAAAAGAAGCGGCAAAGCTGGGCATGAAAATATTCACCATCGGCGTGGGAAGCCCACAGGGAGATCCTATCCCGATATTCGATGAACAGGGCCACCGCAGCGGCTATAAACGCGACAAGAACGGGCAGGTCGTATTAAGCCGGATGGACGAAACAACTCTTTCCCGCATTGCTCAGGAAACCGGCGGGCAGTATTACCGCGCCAATCTTTCGGGAGACGAGGCCGATCAGATCGGCAAGGCTCTTGATAATTTAAAGCGCGGAGATCAAAAGTCCCGCCTCTTCAACCGTCTGGAAAACCGGTACCAGTGGCCGCTGGGAATTGCTCTATTCTGTTTACTGATAAGCCTGGCAATCCCGGAAGGGAAACGAGAATGACGACAGGGAAAAGGGAAAAGGTTAAAGGGAAAAACAAGGTTTGCCTTTTTAAAAGGCACTTCCTCGTTTTGCCCTTTGCCCTTTGCCTTTTGCCTTCTTCAGTATGTGCGGCTTCGCTTAAATATGCCAACCGCGATTTCTGGAACGGGAATTATGAGCGGGCGCTGAAAAAGTACGATGACGCGCTGATCGACGCGCCTAATTCCAGCATTCTCCACTTCAACGCAGGCGACGCGGCGTACCAGATGGGGCAGTTCAGCCGCGCCGAATCCGAGTTTGACCAGGCCGCGCAATCCGCCTTCAAGCCGCTGCGTGCCGCGGCTTTGTATAACAAGGGCAATTCCTTTATCCGCGAGCAGAAGTGGGCGGAAGCCATTGAGTCGTATAAGGAAAGCCTGCGCGCCAATCCCGCGGACGAGGACGCCAAGTATAATCTGGGTATGGCGATGAGATTTCAGAAGAATCCGCCGAAATGCAAGAATCCCAAATCCGGCGGGAGCAAAAATCAGCAGGCCAAACAAAATCAGCAGAAGCCTCAGATGAGCAAAGAGGATGCCCAGCGGTTATTGGCGGCGATCGCCGCGGGCGAACAGAAAAAACCGAGACAGAAACAACCGCAAGGCGGAGTACCGCATCCGGATGAAGACTGGTAATCAATGAGGCAGGTAAAAGGGCAAAGGGTAAAGGGTAAAAGTTTGGCAGGCCTTTTTAAAAGGTTATACCTCGTTTTGCCCTTTTCACTTTTACCTTTAACCTGTTGTTTTGCGGAGGTGCAAATCACGGCCAGCCTCGACCGGCAGCAGGTGGCGTTAAATGAGCAGGCGCGCTTAAGCGTGACCATTTCGGGAAATTCCTCCAATCTGCCTGCGCCGCAGCTCCCCGGGCTTCCGGATTTCCAGATCTATAACGCCGGGACATCGCAAAGCTTCAGCTGGGTCAACGGCCAGACCAGCGCGAATGTGACCTACAACTACATGCTCTCGCCTAAACAGGTTGGCCGCTTTACCATACCTCCGATCCAGGTCCAGGCCGGAGGCCAGAGCGCCGCAACGCAGCCCATGTCCCTGGAAGTCGTGAAAGCCCAGGCGTCCGCAGCGCCCGCTCCGGCGCGCGCTTCCCCCGGCGGTTCCGGAGCTCCGGGCATTTTCGTCACCACTACGGTGGATAAATCCACTGCCTACGTAGGCGAGCCCGTCACGCTTTCTTTCCGCGTGTACAACCGCGTTCCGCTTCTGAGCAACCCTCAGTACCAGCCGCCGGATACCTCCGGTTTCTGGACGGAAGATCTGCCTCCTCAGAAAAACTATACGGCAAGCGCCCGCGGAACCCAGTTTAACGTCACCGAACTCCGCACGGCTTTGTTTCCCACGACTCCGGGCAGGGCGAAAATCGGTCCCGCCGGGCTGCGCGTGCAGATTCAGAATCTCGCGTCCGATCCTTTCAGCGGAGACTTGTTTGCGAACTTCTTCGGGGGCGGCCAGGAAAAAATGCTGAATACCAATCCGATCACGATTCAGGTAAAGCCTCTGCCGGAACCGAAGCCGGCGGGCTTCAGCGGAGCGGTAGGCCAATACGCGCTGTCAGCCGGCCTGGACAAGCGGTCCACTACGGTCGGCCAGCCCGTGGAACTGTCCGTTTCGATCGCGGGAAAGGGTAATATAAAATCCTTGCCGGACGTTGTCTGGCCGGCCTTCAACAATTTCCGCACTTTCGCTTCCAACGCCGCGGTCAATATCGATAAAAAAGACTACCTGGTTCAGGGATCGAAAGTGTTCAAGATCGTCCTGATCCCCACGACTTCCGGCGATCTCACCGTGCCGCCGGTTTCATATTCATATTTCGATCCGGAAGCTGGCTCTTACCGGACGCTGCATTCCCAGCCTCTTTCCGTCTCCGTCAAACCGGGGCCTGCCGGTCCGCAGACTCCGGGCCCGGGATTTTCCGCGCCGGAAGCTCCTGGCATTCGCGTGCTTGGCCAGGATATCCGCTACATCAAAACTTCCTCAGGACTGCGTCCGAAAAGAATTCCCCTTTATCGCAGCGCCTGGCTGTATATTCTAAATGCTCTTGCCTTTTTGTTCATGCTGGGAGCAGGCCTTCTCCAGCTTTACCGCAGGCTGTTTTTTTCGAATCCGCGCCTGGTGCGTTTCCGCGCGGCGCGGGGCCGCGCCTTGAAGCGGCTGCAGGCCGCAGAAGCGTTCGCTTCCCGGTCGCAGGTAAAAGAAGCGGCCCGCGAAATGGGCGACGCTCTGCGCGGTTATCTCGCCGCCAAACTGGGTTTAAACGATACGGGACTGGCTTTGAAAGACTCGGTTCAGTTGATGAGCGAAAGAAAATTACACGATACGGATAAACAAAAAGTTGAAGAACTCTGGAATACCCTGGACCTGTTCCAGTTTGCCCCTGCGCAGGTAAGTCCCGAAGATATTGCAAAGGCGCAAAAGGACATTCGCACATTGATCGACACGCTGGAAAAGGAAATTAAATGGGAAGAGTGAGCCGCTTTCCGTCATTCCCGCAAGTAGTAAGCGGGAATCCATCTAACAAGGATTCCTTGATTCAGGGATCCCCGATAACACAATTCGGGGATGACATCATTAAGGTATCCTTCCTTCTTTTTTACCTTTTACTTTTTCCCTTTTCCCTGTCTTTTGCTTCTCCTCAGGATTCTTTTGATCAGGGGAACAAAGCCTATGCCGAGGGGCAGTATCTACAGGCTGCGGGCGCGTATGAATCAGCCGCTACCGGAGGCCTGCAGAACTGGGTAGTCCAATACAACCTTGGTAATGCCTGCTACAAAGCGGGGAGCCTGGGTAAAGCGGTTGCGGCATACGACAGGGCTTTCCGCTTGAATCCAGGGAATTCTGACGTCGTGTTCAATCTGAACCTGGCGCTGACAAAAGCCGGGGATCCGCTTCTTCCCGGCGGCGCGCTGGCTTCTCTCTGCTGGCGAATCTATTACGCAGTTCCGCTGGATCTTCTAACGCTTCTGGTTTCCGCGTTACTGATAGTACTCGTGTCGACCTGCGGCCTGTTCTTTCTGGGACGCCGTACAATCCCGGCAGAAGCGGCCTTTGCCCTGTTCGCAGCGCTGGCCCTGTCCGGGACCTGGTGCGGCCTGCGCATCGAAGCCTTGCAGCAGAAAGAAGCGGTGATCATCGTACCTGCGGCGGAAGTGCGCAGCGGTCCGAATTTGTCTTCCCCCGCAAACTTTAATATTCCGGAAGGACGCCGGGTTCTGCTTCTGGACGAGCAGGAACCAGTCAGCGGCTGGCTGGAAATCGGCGTTCCCAGCGAAGGGCTAAAGGGCTGGATTCCGGACTCATCTGTCGAAACCATTTAACTGCAGGGCAACGGGTAAAAGGCAAAGGGCAAAACAAGGAAATCACCTTGTTATAAAGCGCTTCATCGTTTTTCCCTTTTCCTTTTGCCCTATAATAAGACTCCATGGATCTTCCTCCTCCTAAACCCGGGCATTGGACCAGCCTTGTCTACAAGATCGGCTACAGGGCCTTGATCTGCGCCGGTTATTTTATGGAGCCGCTGGCGCGGGAAGACATGAAAGATGACCCCATTGAACAGTTTGCGGACTGGTATAAAAAAGCCAAAAAGTCCGGCGGCATGCGGCAGCCGGAAACCATGTGCCTGTCCACGATCGACGATCAGGGCTTTCCTGACGCGCGCATGGTCCTGCTCAAGGGGTTCAGCCAGGAAGGCTTCATTTTCTACACCAACATCAATTCCATAAAAGGGAATGCGCTCAAAGCGCGGCCGCAGGTATGCCTGACGTTTTACTGGGAAAAACTCTGGCGGCAGATACGCATTCAGGGGAGCGCAAGCCAGGTGACTGACGCCGAAGCGGACGCTTATTTCCGCACGCGGCCGCGCCTCAGCCAGTTGGGCGCCTGGGCCTCCATGCAGTCGAGCCCCCTGGCGGACCGTTCCATTCTTGACGGGCGCGTTGAGGAGTTTCGCCGGCGCTTTGAAGGAAAAAACGTGCCGCGGCCGGAATTCTGGACCGGCTTCCGGGTCAGGCCGGAGCGCATGGAGTTCTGGCAGCTTCGCCCCAACCGCCTTCACGACCGATTCCTTTATACCCGTATTCAAAACCGCTGGGACATCACCCGGCTTTATCCGTAAATAAGTTCCCTCCCCCCTTGAGGGGGAGGACTGAGGTGGGGGGTCCATCTTCGTCGTACAATACCCCCCCATCCCCACCTTCCCCCTCAAGGGGGGAAGGAGTTTGTATATAATACCGTCTATGCTGGATATCAAATGGATCCGGGAACACCCGGAAGAACTGCGGCAGATGCTGGCCAACCGGCATTCGAAACTCGATCTTTCCCCGCTCTTTGAGATGGATGCCGAACGCCGACGGCTCCTGATGGAACTGGAGAAACTCCAGGCGGAACGCAATAAAGCGGCAGACGAAATCGGCCGCCGTAAAGCGAAAAAGGACGACGCCTCGGATTTACTCAAACAGATGGAGTCCGGCAAAGCGACGATCAAAGCGCTCGAGGCCAGGCTGGCCGAAGTCGAACCCAAGCTGCAGGATTTCCTGCTCCGAATCAACAATGTCCCTGATGCCTCCGTGCCGGTAGGCGCCGGCGCGGAAGATAACAAGGTGGTCCGCCAAACCGGGAAAATCCCTGAATTTACTTTTAAGCCCAGGCCGCATTACGAACTGGGCGAGGCGCTGGGCATACTGGATTTCAAAGCCGGAGCCAAACTTTCCGGCGCGCGCTTCCCGGTGCTGCGCGGCAAAGGCGCCGCCCTGGAGCGGGCCCTGATTCAATTCATGCTCGACGTTCACACAAAGGAAAACGACTACACGGAAGTGATGACGCCTTACCTTGTGACGCCGCAAACCATGCAGGGAACAGGCCAGCTGCCCAGATTCGAAGAAGAGCTCTTCCACGTGGAACGCGATTCTCTTTACCTGATTCCCACCGCCGAAGTGCCTGTGACCAATCTGCATCGCGACGACGTGCTGGATGAAAAAGAACTGCCGAAAAAGTACGTCTGCTATACCGCATGCTTCCGCCGCGAGGCTGGGTCCTACGGCAAAGACACCGCAGGCCTGATCCGGAACCATCAATTCAATAAAGTCGAGCTGGTCCAGTTCGTCCGGCCCGGGGAATCGCTTGCCACGATCGAACGGCTCACTGCCGATGCGGAAAAAATACTGCAAAAGCTGGGGCTTACCTACCGGGTTATGGCGCTTTGCACCGGCGATCTGGGGTTTGCCTCGGCAAAAACCTATGACCTTGAAGTCTGGAATCCCGGCGAGCCTTCGGAAAACGGCAAGGGGAATGGGCGCTGGCGGGAGATTTCCTCCTGCTCCACTTTCACCGACTTTCAGGCGCGCCGGATGAACATCAAATACAGGCGCGCGGACGGCAAAAAAGAGTTTGTCCATACCCTGAACGGGTCGGGCGTCGCGATCGGCCGGACTTTCGCCGCAGTGCTTGAGAATTACCAGCAGGCTGATGGATCCGTACTTACCCCCGAAGCATTAAAGCCCTACCTGCCATTTGATCAAATTCGGTAAAATCAATTTAAGGACTAATCATGACAAATGAAAAAGATCAGGGACGGCATATAGCCGGACTGCTCCGCCTCCCTTTAAACGGCGGCAATGCCGATTATCTGAAAGGCGGCTTCCGACAGCCGGGCTACGGCGTCCCTTCCGGGGCGGCGATAGACGGCTCGCACGCTTTCCAAGGCTCGCAGGGCTACTACACGCCCGAAGGCCGTAAGATTTTTAGAGACAATGTCCTGGCAATCCGCCGGGTACTGGAATCCGTCCGCCCGAAATACATCATGAAAATCGGCATCGGAGGACAGCATACTCCCTTTCAGGGAATAGCCGGGGGATTCGCGCTGATTGATCCGCAGGGCGTGAGAATCGCCGGCGAATACGAGCTGGGAAAAGATTACGAAAAATCACTGGCTGAAACGCTGGAAGAGCTTGGCGCTTCCTGGGAAGAAATAGTAATCATTCCCAGCTCGAAATCCGGATCAACGGACGAGACCATGCTTATCTTCGTCCAGGTCCTGAGCGCCATGCTGGCCCATCTGTCGGGCGAAAACGGCGAAACCTTCGCCAGGCAGGTCCTTGATATCCTTCACGAAATCAATTTCGAAGGCGAAACAGAACGGCCCGGGAAAGACCTTTTCATAGTTCCGGGAGGCAGCCTGATTCAGCTCATAGCCGGACGCACCCATCGCCCGGCAGACGAAGTTAAGGCGATCTTCAAAAAGCTGCTGGAGCGGATTATTTTTGAAACCACAAACCGCCCGGACCAGAGCCGCCTTGCCGCTTTCCTGAAAAATTCCGGCCTGGACACGGAAGTCCATCAGCCGGCGGTGATAGAAATGTTCGACAACGTGGGCGGCAGGTGGACCGGGGACCTGCACATGATGACTTTCCTGGCGCAATACGGGATAGACCCGGAACTCTACTGGCAAAGGCGCAGGGACGGCATTCGCGAAGTGCGCGAAAACCGCCATGAGGCAAACCGCATAGGCGATCAGCTGCTCGATTCGGGATGCACGGATATCGCCCTGCTCGTGCCGGACCATCTTTTCTGGTTCGGGAAATCCTGCGAGCAGAATTTTAACGAGAGCATCTGGCAGGAGGGATTCGCCAATCTGGTGGCGGTCCGGGCAAAAGACTGGCCGGTCCAGTCGTTTTATTACAGGAACCGGCGGGAGAAGCTGGTCATAAACCTTACGGATACGGCCGTTGATGCAAAAAATTTTAATGCCGTGCGGCCTTCTCTGACGGAGCGCCGCGCCCGTACGCTCGAGGAGACCGCGCTTGCCTATGCCGATCTTTTCACCCTCTTCTACGGGTTTACCAATCATGTGGGAACCCGCCTGATAGCGCGGGCCATGGCCAAAGCAGGTCAAACCGCGGGAAAAACGGACTTGAACGATCTCGGCAACCCGGCGGCGCGCATTGCCCAGGAAAATTTGTTCCTGCGCCAGCCCTTTGTTGAGCTTGGCAAAAAATTACTGGAAGAGCGCTTATCGAGCCTCCACAAAGAGGAGGCCGGAAAGCCGGGCTCCATCTGGCTGGCGGAAAAAGCCGTCAAAGAAAAAGCTTCCCACCGCGAGCTTCTAACCAACCTCAGCGATTTCCCCGCGAATCTGATGAATCATAAGACGCTCAGGCTTGTGGTCAGGCAGGCGAAGGCATATGCGGATAAAAACAAACGGAAGCTTGTTCCCTTCATTTACCTGGAAGGAGAAAAATTCTCATCGCTGCGGGATTCCCTGATCGCGGCCGGCGTTGAATGGGTGATGCAGGGAACCGGCGACCAGCACATAAGCTACCAGCAGGTTCTTGCGCAGCCTAAGCGCTATCTGCCGTTTCTCGTTTCCTTCGTACCCGACCGCCCTCTGGCCGGGCTGCCTGCCGTCGGATTTGCCAAAGGATACCTGCATTCCATCAGCCCGCATCTGGTCCGGGACTATTTTGCCGAGGCTTCCTATCAGGCTCTGCTCGAACAGGGCGGCAAGAGTCTGTTCCTGCGTCTTGTCGACACCGTAACCGAACTCGATGCTTTCCAATCTGCTTTTCAGAAATAAACTGCCGCGCTTGACGAAACCCTCGCAGGCAAACCGGTAAAGATCCCTTCAACGCAGTCCTATGGCTGTTCCGTGAAGTATAAATAGTCCACGCCGTCTCTCAGTTCTCAGTTTTCTTGCTTTATGCGATCAAGGCCCAATTACCCATAGGACTAAAGGGCCTCCATTTTTAGCCTTTGGACATATTTAAGAATTCCGTGGTTTCCCGTAAACTGTTAAAACGTCGCAACAGGCGAATTGCCATTGCGCCAATGTTTTAGCGGCCGATAGCCATGTTCCAGGAACGTGTCCCAGACAAAAAAATGGAGAATACTCTCATTGACTAAGTCCATGAAACTTGTGTCTCGCGGCAGGTCCATTTTAGCGGCCATGCTCGCTTTGGCGATAATCGCCGAGCCGGCGTTCTCGATTCCCGCAAACGCCTCGGCGTCCGCGCCACGGAACGATTTCCCCAACGCGTTACCACCCCTCGTCATCGCAACCACGACAGTCTTCGATAGGGAAGCGCTGGCCCCTGTAGCGCAATGGTTCAGGAATCTCTGGAAGATAGATATTGGGATCCCCGATAGCTGTTGGAGCCGTCGTGCCGCAGAGGGTGTACAAACGGCGGGGGACGGAGAGGGAGCGCTTCGATTCCCGGGCGGTATGTTGCGCCCAGGCCCTTCCCGCCACGGGATCCATTTCCAAGCCGCCGCCGGCCGCGGAGGTGGCAGGACTATTGACGATGTATTAGCCGTTTTTAGTTCCGGTGTTATAGTGATTCCCCTTCACCGTGTGAATATTGGGGGATTCATGATAAGTATTCCTGTCGGGCGCTTTAGCCTAACCTTGTTTCGGCAAGCAACCGAACCCAATCTCGCCACATTCTTCTTTGGAGGGACGGAGCCATATGTCTTTCCGAACAACCTGACAGGGCAGGCGGAATTCCGACGTGTTTGGGAGGCACTGAAGGGAAACCCGATTTTTACGGATTTAGTTGCACAGTTCCCGACGTTGGATGAATGGGCAGAACGCTTGGATGAACCAGCCGTCGGTGAATCGGGGGAGAGAAGTGCTGAGGGGAGTGCCGTTGCTCCACCGCCTGCGAGCCCGCCGTCTGTGCCCACTGTCGTCGAACCAATGTCAACTACCGAAGATCCCGTTGTAGCGGTTTGTGCCCATCTCAAGGACGTTGTATTCGATGCTAAGGTCGATGTGAATGCTAGTGGTCAAGATCACTTCGTTATTACGCTGGCGGCACCGGTGCCCGGAAGCCAGGACGTTCTGGCGGTGAGAATTTCGGCATACAATTTGGCAACCACTAGAGGAGATCTGGCAGGGGAAGTGACTATTGCTCACCTCCTGGAGACGAAGAAAAATATCAGCGTGACTTTCAGACGAGACGACAAGGGCCGGAAAGATTTCGCGCGATTTGAAAATTCGAACCCCGGTATCCGGCAAGCTCTCCTCCTTGCTCGTGCCGCTTTCTTTGGCGACACATTGCCGCCGGGCCTGGGTTTTGAAAGTCCCATGGAATTCGTTGTTGAAGCGGCGGTATTCGTCGGGGAACCCGACGTTGGCGGGGCCGAAATCGAAATCCATTTCAAACGACCTGGACACCTCAAGAGTAGGAAAATACTGAGAGAACCTCCCTCTGAGGATGAATTAAGCGCCATCCGAGCAGCTGTTCGGCAGATCAGGGGAGCTTCTTCCGAGGTTGGTTCTGATCTGCGGGCATTGCAGGACTCTTTGGATCCGGCCAACTTCGTCCTCCAGGAAGTAGACGCAACCAGCGGCCCGGCATGGATGGATGACATAGGGACGCAATGGCGATTGTGCAGGAATGATGCCTCTGAGAAGTCTCTGGGTTACTTCCCCTTGAATACGACCGATCCAGCTAAGATCGTTTGGGAATTGGTCAGCCTCGCAACCGTGCATGCTGACGATTGGTATAAAGTCAGAAGGGAGATGCTTGCACGAATCAACACCCCGGGGACCGGCGGGGAGCAACACGAACAAACTCCTGTTTATTGGGCGCAGGCGGCGGTCAGCTTGACGGCAGCGCTCGCGGGACTGGCGCTGGCTGCGTTCTGGTCGGATCCAACCGTTTCTTCATGGGTTGCCACAAGCCTGGTCCTTTTTGGTGGATTCTCCTGGCTGGCGCTGGAAGGCCGTCTGGCGGTATGGGATCTTTTCTCAGATGGTGCGGCGGTAGCGGGTTTCAAGCGTGGCGAGTTCGGCCGGGTATCCTCAGGCCAGGTTCCGGTCATTCTGCCGGGCTTGGAACGGCCCATATCGCGGGCCGATCTGGCGTCCTTTTTGAATCTTATTCTGGATGTTCTCCGGCAAAGTCTTCTGCGCGGCACCCGGCGGCACGAGAAAGCTCACTTGGCAAGAAACGCCGGCGAACTGCGTGCCACGCTTGAATCCGTGAATGCCAGTCCCTTTTTCGGATTTCTCGCTTTGTTGAATCTTCCCGCGCGTTTCGTGGAGCAAATCGGAACCAGAGCCGTTCGCCATCCTTCGCTTCCCCGAATATTTCCTGGCGTTCTCTGCGCAGCCTGACCGGCCTGTTTTTCAGGCTATTTGAACTGAAATCTGAAAGACGGCGCTAAAAGATCCCCTCCGCGCAGTCCTGAAGACCATTGACATAAGCCTTGACATAAGTTTTACATAAACTATACTCAAAGCGATGGCATATCAACCCAGATTTCGCATTACGCCCAGGCTTCTGGAACTGATCACGCAGGCCGCCGAACTGCGCATCTGGATTGCCTCTTCAGTGGTGGATGTTCCCTGGCTGCCGCGGCTTCAGCAGGAAACCACGGCCCGGCTGGCGCACTCATCAACCTCTATTGAAGGTAATCCTCTCACTTTGCCGCAGGTGGAAGCGCTGGCGCGGGGCGAATTTGTGCAGATGTCATCAACAGCGAAACAGGAAGTTTTAAATTATCTGGCGGCCATGCGCTGGATTTGGAGCCAGCCGCAAAACGCCGCAATTGAGGAAATACGCCTGCTCCATTTGCACAAAATCCTCACCCGGAAAATCCTCCCATCCGAAGAGTCAGGGCGTTACAAGACACGACCCAACCGTGTCGTAGACCATCATGGAATAACGGTTTACACTCCGCCGCCGCCCGCACAGGCAGCTTCTTTAACTCGCGCTCTTTTGGCGTGGATTAACAGTCCGCCGGCGCAGGAGCTTCATGCCGTTCTCGTCAGCGCTGTTGCGCATCATCGCCTGGTCTCTATTCATCCCTTCAAAGACGGGAATGGCCGCATAGCCAGAGCGCTGGCCATCTGGCTTTTGTTCCGGAGAGCTTTCGACACGCATCACTTGTTTGCGCTCGATGATTTTTTCGACGCGGACAGACAGCGCTATTATCTGAAAATCCAGCAGGCCAGGGACCTGGACGATGACTTGACCGACTGGCTGGAATATGTGGCTGGAGGTGTTGTGGCTGCGCTGCAAAACACCAGGGAACGGATTCATTCTTTGCAAGTCAGTTCAAAAGCGCCGCGCACTCTGCTGACCAGGAAACAGGAAGAAATGCTGCGATTTATCCGGGACAAAGGACGAATCCGGTCCCCTGATGCTGAAAAGGCGTTTAAACTGACACGCGCCCGTGTCGGCCAGATTTTGAAGCCGCTTGTCAGAGCCGGAATAGTTAAGCAGGAAGGACGGCGACGGGGAACAACCTATCGTCTCCGCTGACAAACGCTTTCTTATCTTAAATAATTCGTCTCTCAGTTTTCAGTTCTCAGTTTTCGCGCACTCTGCGTTGCGGATGAACAGACCCCTGTTCCAGGCCCTGACCCTGACCCCGGGAAAGAAAACCGGGAAGCCTCCCTCCAGAAGCTAAAAAAACTTTTTACTGATCCGTCCCCGCCCCAGTGTCACCTTATCCCGCGAAGTCCAGGCCTGCATGGATACCTGGAATGTATCCCAGAAAGAACTGGCAGCCCTGCTCCAGATTTCCGAGCCTGACTTAACCCATATGCGGAAAT
>Ga0181520_10005220_pt1 | contig 20913 bp, 18 predicted proteins | sample PEATcosm2014_Bin_29_FD_132451 | JGI IMG/M metagenome (GOLD analysis project Ga0181520, IMG submission 132451) | Peatland microbial communities from MTU Mesocosm Facility, Houghton, MI, USA - PEATcosm2014_Bin02_30_metaG | ecosystem: Environmental > Terrestrial > Soil > Wetlands > Peat | place... | reverse complement strand
GAGATCGTCCGTGAAAAAGCTCGCCGCCGTTCTGCCCGTCTTTCTGTTCCTTCTCGCCACTTCCGTCCGCGTGCACGCGCAGATCACCGGCTGCGACGACTCGCCGGAGAACCCCACCCTCGTCCTCGGACTCATCGTCGGCGCCGCGGGCATCGGTTACTCGCGCATCCGCCAGCTGCGGGCCCGCAAATCGAATCGCAGGTAGACGCCCGGCTACCACTCGCCCGCATCGCCCGTCTGATTCGGCGCTGTTTCACCGATGCACCCGTGGTCGCGTCTTCGGTATTACTTCTGCTAAAATGTAATACCGAGGCAGAAACATGGAATCCGCGATTACCAGCAAAGGCCAGGCCACCATCCCCAAACCCATTCGCGATCACCTGGGCCTAAAACCCGGCGACCGCGTCAGGTTTTTCATCCAGCCCGACGGCAGGGTGGCTTTCCTGCCCGCGCTTCCCATCACAGCGCTCAGGGGAATGCTTCCCGCTCGCGGAAAGCGGGTCTCCATCGAGGACATGGACGCCGCCATCGCCAAGGGCGCCACGCGCGGGTTCACCCGTAAGAAAAATCGATGATCGGCCTCGACACAAACATCCTGGTTCGCTACCTTACCCTCGATGATCCCGCGCAATTCCGTCAGGCTGCCCAAATACTGGAGCGCCACCTCACAGAGGATGATCCAGGCTTCGTCAGCCTCGTGACCATTGCCGAAATGGTGTGGGTTCTCCGGAGCAGTTACGACTTCACAAACGAACAGGTCGCCGCCGCTGTTCGCCGCATGCTTCGAGTTCCCGCGCTCCAAATCCAGAATGCGCGTGAAGTCTTCTTCGCTGCCGAAGCGCTTCGAAAGGGAGAAGCCTCCTTCGACGACGCCCTCATCGGCGCCCTCGGCGCATGGGCCGGCTGTACGACCACCTTCACCTTCGACCGCAAAGCAGCCCGCCTCAAAGATTTCAAGCTCGCCTGAAGTCCCTCACAGGCTGAGCGCCGCCCGAAACAGAACCGACTGACGTCGCGACATCTCCACTTTCATCCCGCCTCGAAGTGTGATCAGGAAACCGCTCCCCGAATCCGCTTCAACCCGTTCCACCCACTTCAGGTTCACGATGTGCCTGCGCCCCGCCCGAAAGAACATCGCGGGATCCATTCGTTCCTGGAGCGCGGACAGCGAACGGGGAATCAGCGGCCGCTCTTTCCCAAAGTAAAGTCGCGTGTAGTTGCCCTCTGACTCCAGCAGATAAATATCTTCGGCCTTCACCAGCCAGCATCGATCCCCATCTTTCACAAATACCTGGTTCGTGCGAGTCTTGCCCAGGCGGGTGTCGCCCGGGCAAGTCGCCGACGCCTGCGGCGGCCGCAGTTTCCCGAGCGCCGCCGCCAGCCGGTCCGGCGCCACCGGCTTCACTACGTAATCCAGAGCGCCCGCATCGAACGCCTTCAATGCATACGTGTCGTACGCCGTTGTGAACACCACCTGCGGCACATCTTCCAGCTTCTCCAGCAGTTCGAAGCCGCTCATCCCCGGCATGTGGATGTCGAGAAAAAGGACGTCGGGGTTGTGACGGCGAATCAGCGTCAGCGCTTCCTCTCCGCTCCGCGCCTCGCCCAAAATTTCAATCTCCGCATGCGCGACCAGCAGCCGGCGCAGCTCCTGCCGCGCCATTCGTTCGTCGTCGATGATCAGGGCTCTCATGGCGCTGCCGGAATCAGAATCGTCGCCCTCACTCGCCCCTGGCTCGGCGCCAGCAGGCTCATACTCGCGCGCTCCGCGTACAGAATGCGCAGCCGCTCCCGCGCATTTGCGAGGCCGATCCCAGTCGAATCCGCCGGCGCATGATCGAGAGTCCCGCTGTTCTCCACTTCGATGTGCAGCATGTCGGCGTCCAACCTCACGCAAATCGAGAGCACTTCGCCAGCGGAGATTGTCTCCACTCCGTGCTTGATCGCATTCTCCACCACCGTTTGCAGCAGCATGGCCGGAATCTCCATCCGCCGCGCATCCTCGGCGACGTCCATCCGCACCCGCAGCCGATCATCGAACCGGATCGACTCAAGCGCCAGATAGTCTTCCACCGCTTCCATTTCCGTCGCCAGCGGTACCGTGTGGTTCCGGTCGCGCTGCAGGCTGTATCGCAAAATGTTCGCCAGCCTTGTGATCATGTCCTGCGCCTCAACCGCATCTTCCATGATCATGCCGCGGATCGAGTTGAGGCAGTTGAACAAAAAATGCGGGTTGATCTGCGCCTCCAGCGCCCGCAGCTCCGCGTCGCTCAGCGCCAGCTTCATCTGCATCTCCTGGCGCCGCACTTCGCGGGATTGCCTCATCGTCGTGATCGTCAGATAAAGAACAGTCCAGATGGTCGTCGCAATCGTGACCCCCATGAACAGAAACGCGATCGAGCTGCGCTCGCTCCACACCCCCATCGAGCCTTCAATGGCACGGTATACGCCCACCACCAGCGCCGCTTGAATCGCCCCGATCACCACGCACGACACCGCCAGCCGCGCCAGGCTTCTCGACAGCGGCAGGTTGGCCCAGTTCCTCCTCCGGATAATCCCGCGGAGAAGATGCGTTAGGAAGATGTTGTAAAAGAAAAACAGGATGTAGCCGTAAACCGCGCTCGGCTTCCATCCGTGATCGAGCACCGCCGTCCACAGCCCGATCCCGCTGTAAGCGCCCCACCCAACAATTTGGCAAATCCAGTAAAACCGCTCTGTCTTTCGCATGCCAACAGTATGTGCGTCGAATGCCGTGCCCGCAGGGAATTTGTGATGGCCGGTTCTGCACCCGGATGAGCGGCAAGCGGGAACCTTCTGCCCTCACACGGGGTCTGTCGAAACAGAGGCACGATCCCATGACCATCGCACCTGGCACTTCCGCAACTCTGCACGCCGACCCCAACGTCACTCCCCTCATCGATGTTCTGCTCGTCCTGCTCATCATCTTCATGGTTATCGTTCCTGTGGCACCCAGAGGCCTCGACACGGTTCTGCCGCAGTCACCAAAGCAAGCGCAGCCCGCCCCGATCAGCACCATCGTGGTCCAGATCCTCGCCAGCCCCACCGGTCCTGCCTGGAAGATCAACGACCAGGCCCTTCCCAACAAGGCCGCCCTCGTTGCTGAACTCAGCCGCATCTACTCCATCCGCGCAGAAAAGGTCCTCTTCATCCAGGGCGATCCCAGCCTCGACTTCGCCTCCGTCGCCGAGGTCATTGACATCAGCCGTGCCCTCGGCATCGACCACGTCGGCATCCTCACCCCACACCCCCACGCCACACAGGCGTAGAGGCTCCAGGCTCCAAGCTCCACGCTCCAAGCTTCGTCTAATCTGTATTCATGGATGCCACAGAATCCCCCACAGAATTCTTCGACGTCCTCGTCATCGGCGCAGGCCCCACCGGCATGGCCTGCGCCATCGAGGCCCAGCGCGCCGGCTTCCGCTCCGTGCTTGTCGACAAGGGCTGCCTCTGCAACTCCCTCTTCCACTACCCAGCCCACATGACCTTCTTCACCACGTCCGAGCTCCTTGAGATCGGCGACATCCCCTTCCCCAGCACACACGCCAAGCCCACCCGCGACGAGGCCCTCGAGTACTACCGCAAGGTCGCCATGTTCTACAAGCTCGACATCCGCGCATACCAGCGCGTCGAGCAGGTCACCGGCGAAGATCTCAACTTCGCCGTCCGCACCCGCGACGAGTTTGGCCGCGGCCGGACTTACACCACTCGCAAAGTCGTCGTCGCCACGGGCTACTACGACCGCCCCAACCTCATGAACATTCCCGGCGAGGATCTCCCCAAGGTCCACCACTACTACAACGATCCGCATCCCTTTTACGGCCTCGATGTTGTCGTCATCGGAGGCAAAAACTCCGCAGCCATTGCGGCGCTGGAGCTCTGGCGTCACGGCGCCCGCGTCACCGTGGTTTATCGCGGTCCCGCCATGCAGCCCCACATCAAGTACTGGATCCTCCCCGACATCGAAAACCGCATCAAGAATGGCCAGATCGCCGCTTATTTCAATACAAATGTCACCCGCATCGACCCTGACACGGTCACCCTCGAAACCCCGGTGCCTGTCCTCTCCCGCCTCATCCCTGGCCGCAAACCAGGCCGTCAGGACGCAGGCACCCGCGTCCTCAAAAACGACGTCGTCTTCGCCATGACCGGCTACAGCCCCGACTTCGAATTCCTGGAATCGCTCGGCGTCCGCATCGTGGGCGAAGACCGCTGCCCCGCCTGCGACCCCCGCTCGCTCGAAAGCAATGTTCCCGGCCTCTATCTGGCCGGCGTCATCGTCGCCGGCGATCGCACCTCTGAAATTTTCATCGAGAACGGCCGCTTTCACGGTCGCCAAATCGCCGAAGACCTGAAACTGAAGCTCGACTCACCCGCCGCCGATCTGATTCGGGTGTAGGATCACTGGAAACCCCTGCAAATCTGCGGCCGGAGAGATAAAGAGGCTCTCCCGCACAACGCAGATCGAAGTTCGCACGTCAATACGGTATCCCCGGATATGCCGATGCTCAGACCACGATCGATCCGCGGTCAGTTCATGGCCGCTCTGATCCTCTTCGAGATCATTGTCGTCGGCATCTTCACGCTGCTGCTCCTCAACCAGCAGCGCTCCGAGATGGAGCAGCGGATGCACCGCCGTCTCGAGAATCAGGCCTTCCAGATGGCGTCCCTGGCGAGCTTCGCTCTCGCCGATCCCCACCCTGATTCCTTCCAGCGCGTCGTCATCATCATCGCGAAATCCCCGTCCGTCAGCGCCGCGCAAATCACCGATCTCCAGGGCCGCACGCTCGCCAGCACCGATCCCACTTCCATCGGCAAAATCACCCTCTCCACCAAAGAAAGCTCTTACCTGCGTGGCGTCAGCGCTCCGGTCATGTTCCAGGCAGCCGATCGCCAGTGGGAAGTCGTCACCCCCATCTCCGAAAACGGCCAGCCGCGCGCCCTTGCCTGGATTTACCCCAACGACCGCCAGGATCGCCAGGATCGCCGGGCACTCCTCCGCATCACCGCGCTGTGGGCCGCCTTCGTCCTCGGCGCCTGCACCATCATTGCCGCCTTCCTCGCTCAGTCCATCACGCGCCAACTCGGCATGCTCACCCGCGCCACTCGCCACCTCATTCAGAATCCCGAGCAGCCGAGCGCTGAATTCCCGCTCCCGGTGAAAACCTCCACCGAGACCGCCGAGCTCACTACCGCCTTCAACCGCATGGTCGCTGCCATCCAGGATCAGCGCGCCGGCCTCAGTGAAACTCTGGCGCTGCTCGACTCCATGCTCGCCAACGCCCCCATCGGCTTCGCCTTCTTCGACCGCAAATACCGATTCGTCCGCGTCAATCAGTTCCTCGCCGACATGAACGGTTACGCCTTCGCCCTGCATCTGGGCCGCGGCGTTGGCGGCATTCTTCCGCCCGCCACCGCCGCCCGCCTCGAGCGCTCCATCGAGACCGTCTTCCAGACCAGCCAGCCCGTCCGCAATCTCGAGCTCACCTGGGAGCCCGAGCCGCGCCGACCCCGCAGCTGGCTCGCCCACCTCTACCCCGTCCGCACTGAAACGGACGCCACCCGCTGGGTCGGCGCGATCCTCGTCGACATCACCGAGCAGAAGCGCGGCGAAGAAACCCTGCGCCGCACGGAGAAGCTCGCCGCCACCGGCCGCCTCGCTGCGTCCATCGCCCACGAGATCAACAACCCCCTCGAGGCCATCACCAACCTGCTGTACCTCATCCGCCAGGAACACCTGGCCCCCGATGTGGCCCGCTTCGCCGACCTCGCCCAGCAGGAAGTTACACGCGTTTCGGAAATCACCCAGCAGACCCTCCGCTTCTATCGCCAGTCGACGCTCCCGGCTCACACCAACGTCGGGGAGCTCCTCGACTCCGTCATCACCCTCCACCTCGGCCGCCTTCAGACCCTCCAGGTCGACCTCCAGCGCGACTACGCGCGCGACCTTCATCTTTTCTGTTTCGCCGGGGAGCTGCGCCAGCTCTTCGCCAACTTCATTGGGAACGCCCTCGACGCCATGACCCCAGACGGCGGCCGCCTCGTCGTCCGCGCCCACCGCTCCATGCTGAACGGGGTCGTCGGCATCCGCATCTCCGTAGCCGACACCGGCTGCGGCATCACCCAGGACGCGCGACGCCACATCTTCGAGCCCTTCTTCACCACCAAAGAAGCTACCGGTACCGGCCTCGGCCTCTGGGTCAGCGAGCAGATCATCCGCAAGCACCACGGCTCGGTGCGGGTCCGCAGCCGCGCCACCGGCCACACCGGAACCGTCTTCAGCGTCTTCTTCCCCTCCAGCGGCGTCGAAGCCGATCTTGCCGCGGCCGAATCCCCCACCGAAGCCGTTTCGTCCTGAGCAAGCTCAGCTCCCAGATCCAGTTCCCAGTTCCCAGTTCCCAGTTACTAGCTCCCGGCTCCCAGCTCCCAGTTCCCAGTTCCCAGTTCCCAGTTCCTAGTTCCGAGTTCCGAGTTCCGAGCAAAAGGCTAGCGGTAATGGCTCCCTCGTTCACCCATCGGTATCGACTCCCACTTATTTAGTAATTGAACCAGCAACACCAACCCATTTCCACACATCTCTCCCACTAACCGCGCTATGCTGTAGCCCGTTCGCTCCCCCAGGAGATCACCATGCTGAACTTACGGGGGCTTTTGCCCCTGGTTGCTGCTGCCTTCCTCTTTCTACCGTTCACTCAGGCACAAACCTTCACCGTTCTCCATACCTTCGAATCTGCCGGCGGCTCCAATCCCCAGGCGTCTGTCATCGAGGATAGGGCCGGCAACCTCTACGGCACTGCGGAAAATGGTGGCGCGTACAACTGGGGCACCGCTTACAGGCTCACTCCCCAAGGCAAGTTCACCGTCCTGCACGGCTTCGGCGCAACCTCCACCGACGGCTTGTTACCCGCCTCGCCCCTGCTCCTCGACAGCAAGGGCGATCTCTACGGCACCACCGTCCTCGGCGGCGATTTCTGCGACACGTCCGGCTCCAGCCCCATCTCCTGCGGCACCGTCTACAAAATCAACTCGGCTGGCAAAGAAAGTATCGTCCACGCCTTCCTTGGAAGCTTACCCACCGTCGATGGAGCCAATCCCTTCGCCGGCCTCATCGCCGACAGCAAAGGCAATCTCTACGGCACCACCTACATCGGATTCAATGGCTTGAACCAGGCCGGCACCGCGTTCGAGCTCACGCCCTCGGGCAAAGAAACCATCCTGCACACCTTTCCTGGCGACGGCGATGGCTTCGCTCCCTACGGCCCGCTGGTCATGGACTCCTCCGGCAACCTCTGGGGCACAACCTTCTCCGGCGGGGAAAACTCCTGCCTGCTCGAAGGCTGCGGCACCGTCTTCAAGCTCACCAAAAGCTCCACCGGCTGGACCGAAACCGTCACCTTCACCTTCAACGGCGCCAACGGCGCCCACCCCTACGCCGGTCTCAGCTGGGATCCGCACCGCCGCGTCTTCTACGGAACCACGCAGTTCGGCGGAGCCAACACCAATGACTGTTTCGACGAAGGCGACCCTGTGGGTTGCGGTGTGCTCTTTGAGCTCGACTCGACCGGCACCCAGGAAACCATCCTCCATTCCTTCACCGGCGGAGCCGACGGCAAACTGCCCTACGCCGGTCTCGTTCTCGACCCCTTCGGCGACCTCTACGGCACGACTCCTGATGGCGGCAACGGCTACGGAACAGTCTTCGTCCAAACCGTCGTCGGAGACTTCATCACCCTCCACACCTTCACCGGCGGAGCCGATGGCGCCTACCCCTTCGGCGGACTCCACCTCGACTTGAAGAAGCTCGCCCTCTACGGAACAACCTCCGAGGGGGGCGACCTCACCTGCGGTGAAGGCACAGGCTGCGGCACCCTGTTCTCCATCACCCCTTAACGGAGGACGCCCGGCCGGTTTTCGTGAGTTCGCGATAGAAGCCGAGGTCCTGGCCGGTGAGCATTTTGGTGATGTACGCGATCTGCCCGTAGTGGAGGCCGAAGTGTTCGACGGCCTGGTAGACGGCGTCGAGACCGTGGACGTGATAGCCCTGGATTTCGTAAGGAGCGACGAGATCGGCCTCGGTGAGGCGGTCGAGGACGAGACCGGCTTCGGCGAGGGTCGCGCTGAGCTTCTCGAGGATGGCAGCAGCTGAAAGATTGCCGGCGGCCGCGAATTCGGCGGGGCGGTCGCGGTGGTCTTCGTGCTGGTTGAAGGAGTCGACGAGCCACTGGCGGACGTTGCCGTTGAGATGCAGGACGAGATTCCCGACGGAATTCGACGAGGGGTTGGGACGCCACCAGATCTGCTCTTCGGTGAGAGGCTCGACGCATTTGCGAAGGCGGGGCCAGTACTGGTGGAGGAGCTTGTCGCGTGAAAAGGCGAGGAAGAGGGGGGCAGGCGAGGGCTGGGCTTGCGCGGTCATGGATGGAGCCTCTGGAGCGAGGGTCGGGGCGGCGGCGGCGGGATGTCAAGCGACAGAAAAGGCGGACGGGACCCAGTCTCCAAATGCGGCTTTTGCAATGCGCCTTCGAGACCAGGTCCGTCCGCTTTCACGTCGATCGCCTGTGTGGTCAGGTTGCGGAGGAGTCGTCGTCGACCGTTGCGTCGTCCGCCGGCGCCTCCTCTGCCGGAGCGTCATCCACCGGAGCCGCTTCGGCTGCGGTGTCATCCACGGGGGCCTCATCGGTGACAGCGGAGGAGGGATCGGTTTCGGCCAATGGGTCGCCGTATTCGCCCGCTTCTCCGTAATTGTCGGCATTGGCCTGCTCGTTGTCGGCGGCTGCGGAGTAGACCCCCGCCGCGTTCGAATCTCCGGAGTCGGCGTAGCTCTGGGCCGTCGTTGAGTCCTGATCGGCGGTTTGCTGATCCCAGTTGGCCCAGCTCTCGTTCTGCATTTCGTCGTAAGCGGTGCCGGAGGTGCTGCCGCCGGCATTCTCATCGGCGCCCTGATCGGTTTGGTACGCCTGCGTGGCATCGTTCTCTGCAGTTGCGTAATCGCCGGAGGCGGCGGCTTGCCCTTCGGCCTGCTGGTCCTGCTGGGCGGTTGCCTGGTCGTCCGCGGCGGCGCTCAGCTGCGTGGAGTCGGCGCCGGTGAGCATGCTGTTGTCCCCAGCCTGCCCGGCTTCGGTCTCCGCCTGCTGCTCATCCTGCGCGGCGGTGGCGTAGTCGCCGGAAGAGACGGCCGCAGTGGCCGCCTGTTGGTCGGAGGTGGCGGCAGCGGTCGCGGCGGCGGTGTCGGGGTCAGTGGTGTCGGTGGTGGAGTCCGGATCGGCGCTGCCGACTGCGGTCGTGGAATCGTTTCCAGTCCCATCGCCGGGATCGGTGGAGCTGGTGTCTGTTGACGAAATGGTGCCGGTGTCGGTGGGGTCGGCGGCGCCTACCTCGCCGGTTGTCGGGTCGGTGCCGGGGTCTGCGTACCCTGTCGGGTCATCGGTGCCGGTTGCTGTTGCTGTTCCGTCGCCAGAGCCTGTGCCGTCGGCGCCGGAGGATGGATCCGCAAAGCCTACCGGGCCATCGGACCCGGAGCCGGTTCCGTCTCCGTAGCCGGTGCCGGTTCCGTCGCCGCTGGTGGTGGCACCCGGGTCGACAAAGCCTACCGGCTCGTCAGTGCCTCCCGCGGTTGCGGTTCCATTGGAAGAGCCGGTGGGGTCGCCGGTGGCGGCGCCTGTGCCGTTGGTTGCGGTGGAATCTCCGGGTTCCACGATGACTACCTCTTCCACCACACCTTCGGCGGTTGCGGTGGATCCGGTGGCAGTGCCGTCACTGCCGATCGGATCGAGGATGACGTCGATGACCTCTTCAGTCACGGAGCCGGAGGAACTGGTTGCGTCGCCGGAGGCCGTCATGGTGGTGGTGTCCTCGGGGACGATGACTTCGATCACATTGGTGCTGTCGTCTGGCATGGCTCAACCTCGCTGATGGGTGGTCGCCCCGATCACTTTTGTGCGGCGGCAGGCGCCGGGGTCGGGGCTACTGATTTTGTTGGCGCGCCCGCAGGCGCCGGGGAGGGAGCAGCAGCCGGCTTTGGGCGCAGGGTAAGAATGTTCTGGCATTGCGGACAGCGGACGTTCAAAGAAGACTTGCCGCGCAGGACCGCGAGGGGAACTCTCATGGCGGCCTGACACTTGTTGCATACGACGCGGATCGAATCGGCGGGAGGAGGGGCAGGCACGGCTGGGCGAGGACCAGCTTGCGGCGCGGGCCTGGCTGCGGAGCTGACTGTGGGTTTGGGCGCGAGTGGCGGAGGCGCGGCAACCTTGCGAACGCCCTGGATGTGCTGGCTCCATTGCATGAGGTTCTCCTCGCGACCGGCCTGGCCCAGCAACCGGAGGCGGCGCGTGGTGTACATGGAGGAAGAGGTGGTCATTTCGGAGAGGCGCGTCATGGTGTCGTTGCTGGCGTCCTCCTGCTTCATCCATTCGTCGATGTTCACCTGTTTGAGGAGCCGGGCAGATTTGATGGCCCAGGCCAGAAGCACGCGGCGGGCGAGGGCCTCATCCCCGACGGCGACCAGGCCGGCGCGGTCGGCGGTGATTTCGGATTGGCGAGCCCAGGCCATCAGGGGCATATCGATGGCGCCCTCCACCAGCTTGGTCGGACTGAGGGCGCCCATGATTCCCTGCGAAAGCGGACCCGTGTGCGTGCCGTCGCCGCCGGTGAGGAAACGGGTTGCGGTTTTCCAGAGAGCATGGCCGGCGCTGCAGTGTCCCATCTCACGGGCCAGCACGAAGAGCAGTTCCTCGTTCCGGAAGTTATTGAGGATGGCCGTGCCGAGGACGATGAACGCGCTGTTATCGGAGCCGAAGGTGTAGGTGTTCCACTGTTGATCGCCGGAGACGTAGACGTCGGGCATGGCGGATAAGCCAAGAATGCGCGCAGCGAGAACCGCCTGTTTCCAGACGTCGGGTAACTGCCGGGGGCCGAGGCGAATGCCGTTGAAGGTGGATTCGATCCAGGGGCGGCCCACTTTGTCGGAGGCCGCGCGAAGGGCGGAGTGGAGCGCGGTGATCTTCTGTAGCCTGGCCATCGCCTGGCCGTCCTGCGCCCACAGGAACACGGAGCGATCGAGCTGATAGCCGGGAACCAGAGGACGGAGCCATCCGCATCCTGGGCACATGACGTCGGCGGTGCTGAGGTTCGCCCCAAAGCCGCCGCATACTTTGCAGACCGGGGCCGGCTGAGGCGCAGGTGGCAGCGGCATGGATGCGGCAGGCGGTGGGACAAAGGGCCCAGGCCCGTTGATGGAACTGGCGGGTGGGGGCGTGAAGGGAGCAGGCAGCGGCACGGAGGCTGCGGGCGGTTGCGTAGTGGCTGCGGGCGCAGGCTGTCCCGGCGCGGAGAGGACCACAAGCGGCGCTCCGCAAAATTTACAGAATCGCGACCCCGGCGTCCCGGCACCATGTCCCTGCGGACAGACGGGGGCTACAGCGGTGGTGGCCATCGGGCCTCCTCTGTCTTTGCACCCCAGTGCTGCAATGGTCAGCGAACCGGTTCTGGCTGAGTTTGAAAATCGATCTCAGGAAGTCAACGCAGTCGCAGCATGCAGTACTCTATCCGGTTTTTCCGGGCCGCAGCAAAAAATTTTGTGCGATGTCGCAAGACTGGCCAGCGGGCACTCCGCAGTGACCGCTTCGAGTGTTACGCGGGCAGATGACTCGCTCGATGGAGGGGGCTGCGGGCGAGCTTCAGGACGAGTTTCAGAAGGCGGCGGGAACCGTCGTCCGATCATCCTGGCAAGGATTATCGGCATCGGCCTTCAGGTCGGCGGCGTGGACGCGGTTACGGCCGAGCCGTTTGGCGCGGTACATGGCCTGGTCGGCCAGGTGAATCAGATCTTCAATCGGCATGGTACCGTCATGCGAGGCCACGCCCAGGCTGCAGGTGACGGTGAGCGGGCCGGAAGGCGTCGGAAACGCCGTATCCGCGATGGCGCGGCGGAAGTCCTCCGCGCGCTGGAGGCCATTGGTCGGTGAGCAACCCGAGAGGACAATCAGGAACTCCTCACCGCCATAGCGTCCGGCAAAATCATAAGGGCGCATGAGCTGAGAGATGCGCTGAGCCGATTCCTGGAGGACGGCATCGCCAGCGAGATGGCCGTGGGTGTCGTTGACGGCCTTGAAGTGGTCCAGATCGATCATGACGAGGGTGATGGGCAGATGATCGCGCTGGGCTCGGCAAATCTCTCTGTCCAGCATGGCGAAGATCGCTCTGCGGTTCCAGAACTCGGTGAGGCTGTCGGTGAGAGCCTGTTCTTTCAGAGCGCGCTGCGCGTCGTCGGCAACCTTTTTGGCGAGCTGCAGTTCACCCTTGGCCTGGCTCACCTGCAGTTCGAGGTTTTTGGCACGCTGAATGAGATTGTGAACGCGCAGCTTCCAGGCGGTCAAACCGAAGAGCGCGAGGAGGATCCCACACATTGTGCGGAACGGTACAGTTTGCCAGTATTGCGGGATGACCTCGATGCGGAGGCTGGCGACCCCTGGGCCCGAGGTATTGCCGGCATCCAGTTCTTCGAGCTCGAACACGTAGTGGCCCGGCGGCAGCTTGTTGTAGATGGCCTGGCGCTCTTTGCCGGCGTCGGTCCAGTCCAGATCGAGACCGAGGAGCCGGTAGCGAAGGTGCGCGCGATCGGGCGCGGCCGATTCCGGAGCCGTAAATTGAATTTCGAGATTGCCGCTGCCGGGACCGGCAGTCACATCCTGATCGAAGGAGAGCGGAGCCTCATTGAAATGCACTTGCTGAATCACCGGGCGAGGACGAGTGGTTCGCGCCTGGGCGTGGGCAGTATCGACGGCAGAACAGGCCAGCGCGAGAACACCGAAAACGGAGCCCAACACGAGGAGGCTGGGAAGAGAGGTCGTCCTGAGCCTGACGAGAGCGGGCAAACCACGACGCAGGCTTGCCGGAGGGAATCCGGAAGAGGGCGGCGACACGCGAACCTGTTGGGTCCGGCGAGAGCGATCGTCGGGCCGTACGAATCCAGCGAGCATAGACCTAACGTCAGTCAGGCTGACGCACCCCCCTCATGTGCTGTCCTCAAGCCGGATCAGCCGATCAGGCCTTCAGGCTGGACACGGTCACCGCAGTCACCAGCAACCGCGCCGGGTCCTCGATTCCGGCGGTCACGCCGTGTCGAAGAAATGATCGGCGATGAGGCCGGGTCTCCGCTATACAACTTAAGATCAGGCCGGCTGACACCATTCGCGACAGCCAACCACTCACGCCTGCACCGGCGCGGCGCATCCGGTCGATGGCCGCCCGCCGCAGGCGCACTCTTCTTATCGGCGCCTCTTAGTCGATGTTGAGTTCGAATTTGGCGATGTGGGCGATTGAGGGGCGGGAGTGCTGCCAGGTGTCCCAGACCGAGGCGCACCAGGAGCGGATCATCGCGTCGCGCTCTGGGCCGGGAATGGCGGCGAGGACATCGGCAACGCCGATGGAAGCCGGTTGGACCGGAAGCGGGAGGCGCGGCCAGGTTTTGCGGCGCCTGGCCATGCGCATGTGGGCGTGCTGCACCTGACGGCCGGTGAAGTTTTTCTCCAGATGCAGGTAGAGGCCAATGAGGGCGAAGACGATGGCGATCGGTTTGGTGGTTGCGTCCGCGTGCTGCGCGGTAAAGGCGTCGACGCTGTTCTGGTGGAGAAAGGAGCGGTCGGGATGGCCCAGCGTGTAGAACGAGAGCTGGTGAAAGAGATCCTGGTCGGAGGGCATAAGGACCGGACGAGGGGCGCGTCCGATCCTATCTTAACGGCAGTTACCGGCTCTTGCCGGCATTGAGCGGGCGACTTACCAGCGATAGACGGTGAGGTTATCCATGTAGACGGTGGTCTGGCCGTTGCCCATGCCATCGATCTGAAAGTTCGTGAGCAGCACCGGGGCCCAGCCAAGAGCGAAGGCGGAGTTGACCTTAGCGTTAATGTTCTGCTGGACGTCATCGAGCCAGACCGAGCGGTAGTCGATGTTGCCGGAGCTGTCGCGGGAGTAGCTGACCTGCACGTGATGCCAGGTATTGGTGCTCCACTGGCGGGGATTGCAGTACTGACTGGATTTAACCCAGGTGTCGACGGGGTTCTGAGGAGTGCCTTTGTTGGCGGTGTAGTCCCAGGTGTTGTTCCAGCCGTCGCACTGGAATCCGAAGATGGCGGTTTGGCCGTTGGGCATGGTCTGGTTGAGGTCCATTTCCAGATTGGCCAGGGTGGTGGAGGGGCTTTGGATGTAGACCCAGGTGTCGTAAAGGAAATTGGAGGAGACATCGTCATCACCGAAGGAGACCCAGAAGCGCTCGTTGCCGCTGTTGGTGTAGCTGGCGGCGAAAGCGCGGGCGGATCCGGTGAGGGAGGGCGAGGCAACGAGGCTGGTTGAGCCGCTGGAACCGCCCTGGGCGGCGGTGTCGTTGACGTCGGCCCAGCCGGAGAGGTTATCGATGTTGGCGACTTCGATGGCGGAACGGGGAACGACCGCGCCGGTCGCGGGACCGGTGACTTCGATGGCGATGTCGGTGTCGCAGGCGCCGCCGCCGCTTCCCCAGGCCTTGACGTGCAGCGTGTGGGTGCCGTCGGGGGCCCCGATCGCGGTTTCGATGTAGTTCGCGTTGACGATGGTGGTGGAGGAGCTGTTATCGAAGGAGTAGCCCATGGCGCTGGTGGATTGTCCGGAGCAGGTGGGCGCGCTGGCGTACAGGGCGAAGGGCGAAGTGACGCTGGCGCCGCTGTAAGGGCTGCTGACGGTGATTGACGGTGAAAGCGCAGGTGTTGGCGTGGGCGCGGCGACAGCGGCGACGACAGTGATGGCGACGTCGGTGACGCAGGAGGCGCCGCCCGTTCCCCACGATTTGACGTGCAGGGTGTGTGCGCCGGTGGATGCGGTGACGCTGGCGTCCACGGAGCTGCCGTTGATGATGGTTGTCGTCGGGCTGTTGTCGAGCGAGTAGCCCATGGACGCGATGGGCTCCGACGAGCACGAGGAGGTGCTGGCCGCAAGAGGGAAGGGCGAAGTGACGGTCGAGCCGTTGGCGGGGCTGGCGACTGTAGGGTTAGCAAAAGCCGTGGCGGCGAGGAGCGGGAGGGAAAGGGAAAGAAGCGCAAACTTACAGATTTTCATGGAGGCGCGGCACCTGAGCGAGGTGAATTTTGGTCTTACCGGCTTGCAACTGACACCTGGCGCTGAGCCACGTGCGGCCGGGAGCCTCGATCGCGCAGAGGCTCACTGAGCAGTTTTGCCGGGACTTTTGGCAGAAAACCGCGAGGCGTAAACGGTTACGACTGTAACTATTTACGGCCGGTCAGAGGGGTCAAGTTAATTACTGACCGCATAGTACATGCATGAAAAGTGAAATCAAGCGATTTTTTGAAGAACGATGAGGTTTTCCAGAAAACCTTGGTAACCAATAAGCAACTATTTGCCGCGAACGTGAAGTTCTTACCGGACTGAGCCGTTTCACAGTAGAAATTTTGCCGATAAGGAAGACAGCCGCGATTTGGGCGGGGCGTCACGCGGTTGGGGCCGGTCCGGCAGGGGGATGCTGTGGCGAAGGACGGGAAGAAGGCAGTTGGAAAGCATGGGAAGCGGGAATGGGACGCGGCGAAGAGGGCGCACCGCGAGTACCGCTACGAAAAGGAACTGCGGCGGTTACAAATTGAGCTGGTGAAGCTGCAGGAATGGATCCGGCACGAGCGGCTGCGGGTGGTGGTGCTGTTCGAAGGCCGCGACGCGGCGGGCAAGGGAGGGGCGATCAAGCGCATTACCGAGACACTGAATCCGCGGATTTGCCGGGTGGTGGCGCTCGGCACGCCGACGGAGCGGGAAAAGACGCAGTGGTATTTCCAGCGATACGTGGCGCATCTGCCGGCGGCAGGCGAGATGGTGCTTTTCGACCGGAGTTGGTACAACCGCGCGGGGGTGGAGCGGGTGATGGGCTTCTGCACGGAGGCTGAGTATGGGGAGTTCATGCACAGCTGTCCGGAGTTCGAGCGGATGCTGATCCGGTCGGGAATCGTGCTGATTAAGTACTGGTTTTCAGTGAGCGATGAGGAGCAGGAGCGGCGGTTCCGGGAGCGGATCGAGACGCCCACCAAGCGATGGAAGCTGAGCGCGATGGATCTGGAGTCGCGGCGGCACTGGGCGGATTATTCGCGGGCGAAGGACGAGATGTTCGCGATGACGGACACGCGGCAGGCGGCGTGGTTCGTGGTGAACGCGGAGGACAAGAAGCGGGCACGACTGAATGTGATCCACCATTTGCTGAGCCGGATTGAATACCGGGAGCTGGCGCCGGAGAAGCTGGAGCTGCCGGAGCTGGACCGGAAGAAATACACGCGGCCTCCGATGCATGAGCAGAACTTTATTCCGGCTGTTTACGCGTAGCTGGGAGCCTGGAGCTGGGAGCTGGCGGCTGGCAGCTGGAGGCTGGAAGCCGGGCTATTGGGAGCTGGTGTGGTCGAGGATGATCTTCCAGCCTGAGGGCTCTTTTTCAAAGATGAGGGAGAAGATGCCGGAGGCTTCGCCGCCGGCGGCCTGGGAGCGGGTGAGGTGGAAGTGGCCGGTGACAACGGCGTGCGTCGGATCGTCTTTGGGGCCGAGGAGGCGGACGTCGATGCCGTTGAAATCGAGCTGGCCCATGGCGTCGCGTGAGGCGTAGTTGCGCTGGTAGCGGGCGAGGATCATCTGATAGCCGTGCTCGATGGACTTGCCGATGAAGGTGGTCTGCGGCGAGTCGTCGTAGCCGTGCATGAAGGTGGCGATGTCGCCCTGGTTCCAGGCGGCCTGCTGGTCGGTGAGGACCTGGCGGATGGCTACGTCGGGGGTCTGGGCTCGGAGAGCGGGGGCGAGGAGCAAAGCGAAGAGGGCGAGGGGAGCGAGACAGCGGCGGAGGGGTCGAGTCATCGGGATGTCATCCGGTATCGAAGGATACTATGTTGAAGGCGGGGAGACTCGAGTGGAAAGCGCGACGACTCATTTTGAAAGTAAGCCGCGGTACACCCTGGATGAGTTGTTAGCGAAATGCGATCCCGAGGCGCCGCTTACGGATGAGGATCGCTTGTGGCTGAACCTGCCACCTGTCGGGCAGGAGCTGTGACGCTCTACCAATGAAGAAGCTCTATTCGAAATTCCTGAAGTCGGCGGTGGCGGAGGCGCAGTTCCCTGCTCTCGGTGCGCCGGAGATCGCGTTTCTGGGTCGGTCGAATGTGGGGAAGTCGAGTTTGATTAACGCGCTGCTGGGCGAGAAGCAGGCGCATGTGTCGTCGACGCCGGGGCGGACGCGGGCGATCAACTTTTTTGAGCTTGCCGGAGCTCCGTGGGAGGAAAAGCCGGGACAGCGGGCGGAGCTGGTGTTTGCGGATTTGCCGGGGTATGGGTACGCGAAGATTGCGAAGTCAGTGAGCGCGGAGTGGCCGAAGTTTATCGATCCGTACGTGAAGGAGCGGGCGACGCTGGCTCTGTGCGTGTGTTTGGTAGACGCGACGATTCCGGCGAGAGCGAGCGATGGGCAGCTGATCGAGTTTCTGAAGAGCGCGGGGCGGGAGTATCTGGTGGTGGGGACGAAGTCGGACCGGCTGTCGGGGAATGGCCGCGCGAAAGCTCTCAAGGCTTTGCGGGAGGCGTTTGGGGCGGAGCGGCTGCTGCTGGTCTCGTCGAAGACGGGGGCGGGGATGGGGGAGCTGTGGACCAGGATTGAACTGGGAGCTGGGAGCTGGTAGCTGGGAGCTGGGAGCTTGGAGCCGGGAGCTGGGAGCCGGTTACAGGTGACAGGTGACTGGAGCCGATAGCTGCTGGCTGGAAGCCAATAGCAAGAAGCAAGGTGGGGGCCAGCAAGAGGCGAGCGGCTACAAGCTTCCAGCTTCGTGCTTCCAGCTTCGTGCTTCCAGCTTCCGGCTCCTGCCCGCTCGTTATTGCGGCACGCGGAGGCGGTCGAGAAGCTGATTGGGGTGGACGGGTTTAAGGAGCACTTCGAAGTCGTGGCCGCGGACGCGGGCGTCGCGCATGAGGTCGGCGGTGGCGGCCTGCCCGGAGAGGAGCAGGACGCGGCAGCCCGGGATCATGGTGCTGATCTGGATGGCGGCCTCGATGCCGCTCATGCCGGGCATGACGACGTCGGCGAGGAAGACTTCGGGGAGAAACTGCCGTGCGATCTCGACGGCCTTTTGGCCGCTGTAGACTGTGGCGGCTTCAAAGCCGTTCTGATTGAGAATCAGCCCGAGCGTGTCGGCGATGATGCGCTCATCGTCGGCGATGAGGACTCTGGGCCTGACTCCGCCGTCGGTGGAATGAGAGTCCATGAGACCTTTGGCAGAAAGGGCAATCACGACTGGGGGTTGTGCAGCGAGTATAGGCCGCGTGTCGCGATGGAGCCAGTTATTTCTCGCGTTGCAGGGGATGGTGGCCGGGATTTGGCTGTGTTTTGGATCGAGGGGACGGCAAAGCGGTGACGGAAGTAGGCAAATCCATACCCCTGGGCTGGCGCTGTGCGGCTTTGGCTGGGTTCTCAGCTGGTTTCGACCCTGACTTTGACCCCAGGGGAGGGGAGGATTTATAACGGAGAATCCGGGCTGGGTTCCGGAATGAGGCGCGTGGGCGCGGCGGGAATGGTCCCGCAGGCGTGCTGGCGACCGCAGTGAATCGAGGCGATGGGATGTTCGGGAAGGCGGTGAAAATCCGCCACTGCCCCGCAACTGTAAGCGCGTATTCCTGCGTCAGGTGAGAAGAGATGCAGGGAGGGCCGGCCGATGTGCCACTGAGGCGAGAGCTTCGGGAAGGCGGTCGGGCTTGCTTCTTCGGGATGAACGCCGAAGGACGGCGCGCGAGTCAGGAGACCGGTCCTGTTTGCCGGGCTTGTTTCGCGACAGGCTCACTTACCGCGTTCCGAGGGGAACGGAGGACACTATGACTTTTTTAGCGCGGCCCCGTGCTCAATTTCTGGCCCAATTTCCGGCCCGATTTCTGACTCGACTCCTGAAATTCTTTCGACTTTCTTTGACGGCGAGCTTCGTGCTGATGTGTTCTTCGTGCGCGCTGCATGCGGTGAGCGTGCACGGGACGGTGACCGATCCGCTGGGGTACCCGATCGCGCGGGCAACGGTGGGGCTGATCCACGACGGCAACGTGCTGGTGAGCGGGCAGACGGGCCCCGATGGGAGCTACACGCTGGTGAGCGCGGAGTCGGGGCGATTCTATGTACTGGCGTCGGGGGTTTCGTTCCGGCAGCTGGCGACGCAGAGCTTCTACGGCGGGCGGTTCGACACGGTGGAGCAGAACGTGGTGCTGGAGCCGGAGTGGGTGCGCGAGACCGTGGTGGTGACGGCGACCGGCGTGCCACAGCCGCAGGCGCAGGTGAGCGCGTCGGTGACGGGGCTTAGCGCGGAGGAGTTCGCGAACCGCGCAGGGGTGATCGATCCGCTGCGGCAGGCACCGGGTGTGAACGTGGTCCAGACGGGTCAGTGGGGCGGGGAGACATCGCTGTTTATTCGCGGCGGGACTTCGACGGCCAATCGGGTGGTGATGGATGGCGTGCCGGTGGAGGATGTAGGCGGGCGGTTCGATTTCGGCAATGTGGCGACGACCGGAATTCAGGATGTAGAGATTTATCGCGGGCCGAACACAGTGCTCTATGGATCGGACGCGGCGGCTGGAGTGGTGGCGCTGACCACGCCGCGAGGGAGCACCCCGTTTCCTTCGCTGCTGTATGAAGGGGATGAGGGGAATTTCAAAACGTACCGGAACCAGGCGCAGCTGGCGGGGATGAAGCGGAAGCTGGACTACTACCTGGGGGCTTCGAACTTCAACACGCAGAACTCGGTGCCCAACGATGGCTACCACAACAACACGGGCGTGGCGAATCTGGGATGGAGTTTGTCGTCGAAGACCGAAGTGCGGGTGACGGGGCGGGCGAATGTTGCGGCGACGGGGCTGCCCGCGGGAAACGGTGGGTACTCGTTCTACGGTTTGGCCAATGATGGGAAGCAACTGGACCAGGACACCTATGGGACGGGAACCATCGATCATGCGATTCGCGACAACTGGCGGGCGACGGTGCGATATGGGTTGGTGCGGAAACGCGAAGAGTCGGAGCAGTGGTATCCGGCGGGAATTCTGCTGGGCGGAACCGATTTCGGAGCAGGGAATTATTACGGCAACGATGTGACGGTGGTCGGAGCGAACGGCACCTCTACGAGCGGACAGGCGCTCTTGAATTACTCGCCTGCATTCGGCTCGATTTATCCCTACCGTCTGGCGCTGGTTTCGAATCGCGACAATCTCTACGCGCAAACGAATTACGTGCACGGGCCGCGACTGGGCGTGATTGCTGGATTCCGCTATGAGAATGAACGCGGGATGGAGGGCGAACCCGTCTACTCGTTCCACGAGGGCCTGGAGCGAACAAACTACGACTACCAGGCGCAGGTGGGCGGGCAATTGAAGAATCGGTTTTTCTATACCGCGGCGGGTGGCGTGGAGAAGAACCAGCTGTTCGGGCTGGTGGGCTCGCCGCACGGCGGGGCTTCGTGGTATGTGGTGCGGCCGGGGCAGGGCGCTCTGCACGGGACGCGGCTGAATGTGAACTTCGCGAAGGGATATCAGGAGCCGACGCTCGATCAGCAGGCCGGGTCGCTGTATACGTTTTTGCAGGCGAATGGCGGCCAGTCGGCGATTGCGCAATATGGTGTGGCGCCGATCGGAGCGGAGCTATCGCGGAGCTACGACGGTGGAATCGAACAGAGCCTGTTCAGCGAAAGAGTCATCGCCAGAGTTACATATTTTCACAACGAATTCGGGAATCAGATCGAGGCGGTGCCGGCGTCGGCGGTGCCGCAGCTATTGCCGAATTTGACGACGGCGCAGCAGCAGCAGCTGGAGGCATTTCTAAACAACAATTTTGCGTACGAGCTCGACCTGAACTCGATGTCCTAT
>Ga0181520_10005219_pt1 | contig 20915 bp, 26 predicted proteins | sample PEATcosm2014_Bin_29_FD_132451 | JGI IMG/M metagenome (GOLD analysis project Ga0181520, IMG submission 132451) | Peatland microbial communities from MTU Mesocosm Facility, Houghton, MI, USA - PEATcosm2014_Bin02_30_metaG | ecosystem: Environmental > Terrestrial > Soil > Wetlands > Peat | place... | reverse complement strand
TTTAGAGGCCTTAAAGCTCAGGCATTACGACCTGATCCTCATGGACGTTCAGATGCCTGACATGGACGGCCTGGAGGCCACCAAGCGCATCAGGGCTATGCCCATAAATCAACCTTACATCATAGCTATGACCGCTCATGCCCTTAAAGGTGATAGGGAGACCTGCATGGCTGCAGGAATGAACGATTACATAAGCAAGCCTGTCAAGCTTGAGGAGCTGAAGGCAGCTTTGGAAGAGCGATGGATAGCTGAATCGCTTTAAGTTTTGGTAATTGCGCACCGTTTGCCCCTAACTTTAAGTTAGGGAGCACTACATAATAGGATTGGGGCGACTGGTCTCTGATGAAAAGATACCTCTTCAATATCCTTGTGATAGATTGTATGGTCTTTCTTGCCCTTCCTGCAGGCAAAAAGAGTTCCGCTTTATGTCAATGCAAAAGCTAAGGTATGCTAAGTGCGATTATGATTTTAGGCCCTTTAATGGCACAAGCTTTTCTACAATTAGGCTCTCCGCATCTAAATGGCTATCCTTGATTAAGTTTATTCTAAGCGTCAACACGATAAGGCTTAGGAATTAAGGAATAATCGATAATATTAAAGCTCGAAAGATATAGATATATTTAATAAAAAGATTCCTTTATGGCTTTAACGATGCATCTTTAGAAAGGCGACCAAGTTCATCACCATCTTCATGCCATCCGCAGCCACGACAGCACCCTATGAGAAAATCTTTTATAGAAGATCAAATACTGTAATCCTGATAAGACGTGTGGAGGACGCTAAATGGCTGGAATGTCAGGAACCCCTGTCATCATCCTTAGAGATACCCGCCGGGAGACGGGCAAAGATGCACTCTCCAACAACATCATGGCCGCAAGAGCTGTGGCCAACGCAGTTCGCAGCACCCTTGGCCCCAAGGGCATGGACAAGATGCTCGTGGACGCCCTGGGCGATGTCACCATCACCAATGACGGAGTCACTATTCTAAAAGAGATGGACGTTCAGCACCCTGCCGCCAAGATGATCATTGAAGCCTCCAAGACCCAGGATACCGAGGTCGGAGACGGCACCACCACCGTGGCCATCTTGGCAGGAGAGCTTCTTAAGAAGGCCGAGGACCTTCTGGACATGAATGTCCACCCTACCCTAGTTGTGGAAGGCTACAGGCTGGCAGCCGAGAAGTCCCTGGAGCTTCTAAAGGAGATGGCAGAGAACGTCAAGCCCGACCAGAGAGATATGCTAATTAAAATCTCCAAGACCGCCATGACCGGCAAGTGGGCTGAGTCCGTGGAGGGCAAGCTTCCCGAGTATGCCGTCGACCTGGTCCTGAACGCCGTGGAGGACAAGAACGGCAAGATTGCCTTCGATATGGACGCTGTCAACCTGGAGAAGAAGGTCGGAGAAAGCCTTGAGGACTCGGAGCTCTTAGATGGTCTTATAGTGGACAAGCAGAGGACCCACAAGAACATGCCCGAGAGGGTAGAGAACGCCAAGATCGCCCTCCTCATGGTCGCCATCGAGGCCAAGGACACCGAGACCAAAGCCGAGATTAAGATCACCTCCTCAGACCAGTTCCAGATGTTCATGAACAGGGAGAGGGAGCAGATCAAGGCCGTGGTGGACAAGGTCCTGGCCACTGGAGCCAATGTGGTCTTCTGCCAGAAGGGCATCGATGACATGGCCCAGCACTACCTGGCCAATGCCGGAGTCCTGGCTTTAAGAAGAGTCATCAAGAAGGACATAGAGAAGCTTGCCAAGGCCACAGGTGGAAGGGTCATCACCAGCCTGGAGGAGATGGGTCCCCAGGATCTGGGCCACGCAGCAGTCGTTGAGGAGAGGCGCGTCGGAGCCGGCGTCATGACCTTCATCACAGGTACCAAGAACAAGGCCGTAACCCTCCTCCTACGCGGCGGCACCCAACAGGTGGTCAACAGCGCCGAGAGGGCTTTGGATGACGCCATCCACGCCGTGGCCGATGTCGTAGAGGATGGAAAAGTCCTGGCAGGCGCGGGGGCTCCTGAGATGGAGCTATCCATGAAGCTTAGGCAGTATGCCTCCACCTTCAAGGGCAGAGAGCAGCTGGCGGTCAAGAAGTTCGCCGAGGCCCTGGAGATCGTGCCTAGAGCCCTGGCCGAGAACGCAGGCCTAAACCCCATTGACAAGCTGGCCGAGCTTAGAAAGGCCCATGAGACCAGTAAGCTAGCAGGGCTCAACGTCTTTACCGGCAAGATCGAGGATATGTTCTCCCAGGGTGTAGTCGAGCCCCTAAGGGTAAAACTTCAGGCAATCGAATCTGCCACCGATGCGGCTTCCCTAGTCCTGAGGATCGATGATGTGCTCGCCTCCACCAAGAAGCCGCCAGAGCGCGGTGCGCCCGGTGGAATGCCGCCTGGAATGATGGGAGGCATGGGTGGAATGGGCGGAATGCCCCCTGGGATGTTCTAAATCCTCCATTCCCAATCCCTTTTTTATATTTTTGCTTGCAGATTTGAAGTTTTTGAAATCCTCCCTCCGTTCCTTTCTCTGCTGACTCAGCTATCGATTACATCATCTTTATAAATACAGATCTTTAATTTAAATGGGGGCTAGAAAGGGATGGATGATTACATTACAGGATTATTATTGGTAATATTCATAGCATTAGCTTTTATAACCCTTCAGGACAAGGAATCCCGGTTAAAAAAGCTTCATTCTGAGAAGGATCTTTTACTCAGAGATAACATGGATCTAAGCCTAAAGATTTCGTTGATGGAGGAGGAATCGGATCACCTCCGCAAAGCCTACGCTGCCAGATGGAGGGGCAGGGCTGAAAAGCTTCAGATGGAGCTTAAAGATGCAAAAAGGAGTGCCGAATGCCCTGGAGGCCAAAAAGATGGAGAACCTAGAGGCTTTGGCCCGTGAAACTCGTGAAGGCCAACCCAGGGTCCTCTTCCTCGATACTTCCACAGGGATCACGACCCTCAGGGAAGCCCTGGTGGATATGATCTCCGGGGCTGAGTTCGAAGTAGACCTGGTATCGCCATGGATCAAAGAATTTGCCTGGCAGGCGATAAGGGATGAGCTTCAATCTTTCACCGATCGTGGAGGCAACCTCAGGGTCTTCACCAGGCCCAGCGCCGAGGATAGCGGTCAGGAGGCGTGAGCATGGAGATGAGCGAGAATAAGAAGGATCGGTGGAGAGATCATCCTTGTGGAAGGTCTCCACGCCAAGCTCTACCTAGCGGACAGGAGAGAGGCGATTGTTGCATCTGCGAACCTCACCAGAGGGGGTCTGGAGATCAACTTGGAGTCGGGAGTTCTCATCAGAGATCCTGGTGCGATGAGGGATATCGGGGATTTTGTAGACGGCCTCTATAGATTGAAGGTCGAAACGCGATAATGTAGCAGAGCCGTTATGATCAAGAAAGAAAACTCAAATAATTGATGTATCTCATCTCTTGAGCTAGAAGGGAGATCGATCCTATGGTAGAGGTGCTGGTCTATGGCGCAGGGGCGATAGGTTCCTTTGTGAGCTATCTGCTTTCTGAGATGGCAGATGCTCAAAGAGCTGATACTAGGGATATCGCGGGAAAGGCCTCCGCCGTATATATCGCTGCCACCGCTCCATAGAACCAGAAAGACGGGGATGAAGGCGAAGAGGAGAACCCACCCTGCCAGGGCGACAGCTCTTCCAAACAGCTTCATGGCAAGACGATAGAGGATCACCACCGTCAAAACGGCGAAGATCACATTTATGAAGATCATGGCCACGTTGGGGGTCATGCGCGATGATATTGGCGACCTTGACCAAGGCAAGGTAGATTATGCAGCCTGGGGGATGGGGCTGATGATGCAACAGGTCGAAGTTCTCCAGGCCCAGGGTGTATTGAACGGAGTCCCACTCATATAGGTACTTGTTGACTATGGAGATCCTGGTGATAAGTACTAGAAGTCCCAGGTCGAGATTGATTCCTTTGTCCAGAATGAGACTATCCTGATTTAGATTATCCATACTATGCTTATCCCGATTAAGCTTATCTTGACTAAACTTGGATATGATAGACAACTGCTATATTTGGCATCTCTCATTGACAGCTCCCCGAAAATCTCACCACTAACACAGACGTGGCTGAGTTATTTAAAGCATAGTGAGATATCATTAGCATAACTAGAGGTCAGGTAATTAGCGATTTAGCTATTAACGCCTCTTAGAACAGTATAAGTACAAGTGCAGATTCCATCAGGAGTGGCAAAAAGATTCAAGGCCTTTGCCATCGTATAATAAAATTTGCAAATCAGTAAATTAAAGCATCAATAAACTAGAGCTCCCAGGGATCACCCATGCCCTCCCGCTATCCTGTAAACATCCCTGGTGCGCTGAAGGGTAAATGTATCCAATCCTTCACGGCTCCTCTCTAGAATGGAATCCCCTATGGGCTTTGGCAGGTAGATCTCCTGATCTCCCAAGGAGATCTTGAAGGCCTTGTTGTTGGGGTCCAGGACCATATCCTTGTATTTACCGGTGATCCTCTCGCCGACTCTCATGGATCTCTGCTCCATAATCTCACCATATTAATTGTTATCCTTACGAATATTTCATCATTTCCCTGGGAGATGGATGGCCAGGGCGAAGACCCCGATTTGAGCTGCCCTCAGCCCGCCAAATTAGCAGTTCAAAGGACTTCTACAGCGATATTTTTGTCGTGGCTGATTATATTAGGTTGATGCTTTTATTCGGGACGTCTGAATAGTAAAACCTCCGACCAACGGGCAGATTGGCCTTTACCAGGGTAAACTTGCGCTTCAGATCGTAGAAATACGCCTGATCGCCCTGAGCCATCCATATGATCCTCTCAAGGGGAGGCTATCAGGGATACCTCCAAGTCATCCCCACTTAAGTCCACAGAGCTGTGACTCCTGCCGATATGGATTTGGTTCTCGTTGTAGAGTATGTAGCGTAAGTGATAAGCATCGGGATCAGGAAGGTAGTACATGGCCTTCCTCCAGTTTAAGTCGGGGTATTCTCCAATCTCGATCATCCCACTGTGCTTTGTTCCCATAACTTTTGTTACATAATCGATGTACACCCCTGTATTGCGGCCTTCTTCCCTGATACTCTCATTGCTGTAGTCCATCATCAGATATGTGAACCTGATCGGTGTTAATTCGAGGGTGTGGGTGAGGCGGGAGAGCAAAGATATGCCTGGAGTTGTTGTTAATGGACGGGAATCGTCACCATAATATCTGTTGTTCCAGGCCGACCTGGTCCCATCGAGATAATAGGAATAAAGAAAGAGAGCAATATTGGTGATTAGGCCCAAGGCCAGTATCAGGGCAAAGAAGGTCGACGAAGCCTTTTTTGACCCAGCGCCCGGGTCTGCTTTTGATTCAGCTTCTAGCTTTGGTTTTAACTCAGCTTCTTCCCCTGTTTTTGGCCTCGTCCTCCTAGAAAAAATGTATCTATCCAGGATCTACCCCGTCGTCGTAAAGGCCGCAGGCACGGATACCAGGATGTATCCGGCCTTGGGCAGGTGGATGACGACATCTAAGGCTGCGGAGGGGAGAGGACCCACAGGGCTATAAAAAGGGCTCTGGGATCTAGTACTTTGGACAGGTTGGCGATCCTGGCTTCTTTTAAGGTAAAGGCGATAAGTGAAAGGCTTCCCACCAGGCCCAGACCTTCTGCATACCATATGATGAACATGTAAAGGTTGAAACGCTGGCCAGAGATGATCCCACCGAAGAGGATACAGGTATAGACAAAGCATTCGTGGTAAAGATCGATTATCAGAGCTCCGTACATAGATCAGCCTTTGGCCAGACTTAGGGAGAATCAACGCCTGACAAGAAGACATCGCTCGTGAGCCTGACAGCCCTCTCAGCCCAGGGCCTTCTCTCCTCCGTGGACTGAGCATGGCGGATAGCGGACTGAATTAATGGGTGGATGAAGATAGCATCGTCGTTTTGCTTTACCATGGAGTACTTGATGAGCTCGGACACGGCCTGATCAGAGTCCCTGGCAGAAACTCGTTGCCCAGGATATTCAGGGGCAGACCCTCAGGACCGAGGAACGATATCATCCTGAGGAGGTCTCCGGCCGCCTGGGACTCCTGACGGATCCTGCTAGGAAGATATCCTGCAGACGGCCTCCAGATCTGAAGGCACCACGGGTCTCGGCCCTCTCAGGGCTCCAGAACTCCGATCTGAAAAGGTCAAGATAATTATTGGCAGCGGTAAAGTTGGCCTCCATGTAAGCTCCGGCCAGCTCCAGGATAAGGGAAAGGTATACTAAAGCTTCGAGCAAGGCGGCATTGCCCTGGAGGTCGGCCTGGACCTGGTATCTGGATAGGAGCGCAATGGCCTCAGCCCTTTCCAGGGGCTTCATCCTCAAAGTCGTGGGCCATCCCCGGATTGGCCGGGGTCACTATGAACGTTCCCTTGCCCTGGTATAGGTAGCCCTCTAAATCCACGGCGCACTTGGCACCATCGAAGATAAGGAGCCAGCTACTGTTCTGATCGAGCCAGGCCCTAACCGAGTTTATGAGAGCTATCCTGTCTTCGTTATCAGGTCCAGGCAGACCGAAGGGCTCGGCCAGGGAGACGTAGTCAGCATCCACCATATGTGGTCGTAACCACCTGCGTTCCTGTAGGCGTATTCGACTGCCATCTGGGCCTTTCCTATGCCTTCGGGCCCACCAGGACGTGGGTTCCAGGCCTCGATCTCAGTTCTTCAAGGGACCCCCCCTTCCCATAAAGGAAAGGTCACGGTTGTAAGGAACGTTGAAGATCCCTTCCAGGCCTCTATGAGATTCCTGGGCCACTGGTACTCCAGAAGCCATACATGTCTGCGTTCCGGCTCCCGACTGACTGGTGTAAGCTGGATAACCGGCATGCTCCTCAGGAGAAAGAATTGGGGAAACCTTCCCGACGGAGGAAACAGAGCATGGCCTGAGATTCGTTTCGTCAGGTCTATCTGCCTTAGGTCTATCGTCCCCGCGCAGCGGGGTGAAGAGATCTGCCATGGAGATTTTTTAGGCCTTTGATAAAAAGAGTTTTTCGTAGGTTATCACCTGGCCGTCGAGCGTCCATCGATCTTGGACATTATGTTGCTGGCTACGTAATCCCTATGAGCTTCAGCCTTCAATTCGACGGTACTGACCTTCATGTTCTCCTTGGCGTAGCCTAGAAACTTCAGAATAGAGTTAAAGGTTTCAGTGCCTGCGCTGACAATGAGGCCTGTGACGAAAACATCCAGGGCTCCTGCATCGATCCCCAGAGGGGTAAGGACGCTTATATGGCTGCCATAAGCTATGGTTAAGCCCACGACCATGGATATAACTCCAAGGAAGAGCTTTTTATCGCCGTCCCCTACCAGCTTATTCATAACAGGATCTAAGATCTCCAATAGTTGCTGTATTGCCAGGCCCACCGCAAAGACCGGAGCCAGGGCCATTATCATAGAGTCCATTTTTACCCCTCCTTAGATAGAGACACATGAAATAATAAATATTTATTGGTTGAGTTGGATGCTATAAGAACCATGAAGATCCTGAGCCTGGATGTGACCCAGGGCTATGGACATCGTCCTTTAGTGAAGCATACGGTGGCTATAGCTCCATCCGCAGCCCTGGGAGAGCTAAGTATTGCGACCCTGCATACGTATATCCCCGTAGTGTCTGCCTGGGTAGATGGTAGGCAGGTCCAGGATTGCCTTGAAGGTTCCATCAAGCACTGTGGTGACCACCTGGAAGGCCACTCGGCCATCGAGATCCACGATCTCAATCCTCAGGAACTTCTCCTATCCAGGGGCGGCGCGATGGATCCATTGAGGACGATGATCGTCTCAGTAGAGTTCTCCTTATCCTCCTCCAGGCTGATTTCGACGATACGCTTGGGAGCCACCCTTACCTGGACCCCGCCAATGGGAAGCATGAAGGAGGCCTGCTTTTGTGCCAGGGCGGATCTCCCTCAAAGTCCTGGGAAATGTAGCCGGTGAGAACCACCTGAGCCTGGAAGTTGCTGTAATCGTCATAGTCCTGGCTTGGTACCACCGATAGGTAGAAACAGCTTTCTCTGGAGGGGATGGAGCCAGACCCACCGGTGCGGGAATTGGACTGTGAAGCCCTTGGGAACTCCCGTGACCTCTATGATCGCCTGGGCCCTTCTCTCCAGGGGATTGCAGACGGCCACGGGCACGATAACCGGCTTTGGGAGACTTGCAGTAGAAGCCTCGAACTTGAGGACATTCTCCTGAGAGAAGTTATTACCAGCGGTCACCTCACCAGGCTTTGGATTTATCCAGACCTTTATGGCCGTGGGAAGGCCCACCACCGGGACCCAGTTGATGTAGGTATCCACGTAGCCGTTGGCGTTGATGGAAGGCAGAACCTTGGTCTGGATGGGAGCCCAGTTGCCGTTGTCCCCGATATTTGGCGGCTCCACCGTGTAAAAGGTCACCCTGACATCTTTGGCCCCCACCAGGCCATCGCAGTGAACACTAGCCCAGATGTGGTTGATCTCCAGGGGCTTTGGCTTGTCTCCATTGACTGTAGGCCTGCCCTACCCATCAAGGGGCTCGTCATACTCCCCAAAGGGCATCCGGTCTATCCAGATATCCGGGCACTCCCAGTTCTCATTCCAGGGCTCTATGCGCAGGTCAAAGGCGCCATTGAGATCCTCTGGATCTCCTATGGCCCACTATACCCTTACCCTGCACACCATGGGCCTCTCCTGCACCATGTCATCCATGACGGTGATCTTAATGGACCTCTCTGGATCGGTGACTGTGGCGCCCGCGTTCAGGACGTGATGGCCATGCATAAGGGTGATGAACCTTATCTGCTGGTTTATGTTCATGGTGCCGGCCAGGACCTTGGTGACCACCACCCCACCCTGAGCAGGGGATGATTTACCCATGGGCAGGAAATCGTCGAAGATCTGGTCGGTGGGACCCGGCCTCTGGCGGACCTCGATGTAATAATATAGGCCCTGGGTGACCTCTATCTTTATGAGGTGATATCGGCCATCGCCGCTGTTCTCATCCAGGCCATGGGCTATTACCTCATAATCCCGGCAGAAGGCATTTCTATCCCAGGAGAGGCATAGTATATTCTCAGGGTGGTACCAGCCCAGCTGGTCCATGTAGTATCCCGAGAAGAGAGGGTGGCGGTCGTACCTTCCCATCATATCGAAATCCTGGGCCGTAGCCGCTGAGATGTCCACCAGGTCCGTAGAGTAAACGTCCTCCGACAGAACCGCTGCCGTTGGAGGAGCCCAGAGGGCTTTTGGCCTCGATACCAGGCCATGGCCCAACTCATGGGCGAACCTTCCCCAGTTGGCCGACTCCTAGATGGCTATCAGATTGATCTCGTGGCTGGCCACTATGTCGATGTGCTTGCCGCCCAGGTAGTACTGGAAGGCCTGACAGAACCAGCCGCCTCTACCCCGAACGAAGGAGCCGTTGAGATTTACAATGGCTGTCACTATGAAGTAGCTGTTAATGTCAAGGCCCTCATCCACTGAGGCCTGAGCAGCCTCGGCCATGAGGCGGTCCAGGGAGGTGACTACGATATCCTCGTACTTCAGGTTGATGTAGTCGGTGAGGGTTCCACTCAGCTCGTGCCAGTCCTTGGTGATGTCAACGTCGATCTTGAGGCGTCCGTAGATTGCCTGGTCGTAGAACTCCTCCAGATCCTCTTTGGTCCTCAGGATATCCTTCCTGGCTCCCTCCTTGTTCTTGGGAGGCCTGTCGGAAGGGTAGACCCGCATGAAAAGGACCCTCATGATCCCTTTCTCAGAGACGCCCGGCCCTACGAGCTCGCAGCCTGTAAAGATGACGGGAGGGCCGTCTATCTCAGGATTTGGCTGCTCCGTCACCTGAAAATCGTAAGGTGCTACAGCCCGTTTTTCGCCAATGCTGACCTCCACCGGGCCTGTGGTTACCCTGGAGTCAGTGACCACCATGAGGCGGTCTCCTGTCCTGCCTCCACCACAATTGCAGGCTTACCTCCTATGGTGAACCTCGTTGGCCTCCCTGATGGCTGAGAAATTTTTGCCCTCGATTTCCAGGATGGTTCCAGGGTAGCCTTTGCGAGGCAAGAAGCTAGTGATGGAGGAGCCTTTAAGTAAGGGCACGGCCTTGTCGAGATACTTCTTAAGCTCCTCGGGCTTGTCTACCATCTTCAGTATCTTATCCTTCACCTGGGTCAGAGTCGCCTTTTAAGCCATGGCTCACCTGGAGATACAACGTAAAGTTTTTCAATACTTTAGCGCCCTTGACTATAAGCCTTTGGAACTCCTCTTCAGCCTGAAGTCGAACTTCTGCTCTTGATAACGGGGCTGGGGATGCAACTTATCAAAGAAATTATGAATGAAAAGTTTTAATCGTTTGTCAAATAAAGCCTGCAATAAATATTTATTTCACCATACGCCAATAAGACGCCTTGGAGTTTCCATCGTAGGTGTGTGCCTCCTGTCCCAGGACGGGTCTCAGGTAGAGGTCTTTCCCTATAATGATCTGGCAACCCTTCCTATAGAATAGGTCAAACACAAGGATGGAAGAAGGCTCAGAGTTAAGATCTACCTTCCAGGAAGGCCTCCGCATTTGAGGATCTGGAAAGCCCACGTAGGTCCGTTAACCTTTACCTCCTCGATTGGTTTTCTTTACTGCGCCGAGGTACCTGCGAACCGGCCGACGGGAGACTTCACGCCTCGCATAGTGCCCTATCATCCCCAGGCCTTCATTCCCATGGAAGATGCTCACATACTATGGTTGCGCTAAGGCTTTTGGGCTTTTTCTTTTTTGTTATTCTATTTATAATTGCTTTGACTTTTAATACCGACCTCTATCGATTCCATGGCACATATACCGAGGGCATGTGTTTGTCGGCGACCACTTTATCTTCGATTCAGGAAGGTAAAACTCGGCCACCACCGGGGCGTGGTCCGACTCAGGATAGAAGATCCTTTGGGTAAAGACTGTGGACTCGCCATGTAAAAGCTCATTATGGACCTGGGAGCCCGTGAAGTAGGCCAAAAGGGTCCTGGAGATGAGGATGTGGTCGAGCATCTTTCCTTTGCCATTGTGGAGGAAGGAGTACCTAGCAGGGCCAGGAACGTTCCTTTCCGCGGGAACAAGGACTCTCATGGCCAGATCCAGGTTTCCTGTGTTCTCGATATCTCCCCTTATGGCCTCCAGGGCAACCTCGTCGAACTCCTCATTGAAATCACCGCAGACCGCTATGAGAGCGCATAGGTCCTTGTCGAACAGGCCGTCTACCAGCATCCTGGTCTCCAGGGCCTGGCCTATCCGCTTCATGGATGAGATGAAGACCCCTTCGGCCCAGCCCGAGGCCGTTCTCCAGGCGGTATCATTGACCCTGTGGCCGGAGATGTTGCTGGGCCTTTTGGACTTGAGGTGAAGGTTTATGACGTCCATGATAAGGCTGCCGGGCAGCTTTATCTTGGCGTGGAGGATGGGCCTCTCCCAGGTGATCTCTTTAGCCTCTAGCTCCTTGGGCTCAGCTGTGACCTTCTGGTACTTGGGGGCCGGGGCGAAAAGGTGAGTGTACTGGTGGTGCTCTACGATACCATACCTGCTTAATATCACCAGGTTCCTGTTCTCATAGGCGTCGCCTCTACTTCCGAAGGTGGTGTAGACCCTGTGGAAACCTTCGTAGGGCGTGCACTCTAAAAGCTTGTTTAAGGCCAGGAGGCGCATCTGGCCATGCTCCTTCTGGCCACAGACCTCCTGGAGGCAAAGGATATCGGCGTTGAGGCGGATGAGCTGGGGACGGAGGACAGGGATACGCTCTTCCAGGGATGGGATTCGATCCCTGCGGTCGTCTAAGTTGAGCATGTTGAAGGTAGCTATGCGAAGTTTGGTGGCCATGAGATCTCGCCTAAGCAAGGGATTGAAGTTTCTGGGATTTATATTTACGGTCAGACATGGATTATCCTTCGAGCATACATCACTATTTTGATGAGATTTGAGAATATAGGGGAAAGAGTAGGAGCCTCTTTTTTCTAAAGTGGTAAACGTCACTCTCTGTCATCAATGTGAGCACAGCTCACGGAGGCCAAGGGCTTAGTACTCAAAGCTGCTCAACCGCAGCTGGTACAGTTTTAGGCTCTGTACGGAATACTAGGATCACTATAAGCACGCCCAAGATTCCAGCTATTACGTTGGATCTAATAGAGATTCCTGAGTCAAAGATGTTCGGATTAGATATATTCAAACCTGCTATGAATGGAATCAAGGCAGCCGCAACAATTTCCAGGATTTTTAATCCCTTGTATCGGCTCTGATTCCTGGCGCGCTTCTTATCGTACCAATCGATCTGATCATTCAGCCGTGTTAAGATTGAGGCCCTCCGAGCTGTCGAGGATTCTTGAGTCGCCAGATGATCTTAAGTCATATGTAACCGCCCTGACTAGCTAAAGATCACTAATCAATTGATTAATCCATCGATCGTTATTGATGAATGGAATAGCAGCAAATGCAAGCTCTTATCTCCTGGAAGAGTCCTTCCATCAGGCGGTTAAAGAGTGGAGAATTACTATAAAAATGGGGTTATTATCTTCCTATGAAAAGGTCTTTGCCTGTGGATTTAGAGGCAGTCCATACGACGTCTGAGCGCACCCTCGGCAGCCGCACGAGATCCCTGGCTGCGAGGGCTTCAGAAGTTTATTATTGGCTATCCTCCCTTAAGATAAATCAATACAATGATAAAAAGGAGGAAGCCAGCGGCGCTCAGCCCTTCCAAGCCTAATGATTAGTCACTTCATGGATCCTATTGTCGTCTCTTGACTGTAGGGAAACATGACAAAGCCCCTGGGGAACTTGAACATCCTCTGCCCCATTTCTTTGTCAAAGGCCTGGATTGCTTTTGCATCCGTTCCTGCAGCCCTGGCCTTATTCAAAGCTCCTCCAGACGACTCCTCTTCCTCCACCTGCTCGTCCACGTACCACTGGAGAAACGCCTGAGTATTGATGTCCTTCTCGACCATGGCCATATCCATGAGAGCGTTGATGAGCCCCGTGACCTTCCTCTCGTGATTGTAGATGTTTTCAAAGACGTTCAAGGGCGAGGTCCACTCGAAAGGCGGCGCATCCACCGCCGGAAACCTAGCCCTCCCTCCAGTGCTTACTACGTAATCGTACATCTTCAGGGAGTGGACCATCTCCTCCCCTGCCTGAACCCTCATCCAGCTGGCCAGGCCTCTCAACTTCTGGGCCTCGAAGTAGGCCGACATGGAGAGGTAAAGATAGGAGGAGTAAAGCTCGGCGTTGACCTGGCCATTGAGGGCATCGTTAATCCTGGGACTCAGCATAAAATTACCTCAACCATTACCTTAGGCCGCTATCTTCTCGAACTGGTCCTTGCCGACACCGCACTCGGGGCAGACCCAATCATCGGGCAGGTCCTCGAAGGCGGTTCCCGGAGCCACATTGGAGGTTGGGTCTCCTTTATCGGGGTCGTAGATGTACCCGCATACAGTGCAGACATACTTGTCCATGCTCTCACCTGTGATGATAACTTACCTAATTGAATCTTCCTGAACTTAACTTACCTAGATCAGGCTATCCAGAACTTCTCTGATCTTGGCATCCCTGCCCGCCGGATGGAGCTCGTATCCCAGGAAGACCTGATCGAACCTGGGCTTATCGATATCGTAGAACTTGCCCAGGGGTATAGGTGCCTCCATGTTGTTGTAGTCCCAGGACCGGGCGATCTTCATGGCCTCATCGAAGCTTGAGGCGTCGTTTCCCTGGACCTCATAGACCCTCTCGTTGTACGTCTCATACATGTTGAAATAGGTAACGCAGACCTGGAGGGTGTCCACGAAGGAGAAGCCCTTGTGCATTATGGCATCCCTGAAGAGCTTTCTGAGCAGGTCTATGCCGTGGGTGTAGCCCCTGGCCAGGTAGGTTGCGCCCGAGGCCAACATCAACTCCATGGGATTCATGGGCAGCTCCTCCGTTCCCATGGGAGTGGATTTGCCCTTGAAGCCTAATGGAGAAGTAGGCGTGTACTGGCCCGTGGTCAGGCCGTAGACGCGGTTATCGTGGAGGATAAGGGTTATGTCCAAATTCCTTTTAGCCGCAAATATGAGGTGATCCAGTCCCTCGGCCAGGGAATCGCCGTCCCCGGAGAAGCATATGACCTTCAGGTCGGGATTGGCCAGCTTTATGCCCGTGGCCACAGGCAGGGTCCTTCCGTGGATGGAGTAGAAGCTGTTGACATTGAGGTAATCCGAGATCTTGGCGTGGCACCCTATCCCCGATACTATCACCACGTTCTCCAGGGGATAGTCTTCATCGTGCATGGAGGCAAGGACCGTCTGCATGGCGCTTAAGATGGAGAAGTTGCCGCAGCCGGGGCACCAGGTGTTCTTGGTATAGGTGCCAAGCTTCCTTGGGTTCATATTGGGGCTTGTGGCGAGACTGGCACTCGTTTCAGGCCTGGCGATTGTGCTGGGACTGCTGCTTACTCCTGGACCGCCGCTTGAGATCTTACTGCCGCTCATGCTCTAACCTCCCTTGATAAGGCTTTTTTAAGATCAGCTTCCAGGTCCTCCAGGGAGAAGGGCCTGCCGTTGTACTTGAGAACTTCCCTATCTATCCTGTAGCCGTAGCACCTGGCAAGCCTGGCCAGCTGGCCAGTGGCATTGCACTCAACAGAGATCACTCTACCCACACCCTTCAGGGCTTCACAGAGCTTGGTCACAGGGAAGGGAGAAAGCACCAGGACTTGAATTGTCTTCAGGCCTAATTTCTCCCCGATCTCTTGGCAGACTCCCTTGTTCGATCCCCAGCAGAGGAGGGCCGTTCTTCCCTGACCGTAGGTCTTCACAGTATCATGCCCAGCCATCTCCTCCGCCAGGGCTCTTTCCTTCAGGAGGCGCTTATCGGTCATGTCACTAGTGATCTTTCCATCCTCGGTGGTCACGCCGTACTCGTCGTGGCAGTAGCTGTTAACCTTAACCACCTGGCCTTTAACCGGCGGAAAAGCCAGGGGCGAGACTCCATTCTTGGTATACTGGTACCGGTTGTACTTCCCCTCACCCGTCCAAAGGGACACAGGCTCTTCCTTTATTTCCCCAGCCGCAGCCTGATCGAAGCTATATACCCCCTCGCTCACGATCTTGTCCGAGAGGATGATGGATGGGATCTGATACTTCCAGGCCATGTTCACCGCCAACCCTGACCAGTAATAGGCCTCCTCGGCATCTCCGGGGGCGACTATAAACCTGGGGAACTCGCCCTGGCCGGCGTTTAAAGCAAAGTGAAGGTCACTCTGGGCGGTGTAAGTCGGAAGGCCCGTGCTGGGACCTGTCCTCTGGCCAAGCATTATGACTAGGGGCATCTCCGCCTGACCTGCCATGCTCAAGCCCTCGGTCATGAGGCAGAAGCCTCCTCCTGAGGTTCCCACCACCGCCTTAACTCCTTCGTAAGCGAAGCCCTGGGCCATGAGAACCACAGCGATCTCATTCTCGGGATGGACGACCTTGAGGTTAAAATCGGAGGCCGCACGAGCTATGAAATCCAGGAGGCTGGAGGAGGGGGTCATAGGATAGGCCACGTATGCACCGAGGCCCGCCTTGATCATTCCCAGGGCTATGGCCTGGTTTCCCTGGACTATGGGCAGAGGCGGCTGGTCAAGCTTATCGACCTTGAAGAACTCTACTGCTGAATCGTACCCCTTTCTGGCCACCTTCAGATTCAACTCCAGAGCTTTTGGCACATGCTTGGTCAAGACCAGCTCCAGGACATCCCAGGAGATGCCCGAGACCTTGCAGAGGGCCCCTATCATGCAGGAGTTGCGCATGATGTGCGGCGCTCCCTCCTCCTTGAGCATGGAGGTGATAGGAAGGCCGCATCCTTTTTGCTTCAATCCCTCCACATTCACCTTGTCCTGATCATAGATGATAAAGGAGCTCTCTTTAAGCCTGGGCTCGTGGATGTTGATGGTATCCTGATTCAGGGCTATGAGGACGTCCACCATTTCTCCGTGCGCGGCGATTTTGTTCTTAGAAGCCCTGACCAGGGATGAGTTGTGCCCTCCCCTGATGAGGGACGGATAGTCATAGTACATGTAAATGCGGTAACCGAGCTGGTTGAGGATGCGTCCGATGGTAACACCGGCCTCGTTTATGCCATCCCCAGCTATGCCGCCTACGAGAGCAGAAAAACTGTCCATCTCCATTCTCCGAATTCTAAGCCTTTGAGGCAGGCCAAGCCATCCTTTCTCCTACCCTCTGTCCCTCTTCCTTTGCCACTCTTTCCTCGTTACAGCCTTAATAATCTCCATACTATATCGGGTCGCCAGCATATAAAAACTTCGTGGACCCATCATGGCCTCTCATAGAACGTCCTTTCCTTTGGGAGGCCACAAAGGATTAAGAGGGTAGATGATAGGGAGGTGGGGTTTCGGACTATGAAGATATACTCGAGACCAAATCTGCGCTTTTTGAAGACCGGGGAATTTTATGCGCAGATATGAACGCCGATTTACAGGGATTTCACCACGTATTGAAACAGTACGGGAGCTTAAGAATATTAGCAGAGGTTCTAAGCATTGTTTCTCTTAAAGGCATCAACAAGATGGGGGATGTGACTTTGAGTGGAATTAAAGGGATTAAAAAATATCAGTTACTTTATCGGTGTTGATTATATTGGCAGCTATATATGTTATCATCCATGGATCTGCCCACAACGTGCCTAAGGTAGGGTTGGCCTACGACCCAAGGGACCATTCTCTGCACATCGTTCACATGGGCCCTGATCCCGAAAGCCAGCCTGAGATGACAGCGAACCTGGGCTCAGGCGTAGGGTCGGATGTATCGCCTTTATGGCCTTATCACTTAGCCCTCATCTCCTCTGGCTTTATTCTCGTGCTCTCAGGCGCTTTGACTGCCAGGTTCATGAAGAAAAGAAAGGGCTGGCTTACCATCCACAGGTCCCTGGGAATCGCCGGTATAGCTCTGGTCCTGGTGGGCCTGATAGTGGTGGTCATGGCTATCCTCGTCCTTCCAGATCTACCTCATATAGGAGCCCCACGCTTACCTCGGCCGGACCATAGCCATTATGGCTGCCTATATGCCCTTCCTGGGATACCTCCAGCTAAAAAGATGGGACAAAAATCTTCGTGCCCTGCACAGATGGTCAGGAAGAGCCGTCCTGACCCTCATGATGGTCAACGCCTGGGCCTGGATATGCTGCTCAGCTAAAGGTTAAAGTCTACTCAGATTCCAAGTAATCGTAGAGCAGGGCACCTATGACCACTCTAACTATTGGCCCTATCACGTAGATGAGATAGCTAGTCCATAGATTTGATCCTCCCAGTATGTAATCCGCAAGGTAAGGGCCAAAGGTCCTGGCGGGATTGATGGAGGAGCCGGCTATGTTGCCTATGGTTGTGATTACTCATCCCATGGTGAGCCCTATGACCAGGCCCCCCAGCAAATCCCGGAGTTGCTTTCTTATTCACGGCCGTACCCATGATGGACAGCATGAACAGGAAGGTCCCTACCACCTCTGCCAGGATGGCCTGGAAGTAGCTTATGCCCGTTATGCCCAGGAAGGGAGTCGGTCGCACCCAGGCCTCCTCCTCCGACGGTGACCGCATCCTGGCCGGCAGTGGCAGCAAAGAGAAAGCTGGCAATGGTTGCTCCAATTAACTGGGCAATGATATATGGGATGACATCCTTGGCTGAGAACTTCCTGGATGCCCAAAGGGCTATGGTCACCGCCGGATTTAGGTGAGCCCCCTAGATTCCACCCAGGGTGTAGATGGAGGTTGATATGACCAGGGCAAAGGCGATGCCAATGGCCAGCCAGCCCCCGAATCCTCCCAGAGAGTATATACCTATGTTAAAAGGGTTGGGGGGCGTCGATCCCCGGGAGATCATCAGGGTTATGGCCGCAGCCCCAGACCCTAAGTAGACCAGGTTAAGGGCGCCCACAAGCTCGGCCAGGCATCTTTTGAGGATAGTGGGCACCTACACCGCCTCTTGGAAACAGCAATAAGAGCGCCTGAAGTCTATCAGAAATGCTGCAGCGCAGTCCTTACAGACCCTGGTAGGAGATGCAGATGTTTCCTTGCTTAAGGCTATGATGTTGGTCATCATGGTGGCGGTTACGGGCTAGCCGGTCAGGAGGCACAGGTAGTCAGCCAGCCTCATCAAAGCCGAGAACCTCACTGAGATGGCGCAGGCGGGATAGGTGTACCTCTAGGGATTCATTAGAACCTCGTTCTTTAGGAGGGGACCTAGATCCACATCGTAGCCCGCCACCCTTGGAACCGGCAAGTTCCCTGCGCCGCAGGCTCTTCTTCTTCTGGCCCTGTCAAGGTATCTCCATCCCCTATAGATCATATCCATGAAGTCGCTGTTGTGGAGCTCCGATGCCGCGCCCCTGGCCGGGAAGAGCTGGACATAGTTAGTGGAAACTCTTGGTGAAGAGATCCACGATCATAACGGCATTGAAGCAGTCCATCTCCAGGATGTTCACGACGCAGGCGGCGGAGCCCCTGGCCCGTGTCGGGAGATGGTAGAGGTCCTTGAACTGGGCTACGGCCTTGGTAAGGTTGGCTTCCATGACGTCTGTGGCGATATCTATGACTGCCATGACCACATCATCCTGGAGGTCTCGCCATCTTCATCTACCTGACCCTGCGCCTGAACTCATCGCTGTATACCGTGATGATCTCCTCCATCGTGGTGGGCGTTGGGACTTCCATGTTCTTCCAGGCCAACAATAGCGCCGCGATTCGAAGCGCCCATCAGGGGTCCTACGGCAGCATCTCGGGTCTTCTTAGAGCGTTAGGAAACATAGGCATCCTGGGGAGATTTATGGTGGCTATCTCTGTAGCTTCAGCACGGTTCCAAGATCGGTGGCTTTTGAGGTCTTCATCGGGACCATCAACTTCACCGGAGGCATTGCTAGCGATTTCATAGCTGGGATAGACTCAACCCTCTAGGTTTCAATGGTAATTCTGGCTATTGCGGGAGTTCTCTCCGCTGCCAGAGAAACCGTGACCAAAGCACAGACCAAGGCATAGGCGACCAGGGCCGATAATTTGTCTTGAAAGATCACCTAACATCTGGCCAGCTGCTGAGAAGTTAGATATACAATTGAGGTCTATCTGAGACCATAAAGCTCTAAAGAGTTGGAAGGCAGGTCCTTTGGAGCACAAAGAGGTGTCTTAAGGTGGCCCAGGATTCTATTAAACCCGATGCTGAGCTGGACTGCGTGGGCCTTTACTGCCCCATGCCCATTGCCAGGACCAAGGAGATGATAGAGAACGTCGATATCGGCCGGATACTCAAGGTCGAGGCCGACGATCCGGCTTCAGAGGAGGACATACCCCGCTGGGCCAAGAGGTCGGGGCACGAGCTGGTCAAATTCGAGAGGTTGGGTAACGTGCTAGCCTTTTGGATAAGAAGGAAGAAATAATCTGAGGAGACGGATAATATGAGCAGCATACTCTACGTTCAGACCAGCGGCCTGGATACCCCCGAGAGGCTCTATGCTCCCTTCGTTCTCGCGGCCACGGCCAGGGCCATGGGCACCGAGGCTTCCATCTTCTTCATCATCAAGGGAATAGTCGCCCTGAAAAAAGGGGAGGCCGAGAAGATAAAGATAGAAAGCTTCCCAACCCTCAAGGAGGCCATGGACCAAGCCATCAAGGTTGGTGTCAATCTGTACGTATGCGAGCAGAGCACTCAGCTTCTGGGCATGAGCAGGGGAGACTTCATACCCGAGGCCAAAATTGCCGGAGCCGGAACCCTTAATGATCTAGCCTTGGATGCAGATGCGGTGATGACCTTCTGATGGCCATATACATGGATTACCAGTCGGCGGCCCCGGTGGACCCGAGGGTCGCTCAGTTTGCCAGCCCGTACCTGGCCCAGGGCTTTGGCAATCCTTCCTCCCTCCATTCGGTGGGCCTGGCTGCCAGGGCAGCCGTAGAGGAGGCCAGGTCAAAGGTTGCTGCGCTCATCCACGCCGAGGATCCTGGGACCATAATCTTCACCTCCGGGGCCACCGAGGCCAACAACGCCGCCATCCGGGGCACGGCCCAGAGGAACTCCTCCAAGGGAAAGAAGGTACTGGCCAGCGCCATAGAGCACATCTCTGTCATAAACCCAATGAAGGATCTTAAGAAGGCGGGCTTTGACTTTGCCACCATTCCCGTGGACCACGAGGGAATCGTGAACCTCTTAGCCCTGGAGGGCATGATCACCAAAGAGACGGTTTTGACCTCGGTGATGTACGCTAACAGCGAGATTGGGACCGTGGAGCCCATCAAGGAAGTGAGCGACATCGTCCACTCCAAGGGCAACTACCTTCACGTGGACGCCGTGGCTGCCGAGGGTAAGCTGGACATAGATGTTCAAAGGGACGACATAGATCTCCTGACCTTATCCTCCAACGACATCTACGGCCCTCAGGGCGTCGGGGCCCTTTACATAAAGCCGGGAATAAGAACTCAGCCGGTCCTGGTAGGTGGAGGTCAGGAGCGTGGACTCAGGCCCGGCACCGAAGACCTCTACGCCATAGCGGGGATGGGTGAAGCGGCGCACCTGGCGTCCGAGGAGATGCAGTCTGAGCAAGAGAGGCTTAGGGCCATGAGGGATGCCCTTATTGGCGTCATACTGAAGATAGAGGACTCTCGCCTGACGGGCTCTCGGGATAGGAGGCTTCCCACCCAGGCCAGCTTCATCTTCAAGGGAATTGAGGGGGAGAGCATCCTTCTGACCATGGACGCCATGTTCGGCATCCAGGTCTCCACGGGCTCTGCCTGTTCATCCAAAACCCTGGAGCCTTCCCACGTCCTCCTGGCTATAGGCCTTAAGCACGAGGAGGCCCATGGGTCCATGGTGCTCACCCTTGGCAAGGGCAACACCTTAGAGCAGGTCCCCGTCGTGGC
>Ga0181520_10005218_pt1 | contig 20921 bp, 17 predicted proteins | sample PEATcosm2014_Bin_29_FD_132451 | JGI IMG/M metagenome (GOLD analysis project Ga0181520, IMG submission 132451) | Peatland microbial communities from MTU Mesocosm Facility, Houghton, MI, USA - PEATcosm2014_Bin02_30_metaG | ecosystem: Environmental > Terrestrial > Soil > Wetlands > Peat | place... | reverse complement strand
GTCCTCATGCAGATCGCGGGGAATCTGCCGCGCAGGCGTGTTGGGGCTACACCGCAGTTTGAGAGCACAGATATCGCAGTCGGATTTGGAGGCGCGATAGCGAAGCGTGCCCCGAAACCGACATGAACCCCTTGAAATCTCTAATTCGATTTCAAGCGACTTTCATCAGGGTATCGGCTAGCCATTCCGGCTCATCGAGCATCACGATGTGGTAGGCGTTCGTTTCGATGGTGTTCCACGAGGGGTCAGCCTTACACTCCTCCAGCGCCTTATCGAAAGCAGGATTGGGAAACTTGGTCGCACGGATGTACGTCTTTTTCGCCACCTTCTCACGCCAGCCAGAGAGTCTGATCGCCTGCGCATACGTTCCTACCGGCTGCGGCGTCAGCTTCGAGTCGACATAGTCCCGGTCCTTCTCATTGACAAAGACAGGTGGCAGCTTCGGCGGTGGGATAGGAAAGCCCGGCTCGCCCTTTTCCATCGAATTCAGGAAGGCTTTGCGGAAGCCCTCGTTGGTGAAGTCAATCGGCTTCTGACCGTCTTGCGGTTTGTAGGCATCGAGCCAGACGATCGAAGAAACACGACCGCCGATCTGTTCAAGAGCGCCTGAGCCCACCCAGCCTCCATAAGAATGCACCACTAGGCAAATGTCGTTGAGATCCTCCCATTTGATGACGTTGACGATGTCGGTGATATGCGTGTCGAGATTTATGTCCTTGTTCAACAGATGCGAACGCTCGCCGAGCCCGGTCAGGGTCGGTGAAAATACCTTTTGGCCTTTCTTTTCCAGAAGGTCCGACACCCGCCGCCAATACCAGCCACCAACCAAAGTGCCGTGGACTAAAACGAATGTCTTTTGCGCCGGTTGGGCACGAGCCGCGCCAACAGTGTCGCCGGAGGCGATTGTTGCCGCGAGTCCAACACCGCCGCCAATCATACCGCGCCGCGAGACTTTTGCTTCACTCATAAAGTGTTCTCCCAAGTGGATAATGCCGGCCCGTCGACGACGACGGTTTCGCAGGCAGCGCCCATCGCACGCGTGGCTGCCGTTTCAGAAGCTATATTATGGGTCGTCTTGCAGGAAGAGACTGTTGTGGGCAGGAGTGCGATGTCGGGTTGTGACGCGGAGCTGCGTACGAGCGTCTTCGGCTAATGTCCGCTATCGAGCGAAGCGGACGTCACAGCGGAAATCGCGGCTCTGTAGCGATTAACCCATCACTGCCATTTGCTGCGACATTTAGGTGCGACGCGGCACGGTCAAGCGTGCAGCTCTCCTGACTTAGAGGCTCACCACGTATATCGCAGCATTCCGGTACCAGCATAAGTCTGCGAGCCGGAGGCGAACTCGCTGTCGAATTTGACCAGCATTGTCCACTTCGACGTGAGGAAAAGTTCGGCGCCCGCTGACGCGAGAGCAGAGTTCTGCGGGACGGCTGCGCCGTTCACGACGAAGCCTGTACCAGGAAGTGCCTGGAACGCGGCACTGAGCGCCGTGCCATTGGCGAAGTCATGCGCCCAGGCAACGCGTCCGCGAAGGATCAGCGGAATGTCGCCCAAAAGGATCGGACTTTCGAGCCGCGACCCGATCTCGGTACGCACATCGGTGGCGCTCGCCGAAGCAAAGGTTAGGCCCAGGCCACCGCCGGTCAGGTCAGTCTCGCTGTAGCTTGGCGTGCGAAAGAGCTGCGGCTGCACCGCGCCGTAAGGCGTGACGCCGAGGACTGGCAAGACGGGGATGCGATAGCCACCCTCGAAGCGCCCACCATAACTCTGTCCGGCAAAGCTTGCGTTGATGATGTCGCCGAGTGCGCTGCGGTTCGTCGTCATCCATTGATTAGCAAAGCCGAACGCGCCGGAGAGATAGGCCGGACCGAAGCGGGTGATGCCATAGACGCCGGCCTGAAAGGCGTCGCTCCTGCCGGAGCCGTTGGCATTGGCCAGACCCCAACTTAGCCCGCCGCCACCCAGCGCAAAGCCGACGATGGAGCCAGGCGAGAGGTGATAGTCGGCACCGCCGACAAAGCCGTAAGTCTGGGAGTTCACATTATTCGAGCCGACCGCGCCGTTGCCGTTGGTCCAGTTGCCGCCGCCATAGCTTGTGCCCCACATTGACCAGCGTTGCTGGAAGGGAGGTGGTTGCGGCGCCTTGGTGAGGATCGAGGCATACGCCAGGGCTACTTCCGGGGGCAGGAAGGCTTGTTCCGCGGGTGCGAAGCCTATGGCTTGGCTGCCACCGTTGCCACCGTTGACGCCGCCGCCGAAGCCGCCAAGCCGCCCATCGACGAACGGATTGAGCATCAGGCCGAGAAACTGCGTCATCATCGCAAACGCACCAAGCTCGGCGTCGGATGACACTTCACCGTCCAACTGCGTCAGTGCATTGGTCAGACTGACGCCCGTGAGGCCGAACAAATTGGAAAAGGTCGACGGCAGCACGCCGCCGTTGTTGAAGTAAGTATTCAGCGCATTGGCGACGTTCTGTTGGTTCTGATTGAGCGCGCTGCCGGCGCCGAGCGCTCCGGTGAGGTTCAAATATACATTGTTGCCGTCGTAGCTCAGGCTATCGGCGAAATTGACCGGCAGATTGACGTTGGTCAGACTGGCGAAGGCACCGCTCACGCCGCCGGTCGCGGTGAGGATCGTATACTGCTTCGCCACATAGCTGCTGGAAGCAAAGTTCACCTGCACTGTGCCATTGAGAGAAGCCGCGCCGGTGACAGTGGTCGAGGCCGCCGCCGTTGGCGTGACCTGCACGAGATAGATGGCGCCGGACTGGAAGGCGAGATTGCCGGCGATGGTCAGCATGCCAGTCGGGTTCGCCGCGTTGCCCGGCGCTAGCGTCCCACCGGACATGATCGTCGTCACGACCGGATCGACGACGCCGGTCCCAGAAAGCGTGCCGCCGGAGTTCACTGTCACGCTCGATGTATTGGCGATCGAGCCGTCGACTTCGAGCGTGCCGGCGTTGACGATGGTGTTGCCCGTGTAGGTGCTGGCACCCGTCAGTATGATCTGGCCGCCGCCGATCGTCAGGTCGAACGATCCTGAGATGGTGCTGGAAATGGTCCCGGTGCCCGCTTCCAAAAACGTTGTTGCCCCGTAGAGTATGATGGGCAGACTGACGGCAAAGCCAGTCGGCAGGTAGAAATTGCCAATCAGGGCAACCGATGGCGTTACCGCTCCGAACGAGTTGCTGACCGTGCCGTTCCATTGATACCCGACAAAACCGTTGATCGGATCATAGAGATAGTTGAAGCCAGCGTAGAACTCGCGGCCCGTGTTCAGAAAAGCGGTTGTACTAGGAGAATTCAAGCTGACCGTATTGGGCTGCAGCGCATTACCGGGGGCGCCAGTCGTGAATGTATAAAACGCCGGCTGCGGACTTGTTTGCCCTGGCAGGTAGACCTGGATCGTGTTGCCTGGTGCAAGGCAAAATGAAACCTGGGGACTATTGCAAGTCGTAGTGGTCGTGACCGACGCGCCCGGCGACCGGGTTAGGTACGCATAGTTGATCCCGCTATCCGGCAGAATGGTGCCGCTGCTCTGGCTGCCGTTAACCGAAATCGTAACCGGCGCCGAGAGCCAGGCCGGTGCGGGCTGAGGCGGGTTATTCGTGGTGTTCGGCGATAACTTCACAAAAGCGAAGCCGTTGGTGTCATTCGAGGTCAAGCCTAAGGTGACGCTGCTATTGGTAATAATGTAGCCAGGCGCAAGGCTGCTGACCGGTTTGCCCGAGGCGAGCGAAACGATATTGATGAATGGGTTGGTGTTGTTGTAGGGCGCTGGCGGTTGGACTGAGCTTACTCCGCGATCGAAACCGACCCCCATATAGGCGATGTTCGGAATCTGTTGTGCGCCGCAATTGGGATGACCCGTCTCGCAGCTTTCGCTGGTCACCTCCAGCACCGTGACACGTGCTGTCGCATCCAGTGTGCTGCCATTATAGATGCCGACGCTCGTCAGGTAGAAGCTGCCGTTTTCGACTTTTCCGCTGCTTGTGTACGTTTGGTTTCCCTGCCCGACATAGACGTCGTTTGGTCCAGGCGTAAAGTATTGCGAAGAAACAACGATGCCAGTGGATCCGGTATCCACCGTATACGCGGCCAGTTGCCCGCCACCTACTGAAAGGTTGACCGTCGCGCCATTGGTCGAGCTCATGGAACCGCCAACGAACGGAATGGTAAGGCTGGTGGTGTCGCCGTTGTAGAGATTCCAGCTTTGAGCTTTAGCAGGCGTCATCGTGGCGACGATCAGCCCTGCACTCAGTACAGCGGCGCACGACCTTCGCCTGATCATTCGTTGTTTCCCTATCTGGCAACCAAACGGTCGGGCAACGATTCCCAGACCAGAAGCCCCTCATTGGTTCCCCAGCCGAATAGCGCCAGTTCCATTTAGGACAGACACACAGCGAAATTTGCCTACTTTGAGTTGCAACGAGGTCTGGCGGCGAAGTGCCGTACCGGGTCAAAGAGCCTCGCTTCGGTGCTGCCAGCCATTTCTGCTACTCACCAAAATGAAACGCCGACATTGTCTTGCATCGCGATAATTTGACGCGAGTTGGCCAACAAGATTGCACGCATGGCCTGGGCCATGATGGTGCGCGGGGAACGCTTCAAAGAACCGAGACTGCTCCCGGTGGCGGCATAGCCGACACGGGCCAAAAGCTTCAACGAATTGGCGAGGGCATGACGACATAATGCAGATACGGTCGTTCCGGGGATCGGGAGAACCCGCTTGGGTCAACGCATACTCGAATGCGTGCGTTCGATTGGGACCCGATCCGCGCAGAGCATTAGGGCTAGCGGCCACAACGGCCGCATCAACAGGCCGGACACGTGACCGCACCCGACCAATGCTGCAGAAACGTCAGAAAGTTCTTGCCAGGGCGCCGTCCACACGTGACCCAAAGCGCGCCTCGGTAGTGGGCTTCTTTAATTGAGGCAGACCGCCTGAGTGGTCAAAATCGCTCAGACTACCTTCTCGGGCTGAGACAGCGTGCAAGCGTGGGGGCTGATGGACGGAGGCCAACATGGATCGGTTCATCCGGCGCCAAAACGTTGAGCGCTACTGTAGACTTCTACAGCGTGTGACTGAGGAATCAGATCGACAGAAAGTAATTAATCTGCTTGCCGAAGAGCGGCAAAAACAAAAAGACGCGGGCGATCCAGTTTAATCAGCTTAGTCGAGAAACTAATTCGGCAATTATATGGACGGTCATGGTCATTTGCAGCCCGTATTTATTAAGGCCTCTTCGAACCTTTCGGCAGGCTTGTAGTGACATCTCGGCATCGCATCCAGAATTGATACCTCCCGGAATTGATGTGTATACCGACGCCGACAGGCATGCCGAGTACGACTACAGCCTCGCTATTAAAAACAAAGGACGTCCATCCAAACCGTGGCGATGGGAAATCTACGTGCGCGGAAAGAACAAGCCGGTGTTGCAATCTGAATTTTTTGAAACGATGTCCGCGGCTACCCGTTTGGGCAAGGCGGCGCTGGCAGAACTCCGGGCCACCCGGGCCGCTTGACGCCCGTAGGTGACCCGACAATTCCAAATGTAGAGGAATGTTCGCTCTCTGCAGAAGCGGACATCGAGCGGACATTCTTGATTCGTCGAAAATGACCCGAAGCGGAACAGCGGTCTGATTGTACTAATCGAGACCTTTTATTAACTTTGCATTGTTCGCCTTCTCGAAGAGCGCGGTAGTACGGATTATGTTGCCTCAAGCAGCGCGATCGTATGTTGTGCGATCATCAATTCTTCGTCGGTCGGCACGACATAGAGAGCGATTTTGCTGTGCGGCTGCGAGATAAGCGTTTTCGCGGCAATATTGGCGTCCACATCGAGGCTAGCACCGAGCCAAGCGAGCTTGTCCGCAACGCGTGCGCGGATCAGCGCCGAGTTTTCGCCGATGCCGGCGGTGAAGACGAAGGCGTCCAGTCCGCCCAGCGCGGCAGCGAGCATGCCGGCAAAAAGCGCGATGCGATAAACAAAATAATCGATCGCGAGCGCTGCGCCCTGAGCACCGCTCGCCTCCAACTCGCGCATGTCGTTGGAGACGCCGGAAAGGCCCAACAAGCCGCAGTCGTGGTAGAGGAAATTTTGCAGCGCTTCGGCCGTCATGCTTTTCTCGGTCAGCAAATACAGCAAGACGCCGGGATCGATCTGTCCCGACCGCGTGCCCATCGGCAGTCCGTCAAGCGCGGTGAAGCCCATCGTGCTTTCGATGCTTTTGCCGCCCAAGAGTGCGCACATCGACGCGCCACTCCCGAGATGCGCGACAATCACGCGGCCATTTGCAACCTTTCGTGCCAGGTCGGTGAGCCGTCCGGCGATGTACTCGTAGGAGAGGCCATGGAAGCCGTAGCGGCGGACACCTTCGGCGTAAAAGTGTTTCGGTATCGCGAAGTGATCGGCGACCGCGCTATGCGCGCGATGAAACGCGGTATCGAAGCAGGCGACCTGCGGCAAATCCGGCCGGCGCGCAAGCATCGTACGTATCGACGCCAGATTGTTGGGTTGGTGCAGCGGCGCGAGCGCAATGTAACGCTCGAGATGCGCGAGCACCTGCGCGTCGACCAGGATCGGTCGATCGTATTCGGGACCGCCGTGAACAACGCGGTGGCCGACCGCGACGAAATTGAAGGCCTGCGTCTCGCGCAGCCAATCGCCGGTGGCGACGATCGCCGCGGGAACGTCGCCGATCTCCCGCTGATTGTAAGCTTTATCGATCAGCGGCGCGCCGTCGCTGCCTTCGGCACGTAAATGCGGCCGGCTGCCGATGCCGTCAATCTGGCCCTTGATCAGCCGCTGCGGCGCGCGCGGCGCCGACACATCGAAGACTTGAAACTTGACACTGGAAGACCCGGCGTTGATGACCAGAACCGCATCCATAGCGCCTCATGTCGCCGGCGCGGCCGCAGCGCGGCGGCGTAAAGTACCGCGACCGACCTACTACAGGAGCGATAATGGGTCAAAATCAGCCCAAAATGGTACGACGCGAGATATATCTGAAAATAAGCAAATGCCTGAAAATACTGTAAAATCGCAAAAAACGGCCCAGTGGCGCTTTTCAGTCGCTCCGATGATGGAGTGGACCGACCGGCATTGCCGGTTTTTTCACCGCCTGCTCACTCGCCGTGCGCTGCTGTACACCGAAATGCTGACCACCGGTGCGGTGCTGCATGGCGATCGCGGGCGGCTGCTGCGCTTCGATCCGGCCGAGCATCCGCTGGCGCTGCAGCTTGGCGGCTGCGAGCCGCGAGCGCTTGCGCAATGCGCGCGCATCGGCGCGGATGCAGGGTTCGGCGAGATTAATTTGAACGTCGGCTGTCCGTCCGACCGGGTGCAAGACGGCCGCTTCGGCGCCTGCCTGATGCTGGAGCCGGCGCTGGTTGGTGACTGCGTCGCCGCGATGAAGGCCGCCGTGACTGTACCGGTCACCATAAAGTGCCGCATCGGCGTGGACGATCAGGACCCGGAACAGGCGCTGGAGCACATCGCGCTGGCGGTCGAGCGGGCCGGCGCCGACGCGCTCATCGTGCATGCCCGCAAAGCCTGGCTAAAAGGGCTGTCGCCCAAAGAGAACCGCGACGTGCCGCCGCTCGACTACCGACGGGTCTACCGGTTGAAGGCCGCGCATCCCCGCTTGACGGTCGTGCTCAACGGCGGCGTCGGCGATGTCGAGAGCGCGCTTGCGCACCTCGCTCATGTTGACGGCGTGATGATGGGGCGGGCGGCGTATCAGGAGCCCTGGCGGCTTCTCGCGGTGGATCCGCTGCTGTTCGGTGAGGCAGCTCCCTTTGCCTCGCCGAAAGATGCAGCGTTGGCACTGATCCCTCATATCGAGCGGGAGCTTGCGCGGGGCACGCGGCTTCACGCCATGACGCGCCATCTGCACGGCTTGTTCCGCGCCGTGCCCGGCGCGCGTGCTTACCGCCGCCGGCTTGCCGGCGCGCCGGCAAGCGACGCCGGTGCGGATTTGTTGCTGGCCGCACTGGGGTTGGTGCAGGATCGCGAACCGGCGGCCATCGCCGCCTAACGCGCATCCGGGAAGCAAAGTCTCAACGATGATTTTGGGTGTCGGCCTGAACGAAATCTTCTGGCTGGTGCTGGCGTTGCTTGTCGGCGGTGTCATCTCCGGAATCCTCGCTGGTTTGTTCGGCATCAGCGGCGGCTCGGTGATCGTCCCGGTGCTTTACGAGGGCTTTCGGATCTTTGGCGTGCCGGAAGATGTGCGCATGCAACTTTGCCTTGGCACGTCCATCGCCATTGTCGCGCCGACCACCGTCCGCTCCTACCTGACCCATCGGACCAAGGGCGTGGTGATCCCCGGCGTGATCCGGCAGTGGGCGATCCCCGCGGTCATCGGAGTTGCCTGCAGCGCAGTCATCGCCGCATTTGCGCCGGCCAAGGTGATGACGCTGGCATTCGTGGTGATCGCAACATTTATCGCGTTTAAATTCTTTTTCGCCGGTGATCGTTGGAACCTGGGCGGCGAGCTTCCCGGCAGGGCGGCGATGACGATCTACGGCTTTGCCATCGGTCTGTGCGGATCGCTCATGGGCGTTAGCGGCGGCGCGGTTTCAACCATCGTGCTGACGCTCTATAGCAAGCCGATCCATCATGCGGTCGCGACTTCGTCGGGCATTGCCGTGCCGATCTCGATCGCCGCTGCTATCGGTTTCATTCTCGCCGGATTGCCGCATCAGGCGGAACTGCCGCCGTTGTCGTTGGGCTTTGTTTCTTTGGTAGGCGTCGCCGTGGTGGCGCCCATGGCAAGTTTTATGGCGCCCTATGGCGCACACTTTGCCCATCGGTTGTCGCGGCGGACGATGGAACTCGCCTTCGGCTGCTTTCTTCAGCTGGTGGCGTTACGGTTTCTGATCGGCTTGTTTTACGGATAACCGTGCAGCAACAGCCGATCGCCGCGCACTTCCCAGCTTTGCAGCCGGTTGAGAAAGCTCATGCCGAGCAGGCTAGTTTTGAGCTGGCCGGGCTGCGCCACCAGCGCGTCGACCGAGCGCTCGACCAAGCCGCCAACGGCAACGCGATCGAGCTTTACCGGGGCCGCTCGCGTGCGCCCGTTGGCGGTATCGATATTGGCGGTATAGGACAGGATCTCGAGCGGCAGGCCTGCGGCTTTGGCGTCTTCGCGCGTCAGCACCACCGAGCTTGCACCAGTGTCGAGCACCATGGCGACGGGCGCTCCGTTGATCTGGGCGCTGACGTCGAAGTCGCCGTTCGCCGCGCGGGCGACTTCGACCGAGCGGCCGTGCCCGATAACATGGCCGGGAATGAGCTCGGCCAATACGCGGTCGGCGACGTTGCGCAACTCGAAGCGATACGAATAGCCAACGAGCAACACCAGCGCGATGGCAATCCACGCCAGCGTCGCGGTTAGGGCTTGCTTCGCCCGGCCGCGAAACATGACCAACGCGGCGCTGCCGACAAACACCAACAACGCGATCTTATAGGCAAGCGCGGCAAAAACGCCGGTCGGCAGCGGTCCGACCATACCCTCGCCGTGGCTTGCGACCAGGATTATGGCAGCGATCGCCAGGCCGCCCAGCAAGATCCACAAAAGGCCTTGGCGCACGGATGTCATCCCCTACCGCCCCGAAAACTGCATATAAGGAGTGCCGGTCGGCTGCGTTAAGTGCCGAATAACACGCGGCGCGCGCGGTCGGTGGACTCGTCGGATGAAGACGAGGACGAAAGCGATGACAAGGCGGATATTTCCGCCCGCGGCTGGGTCGGCGCCGACGCGCCGTCGGCAATCGGCGCCAGCGCCGACATCACCCGCTCCGGCGGAAAGGTGACGACCACTTCGGTGCCGATCCGCAGCTTCGACTTGAGCGTGAATGTGCCGCCGTGCAGATCGATGAGGTTCTTGGCGATGGGCAGCCCAAGCCCGGCGCCCTGTTCGGCCGATTTGATCGAATTGGAGCCCTGGCCGAACGAGGCCAGCACCACCGGAATCTCTTCTTCGGGAATGCCCGGGCCGGTATCCTTGACGCTCATATATTGCCCGCCGGAGGCGGTCCAGCCGACTTTGAGCCAAATCTCGCCGCCCTGCGGGGTGAATTTGATCGCGTTGGAGAGCAGGTTAAGGCAGATCTGCCGCACCGCCCGTTCGTCGGCCCACAGCCGCGGCATATCGGGCTCGAAGAGTTCGTGAATGGTGAGGCCGCGATTGCCGGCGCGCAGCTTCAGGAGATGGTGGCAATCCTCCACCACGCGGCCGAGCGACACCGCCTCCTCGTTGAGCTCGTAACGGCCGGCTTCGATGCGCGACAAATCGAGGATTTCGTTGATCAAGTTGAGCAGGTGCACGCCGGAACTGTGAATGTCGCCGGCATAATCTTTGTACATCGGCACCGCATGCCCACCAAAAATCTCGTCCTTCATCACTTCGGAAAATCCGAGGATGGCATTGAGCGGAGTGCGCAGCTCGTGACTCATCTGCGCGAGGAAGCGCGACTTGGCGATGTTGGCGGCTTCGGCGCGGCGGCGCGCTTCGTCCGAGATCGACTTTGATTGTTCGAGTTCGCCGATGAGCGCGTCCTTCTCGGCGCGGGCTTCGAGCGTTCCGAGCGTGGTCGAGTAGAGCCGATAAGCGAGCAGCGAAAAGTATCCCTCCGCCGTCAGCGCCATGACGGCAAGAATGTAATCGTGCAGCGTGCCCTTGAAGGCAAAGTCGAGTGCGATCGCGATGGTGACCGGGAGCGTCAGCGCCAGCACGGCGATCGGCAGGCTCGACGCCAGCATGCTCGATATCGCCACCACCAACAGCATGACGAACAGCATGAACGTGCCGGACTGCTCGTCGACGCCGACCGGATGGATGAGGATGAAGGTCCACGCCATGCCGAAGAACAGATCGAGAAGGACAAAGCGCAGCCGCCAGGAACGCAGATTGACGGTGCTCGCCGGTTCGCTGAGAAATTGCCGGCAGGCGCGAACGGTCACGAGGTGGATGAGCAGCGCACCGCCGGTCCATGCGCCGGACCGCAGCGCGCCGGTCCACAGCGCCGATAAAAGCCCGATCGTGACCACGAGCAGCAGGATGACCAGCGATCCCGACAGCCGGTTCTGGGCGAACTGCCGCAGCAACTCGTAATCGAAGACCGGCCGCGTGCCGCTGGTCGAGGTCAGCCGGTCGCGCGCCTCGCGCACATGTCGGCTCGCCAGCCGACGCGTGGTGGAGGGAGCCTCGGCCGCGCCCGGCGAAGGCATCTCGCGCGGCTCGCTGATGGTGGTTGGCATTACAATCCGCGACTGACGATAATTTGCGTCAAAACTCGCCCAAATTCCTTAAGAGGAGGCTTAAGGCCGGCTGAGCTTTTGACTTAAAGGCAAGCAAATGTTCGGATTTTCTGGCTCGGGTGGTCGGCAGAACCCCAACATAGCCGCGCTGGCAGGCGCCACGGCGCCGCGATAGGGTCGCGTCTTCAAAGGGATGGGGGAGGAAAGGAATTGCGATGAAGCTCTATGACGGCGGCCGGGCGCCGAACCCGCGGCGGGTGCGCATATTTCTTGCCGAAAAGGGCATAGACGTCCCGATCGAGCCCGTCGACCTCGGTAAGCTCGAGCACCGCTCCGACGCCTACGCCGCCATTAACCCGATGCGCCGGGTTCCCACCCTTGTCCTTGACGATGGGACGGCGATTGCGGAATCGATCGCAATTTGCCGGTATTTCGAGGCGCTGAACCCCGACCCGCTGCTCTTTGGCAAAAATGCGATCGAGATCGCCTTGATCGAAATGTGGAATAGGCGGGCGGAGTTTCATCTCTATCTGCCGGTCTCGGCAGTGTTTCAGCATTTGCACCCGGCCATGAGGGCGATGGTCGATCCGCAGGTGCCGAGCTGGGGCGAGGCCAACAAGCCGCGGGTGTTCGACTTTCTGCGTCTTCTCGACGGTGAGCTGAAGACGCGGCCTTATGTCGCCGGCAGCGACTATACCGTTGCCGATATCACTGCACTCGTAGCGGTGGACTTCATGAAGGTGTCGAAAATGGCGGTGCCGGACGAACTCGGCAACCTGCGCGCCTGGCACGCCAAGGTTTCGGCGCGGCCGAGCGCGGCAGCGTAAAAAAATCGGCCTGGCGACGGGTAACTCCGTCGCCAGGCCTGCGCGCGCGATGCTCTCTTCGGGCGCTTAGAAACTTAGGCGCGCTTAGAACGTCGTATATTTCGGCGCGGTGCAGCCGCCGCACGCCCAAGGCCATGACCAATCGGCGACCTTGCCTTTGTTGGCCTCGACGTAGGGGCTCCACGCCCGCGGCGGCAGCGCCTTGCTCTGATAGACGATGGCGAACTGGCCGTTGGCCTGCACTTCGCCGATCATCACCGGTTTGGCCATGTGATGATTGGGCAGCATCGTGACTTCGAAGCCCGACGGCGACTTCACCTTCTGGCCGATCATGGCCTGGCGCACCGCGTCGACGTCGGTGGTGCCAGCCTGCTGCACCGCCTGCGCCCACATGTGGAATAGGATATAGGCCGACTCCATCGGATCGTTGGTGACGCGTTTGTTGTCGTGCATGTAGTCATGCCACTTGGCGATGAACGCTTTGTTCTCCGGCGTGTTGACCGACTCGAAATAGCTCCATGCCGCCAAGTGGCCGACCAGCGGCTTAGTATCGAGGCCCGCCAATTCCTCCTCGCCGACCGAAAACGCGATGACCGGAATGTCGGAAGCCTTGACGCCCTGGTTGGCGAGTTCCTTGTAGAACGGCACGTTGGCGTCGCCGTTGATGGTGGAGACCACCGCGGTTTTCTTGCCGGCCGAGCCGAATTTTTTGATCGCCGCGACTTCGGTCTGCCAATCGGCGAAGCCGAACGGCGTGTAGTTCTCCATAATGTCTTCGTCTTTCACGCCTTTAAACTTGAGATAGGCGCGAATGATTTTGTTGCTGGTGCGCGGATAGACGTAGTCGGTGCCTTCGAGGATGAACCTTTTGACCTCGCCGCCATCCTTGCTCATCAGATATTCGACGGCGGGAATGGCTTTGTTGTCGGGCACCGAGCTCCCATAGAAGATGTTGTAGGACGCTTCCTCGCCTTCATATTCGAGCGGGTAATAGAGGAGGCCGTTTAGCTCCTCGAATACCGGCAGCACCGACTTGCGCGACACCGACGTCCAGCAGCCGAATACCGCCGCCACCTTGTCTTTGCTCAACAGCTCGCGGGCTTTTTCGGCAAACAGCGGCCAATTCGACGCCGGATCGACCACGACCGGCTCGACCTTCTTGCCGAGGAGACCGCCGGTCGAGTTCAACTCGGCGACCTGCATCAGCATGAGGTCTTTGAGGATGGTCTCGCTGATCGCCATCGTGCCCGACAGCGAGTGCAGGATGCCGATCTTGATCGTGTCGTCCGCCGCGGGACTTTTTACCACGCTTCCCAGGAGCAACGCCGATCCGATGACGGCATGAAGTAAAACATGTCGTGCTCGCTTCATTTGCTTTCTCCATTCGAAAGTGCGAACCGACCCGGCGCTCCCGCCGAGGTCAGAGCTCTGCTCCGGCTGTGGAAAGCATGCCGCTTATGCGCCCGAGCGCCGAGGGCCACGGCGAGAAAATGCTATGGGACCAGAAAAATAGAGTGCGTCGCGCTCCCGGCGGACCAAAGTGCTCAGAAGACAACCCGAGTTCTCAGCTTTCGTGCATCGGTTGCCTCGGCGTTAGGCAAAAGCCGTTTCTGGACCCTCGTGGTGGGTCCAGTTGGCTGCGGATTCATGGGGCCAGTGCCGCATCGCTTTGAAAATAAGCCCCGCTGGTCCTATGCTGCGTTGCCGGGCCGATCCGAATAACCGCCGCTAGAGCGCGGCACTTCAAAACGCGACACCTGGCGAATGCAGATACCCGTCCTATTGGATCGCTCCCGGCGCGAACCGCTCACTGGCCAACTCGTCGACCAGTTGCGCGACGCGATCCGTCACGCGCGGCTGCGACCGGGAACGCGGCTGCCGTCGTCGCGTCGTCTGTCCGAGCAGCTTGCGGTGTCCCGCAACACCGTGATCAGGGCCTATGACATCCTCTTGGTCGAGGGTTTCGTCGAATCGCGCCCGGCGTCGGGAATTTTCGTAGCGCACAGTTTGCCTGGAGCGACGGTCGAGGTCGCCGCAAGCGAAATCCAGCCGGCGCGCGGGATCGCGCTGTCGCACATGCCGATGCCGCCGTTGCCGCTGCGCGTGCAAAACGTCGTCGATCGGCAGCGCAACCGCATGTTATTTGATTTCCTTCCCGGCCGTCCGAGTGCGTCGCTGTTTCCGGTCAAAACCTGGCGACGCCTGTTGCAGAGCAATCTCTCGCACGGCGGCGGCACCGGCTTGTCGCAATACGGCGATCCGGCCGGATTACCGGCGCTGCGCTCGGCGATTGCCGACCATCTGGCCACGACGCGCGGCATTACCGCCGACCCTGGGCGCATCGTCATCACCAATGGCGCGCAGGAAGGCATCAGCATTGTGGCTCGCCTGTTCCTCAATCACGGCACACCAAGCGCGATCGAGGATCCCTGTTACGAAGGTGCAGCCTTTGTGTTCGAAGCGACCGGCTCGGAAATCACCAGCGTCGCCGTCGACTTCGACGGTTTGATCCCAGAAGAATTGCCGCGGCGGCCGACGGCGCTGCTTTACGTCACGCCGTCGCATCAATACCCGACCGGTCACACACTGTCGCTGCCGCGCCGGCATGCAATCGTCGCGTGGGCGCGTCGCTATGGCTGCTATGTCCTGGAGGACGATCGCGACGGCGATTTGCGCTACGAAGGTTCCCCGCTGCAGGCCATCGCCGCGGTCGCGCCCGACTGCACGATCTATCTCGGTTCGTTCTCGCGCACGCTCGGTGCCGGGCTGCGGCTCGGCTTCATGGTCGTCCCCGAGCACCTCGCCGGCGTGTTCGCTGCCGCCAAAGGCCTGCTCAACAACGGCAATCCGTGGCTCGAACAGGCGGCGCTTGCGGAGTTGATGCGCGCCGGTTCGTACGCGGCGCATCTGTCGCGCAGTCGCGCGCAGTATAAGGAAAACCGCGATCACCTGCTGGCGGCCTTGCGCCGCAATTTCGGCGATGTCAGCGTCACCGGCGAAGCGGGCGGATTGCATCTGGTGTGGTATTTGCCGCCTGGCGTGCCCAACGCCGTGGTCGTCGAAGAATTGGCGCGCCGCGCCCGCATCGGCGTTTATTCGTTCGCTTCCGGCGGCGCCTATGTGGCGCGTGCCTCGACGCTGACCCAGCGCGGGCTGGTCCTCGGCTACGCCGCGCTGTCGCGCAAACAGATCGAACAGGGTATCGCCCGGCTCTCAGACGCCATTGACGACGCCATCGACGACCCAAGCGCCGATGTCCATGCGCTGTTCGTGCGCGCCGCCGTGCCGCTGACCGCGCCGCCGGTCGCCCGCAAGCGCAATCTGGACCCTAGCTTTCTTCGCCAACCGGCTCTAACCGCAAGGCGCCGCCGCCGGAGAAGCTCGGCGTTCGGGGTGGTGAAGCAAACAGGCACCGGCATGATCGCGGTCAGCAAAATCTACCGCTATCCGATCAAGGGATTGAGCGCGCAGCCGCTGTCGCGTGTGTTGTTGGAATCCGACAAGCCGTTTCCGCAAGACCGCATCTTTGCACTGGCGCGGCCGGGCGCCCCGATCGATCGGGCCGAACCGAAATGGGCGAAGAAGGGTCTTTTCGTCATGTTGATGCTCGACGAAAACCTGGCGCGGGTGCAGACCTCGCTCGACCTCGACACGCTGCGGCTCACCGTCAAGCAGGGCAATGCGCAGGTCGCCGCAGCCCAGCTTGCCGACGCGCAGGATCGGGCGCAGATCGAGAACTTCTTCTGGCAATTGCTGCCGACGTTGCCGGCCGCGCCGGTTCTCGTGCGCTCACCGGGCGGCCATTTCATGGACAAGCCGGACAACGTCATTTCGCTGATCAATCTCGCGACCGTGCGGGCGCTCGAGGCGCAATGGGGCATGGACATCGATCCGCTGCGCTTTCGCGCCAACATTTACATCGACGGCGCAAAGCCGTGGGAGGAGTTCGACTGGATCGGCAGCGAGATCAGGATCGGGGGCACGGTGTTTGCGGTCGACCGCAAGAACGGCCGCTGCGGCGCCACCAACGTCAATCCGACGACCGGACGCCGCGATCTCGACATTCCGTCCTCGCTGCGCGCCGCCTTCGGCCACAAGAATCTCGGCGTCTATCTGGTGGTGCGCGACGGCGGCGAGATCGCGGTTGGGGATTCGGTGCTGGTGCCGGGTTCCGTGCCGGCGGGGCCGGTGGCCGTGCCGGCGATGCAAACGGTCAACGGCGCCCAGCGCCGTTTCATCTGTCGCGGCTGTTATTTCATCTACGAAGAAGCCAACGGCCTGCCGCGGCAATCGATCAGGCCGGGCACGGCGTTTGCCGACATTCCCGCGAACTGGCGTTGTCCCGACTGTGGCACCGAGAAAACCACGTTCCGGCCGTACGTCGAGAAGGCGGCGGTCTAGATTCTTCGCTGGCGCATGATCTTTTCGGAAAACCGGTATCCACTTTTCCGGAGCATGCGCTAGCGCTGCAACAGCGCGATCAGGCTCGAGGTGTCCCAGCGCCGGCCGCCCATCTTTTGCACTTCCGAATAGAATTGATCGACCAGCGCGGTGAGCGGCAGATGCGCGCCGTTTCTGCGCGCCTCGGCGAGACAGATGACGAGATCCTTGCGCATCCAGTCGACGGCGAAGCCGAAATCGAATTTTCCTGCCACCATGGTCTTGTAGCGGTTCTCCATCTGCCACGATTGCGCCGCGCCTTTGGAAATGGTGGCAATGAGCTTCTCGATGTCGAGCTCGGCCTTCTGCGCAAAATGCAGCGCTTCGGCGAGCCCCTGCACGACGCCGGCGATGCAAATCTGGTTCACCATCTTGGCGAGCTGGCCGGAGCCGGAAGCGCCGATCAGCGTGCAGGCGCGCGCGTAGGCGGCGATCACTTTCTCGGCCTGTGCGAACGCTCCGGTGTCGCCGCCGCACATCACGGTCAGCACGCCATTCTCGGCGCCGGCCTGACCGCCGGACACCGGCGCGTCGACAAACTCAAAGCCGCGGGTTTTGGCTTCGGAATAAAGCTCGCGCGCGATTTCGGCGGACGCGGTAGTGTGATCGACCACAATGGCGCCTTGGCGCGTGCCGGCGAAAACGCCGTCGCCGCCAAGCATGATCGCGCGCAGATCGTGGTCGTTGCCGACGCAAGCCATGACGAAGTCCTGGCCCGCCGCCGCCGCTTTCGGGGTCGGGGCGCTTTTGCCGCCAAATTGCGCCACCCATTTTTCCGCCTTGGCGGCGGTACGGTTGAACACGGTGACGTCGTGGCCGCCATTAACCTTCAGATGCCCCGCCATCGGATAGCCCATCACGCCTAAGCCCACGAACGCCACCTTGGCCATTTGAGTCCTCCTCTACTCGCGCGTGCTTTATACCAACTGGCTGCGGCCAATTGACCCCCGCTTGCGCTGTCATATCTAACCGCAGGACCCGGTAGGAGTGCCTATGACTTCGCTCAAGGACGAGGTGCTGGCCAAGCTGTCGAGCGTGCCGACGCCGGACGGCCGGCCACTGACGACGGCCGGCAATCTCTCGGAGATCGTCGCGAGCGACGGCAAGGTGTTTTTCTCCATCACGGTCGATGCCGCCGCCGTGCCGGCGTGGGAGAGCGTGCGTGCGCAGGCGGAGAAGGCCGTGCGCGCATTGCCCGGCGTGAAATCGGTGATGATCGCGCTCACCGCCGAACGGGCCGGTGGCCATGCCGGCGCCGCGGGCGCGCCGCCGCAGCGGCCGGCGGCCGCTGGCGGCGGTGGGCGACCCGCTCCCGGGCCAGCGCCGGGCGGTCAAAGACCGGCGGCGCCGGCGGGCATCCCCGGCGTTGCCGCCATCATCGCGGTCGCCTCCGGGAAGGGCGGCGTCGGCAAGTCGACGGTCGCGGTCAATCTTGCGCTCGCGTTGCGCGATCTCGGACTGAAGGTCGGCATCCTGGATGCGGACATCTACGGTCCGTCGCTGCCGAAGCTTCTTGCCATCCGCGAGCGGCCCGAGACCGCCGGCGGCAATCGGCTCAAGCCGATCATGCGCCTCGGCATGCCGGTGATGTCGATCGGCTTTTTGGTGGAAGAAGAAACGCCGATGATCTGGCGCGGGCCGATGGTGATGTCGGCGCTGACGCAAATGCTGCGCGAAGTCGACTGGGGCGCGCTCGACGTGATTGTGGTCGACATGCCGCCAGGAACCGGCGATGCGCAGCTCACCATGGCGCAGCAGGTGCCATTGAAGGGCGCCGTCATCGTTTCGACGCCGCAGGATCTCGCTTTGATCGACGCGCGGCGCGGCATCGCCATGTTCCGCCGCGTCAACGTGCCCATCCTCGGCATTGTCGAGAACATGTCGACCTTCATCTGTCCGCATTGCGGCACCCGCTCCGACATTTTCGGTCACGGCGGCGCGCGGCACGAAGCGGAGCGGCTCAATGTGCCGTTCCTCGGCGAGGTGCCGCTCGACATGCTCATCCGCCAGCGTTCGGACGCCGGCGACCCGATCGTTGCCAGCGCGCCGCAGAGCGCGCACGCGCAAAGCTTCCGCGACATTGCCAAGCGCGTGCGCGAGGGGCTTGCGAGCGAAGACCGTCCGGCGCCGAAGATCGTCATCGAGGCCTAGAACGAAAAGACGATGGCAGACGAAGCGGCGCCGCTATTTCAGCTGCGTCGAGACCGACGAGAACGTGGTGTTGAGCTTGGTGCCGATGCCCTTGACCACGGTAATCACGGCAATGGCAATGCCGGCGGCGATCAGGCCGTATTCGATGGCCGTGGCTGCGCTTTCGTCGGTGACGAATGCTTTGAGCTTCGCGAGCATGGATAGCCTTTTAGGCGCCGCTGCTGAACCGTCGGTTAAGCCGATATGCGACAATAACGCATAAGCAGCGGGTGGGGTTGCGGCGCCGACGCGCCCTGACCGCTATCGGCCCGGCTTTTAAGGGTGGCGCTCCACCAGAAGACAGCAAAGTCCCGCTGCACAAATGGTTTCAGGCGGCCCATTTGATGGCGTCGAGCAAGAAGGGAATTAGCTCGCACCAATTACACCGGACTTTGGGCGTGACCTACAAAACGGCCTGGTTCATGTCGCATCGGCTGCGGGACGCCATGACAACCATCAACGTCGGTCAAATCGGCGGGAGTGGCAAAATCGTCGAGAGCGACGAAACCTTTATCGGCAAGAAAAAGGGTTTCGAGAAAGGTCCCGGCGCCGCACACAAGATGGTGGTGCATTCGCTGATCGAGCGGGGCGGCCAAGTTCGGTCCACCGTGCTGACTGCGTTCAGTGGCTACCAAGTCGAACAGGCACTAAAGAAGCACGTTTCGCTGGAAAGCCGTCTCATGACCGACGAAGCGTCGGTCTACAGGCTGATCGGCAGAGAGTTCGCCGAGCATGGCACGGTCGAACATAGTGCTGGCGAATACGTCAAAGGCGACGCCCACACCAATACGCTGGAAGGCTATTTCTCAATCTTCAAGCGGGGAATGAAGGGCATATACCAGCATTGCGGCGAGAAACATCTGCATCGGTACGTCGCCGAGTTCGATTTTCGATACAACAATCGGTCGTCGCTTGGTGTCCATGACGCAGCGCGGACGACGCAAGCGTTAGCGGGTATCGTCGGCAAGCGGTTAACCTATAAGTGGCCTGACAAGCGAACTGCCGCCCGTACGCCATAAACGCAAGTAACTGTTGCGAACTAGGCCAGTTTTCCTATATGCGCCAAAAATGCAGAAGGCGGGAGCATTCGCGCTCCCGCCCCCATTGCCCACGGAGACGACGGGTGTGGACCCAATCGGGCATTCCCGCCCTGTCGCCGCCGCCGCGCCCGTACCCTAGTGTGAGCTAGGGCCGGTTCAGCCGGGGTCCTAGGACGCCCGACCGTCAGTAATACGGGCCACGCCGCTGCCGCGACGTGGCCCGAACCTCTTACGGCCCCTCCACGCGAAGCGAGTAGTTTCCGTGGCCGTCAAATTCGTAGTCGTCTCGATGGCTGGACAGGAAAATCGCAAGTGCCTGCATAGGGTTTTTCTCGGAACCCATGATCTTCGCGGTGATTAGACCTTCAAGTAATTCCTTTCGATGAACCTTCCCGGCGCTGTGGAGAACGCCGTCGATATAACCCTTCATCCTTGCCGCTTTGGTTGCCGCGGCAGGGCCGGCGACGGCCGGAAATGAACCATTCCCGTTGCTTCTAGGCAGGTTGGGGACAGATGATTGCACCGGAGCAAATTCGACGGCCGCGAAGCCAGATTGCGTACTGGCGGGCACAGGCTCATATTCAGCCAGAGTCGCGCGTAAGTGCTGTAGTTTGCGGACGCGCGGGTCTGGATTGGCACGTATGTCGGCCTCCAGCTCGGCGATCTCGGATTTCAGTGCGGGAACAATCATGAACCTCCTATAGGACTCGGAAGTTCATGCGTCAACTACAGCGCGGTCTAATTCGTAAACTGTGCCAAACGGTGCCAACTAGACGAATAGCGAATCTATGTGAACTACTGGGAATCCCACAATGAAACAGCATGTGAAGCCCAAACCGGACGACCTTACCCAATCCAAGCGGTTTATCGAAACCGCCCGCGAGGTCGAGGCGGACGAAGAATCGAGTGCCGCCGATACCCTGCTAGGGCGGCTGGCAAAGCAGGGTCTGACTCAATCTCGATGAAGTTTACTGATGGCAATCGCGCTGTTGTCCAAAAGGAATCAGCGCCATGCCAATCAATTTTCGAATTTCTGCTCTCGTCCCCGTGGGTTTGATTGTTGAAAGCGTGGCCCAGCTCGAGGATTCCATCCTTGTAACCGCTCGGGCCGGTATCCAGGTGGCGAGTTGTCCTCTGTGTGGATCGCTTTCG
>Ga0181520_10005217_pt1 | contig 20923 bp, 10 predicted proteins | sample PEATcosm2014_Bin_29_FD_132451 | JGI IMG/M metagenome (GOLD analysis project Ga0181520, IMG submission 132451) | Peatland microbial communities from MTU Mesocosm Facility, Houghton, MI, USA - PEATcosm2014_Bin02_30_metaG | ecosystem: Environmental > Terrestrial > Soil > Wetlands > Peat | place... | reverse complement strand
TGATGCGCCAGGACGGCAGCCGATTCTGGACGCGAACCTCAGGGCGCTACGTTGACCCCCTGGAGCCCGGACTGGGCGTGGCGTGCATCTTTGACGACATTACCCCGGAGCGCGAGGTGGCGCAGGCCATGCAGCGCGCCCGCCAACTGGCCGAGGAGGCCGCTCGCTCCAAAGCCAACTTCCTGGCCAACATGAGCCACGAGATCCGCACCCCAATGAATGCCGTGATCGGCCTCAGCCACCTGCTGCTGAAAACCGATCTCAGCTTCCGCCAGCGCGACTACGCGGAGAAGATTCAAACCTCCAGCCAGCACCTGCTGGGCATCGTCAATGACGTGCTGGACTTTTCCAAGATTGAAGCCGGAAGGCTGCAGCTGGAGCACATTGAGTTCGATCTGGACAAGGTGTTGGACAACGTGGCCAACGTCATCCAGCACAGCGCCAGCGAAAAAGGGCTGGAGCTGGTCTTTGATGTGCGCTCTGACGTTCCCCGCATTCTGGTGGGCGATCCGCTGCGGCTAGGCCAAGTGCTCATCAACTTTGGCACCAACGCCATCAAGTTCACCGAGCTGGGCGAAATCGAGATCAAGGTGCAGGTGCTGGAGGAGGGCGAGCAGGCCGTGGCGCTACGCTTTACGGTGCGCGATACCGGCATTGGCATGACCCCGGAGCAACAGAAGAAGCTCTTCCACTCCTTCCAGCAGGCCGATAGCTCCACCACGCGGCGCTACGGAGGCACCGGCCTCGGGCTGGCCATCAGCAAGCGGCTGGCGGAGATGATGGATGGCATGATCGGCGTCAGCTCCGAACAGGGCAAAGGCTCCGAGTTCTGGTTTACCGCCCGGCTGGGACGCGGACGCGCCCGGCGTCGCTCGGTCTGCCTTGCGCCAGAACTGAAGGGCGCAGCCGTTCTGGTGGTGGATGACAACGACCATGCGCGCGCTATCTTGCGCGAGGCGCTCAACTCCATGGGTTTTGTGGCCGACGTGGTGCGCAGCGGGCCTGCCGCCATCGATCTGGTGCGCAGCCGCGCCAGCCGCAACCAGCCTCCCTACGCGCTGTTGCTCATCGACTGGCAGATGCCCATCCTGGACGGCATTGAAACCTCACGCCGGATTCTGGGCATGGGTTTGGAACCGAAGCCCCGCATCATTCTGGTCACGGCCTTTGGTCGCGAAGATGTTTTCAAGGGTGCACAGGCGGCTGGAATCGACGATGTGTTGGTCAAGCCCATCAGCCCGTCCATGCTCTTTGACGGCATTGCCCGCGGGTTTGGCATCCATCAGGAAGGGAGTGAAGCCTACGCGCCACCCCGCAAGCGCAAGGAGGATGAGCGCGCCATTGCCGGCATACAGGTTCTGCTGGCTGAAGACAACGAGATCAATCAGCAGGTGGCCAGTGAGCTGCTGGCCAGCGTAGGTTGCCTGGTGGACGTTGCCTGGAATGGCCGGGAAGCCGTGGAGAAGCTGCGCAACAAGAGCTACGACGTGGTCTTGATGGACATGCAGATGCCGCTGATGGATGGCCTTGAGGCTACCCGCGCGATCCGCTCCATGCCCGGCCTGCTGACCTTGCCGATCCTGGCCATGACGGCCAACGCCATGCAGCAGGACCGCGAGCGCTGCATCGCCGCGGGCATGAATGATCATCTTGCCAAGCCCGTCAATCCCAACGAGCTATTTGCTGCGCTGCGGCGTTGGGTACACCCGCAGCCTGGGGCGGGGTTGCCTGCTGCCGCTCCTCCCGAACCGCCTCCTTCAGCCTCTGAACTGGCACTTCCAGACGGCGTTGAAGGGCTGGATGTGAAGACCGGGTTGCGCCGTGTCCTCGGCAAGCGCACCCTCTATCGCTCCCTGCTGGAAACCTTCCTGCGCAATGAGAAGGACTGCCTGCTCAGGATCCGCGCCGCGCTGGCACAGGACGATACCCATACTGCCGAGCTGCAGGTGCACACCTTGAAGGGCGTTGCTGGAAATCTGGGCGCGGTGCTGGTGCAACGGGTAGCCGCCCAGCTGGAAGCCACCTTGCGCACCGGAACCAAGGGCGAGGCGCTGGAGGCGGCGTTGAACGAGGCTGAGACCCGCTTGAATGCGCTGGTTGCGGCGCTGGAGAAGTTCATCGGCAATCAGCCCGCGGCCGCTGCTGCGCTGCCACCCGATCCGGCGCGGCTGGCAGCGCTGGTCCAGCAGCTCAAGGCCCTGCTGGCGGAGGACAATGCCGCCGCCGTCAGCCTGTTTGACGACAATCGCGAGCTGTTCCTCGCGGCCTGGCCGGAGTCGTTCCGGGATATTGGAACCGCGATCCGCAAATTCAACTTTGAGTTCGCTCTTGAAATCCTGCGCAAGCTGAGCCCCCCAGCTGCGCCGAAAGCCGCAGATGGAGAAACCGATGAATCCCAATGAGGGCGCGGAACGTGCGCTGATTCTGGTGGTGGACGATACGCCGATCAACCTGACCCTGATGTCGGAACTGTTGCAAGATCTGTATCGCGTCAAGGTGGCCAACAGCGGCGAACGCGCCCTGAAGATTGCCGCCGCCACGCCGCCTGACCTGATTCTGCTCGACATCATGATGCCCGACATCGACGGCTACGAAGTATCGCGCCAGCTCAAGAGCGATCCGCGCACCCAGCACATTCCCGTCATCTTCCTCACCGCGCGCTCCTCGGTGGAAGATGAGCAACTGGGCTTTGAGCTAGGCGCGGTGGACTACATCGTCAAGCCCATCAGCCCGCCCATTGTGCTGGCGCGCGTCAAGACCCACCTTACCTTGAAGGCCGCCGCTGACTTTCTGCGCGACAAAAACGAGTTTCTGGAGCGTGAAGTCGAACAGCGCACGGCAGAGATCACTGCAATTCAGAACGCCACCATTCGAGTGGTTACATCGCTGGCTGAAACCCGCGATCAGGAGACCGGACATCACATCCGCCGCACCCAAAGCTACGTCCAGCTGCTGGCTGAACGGCTCAGTCAGGATCCGCGCTTTCACGAGGCGCTCACCGCCGCAGCCATTGCCACCCTGTACAAATCAGCCCCCTTGCACGACATTGGCAAAGTGGGCATCCCCGATCGCATTCTGCTCAAACCCGGCAAGCTCACCGCGGCAGAATTTGAGGTCATGAAGACCCACACCACCATAGGGTGCGCCGCCATTGAACGGGCTGAAGCGCAGCTGGGCATCGAGGTGGATTTCCTCAAAACCGCCAAGCAGATTGCCCTCTCCCACCACGAAAAGTGGGATGGCAGCGGCTATCCGCAGGGACTGCGCGGCACGGAGATTCCCTTGCCCGCGCGCGTGATGGCCATCGCCGATGTGTACGACGCACTGATCTCGCAACGGGTGTACAAAGAGGCCATTCCGCACCCTGAGGCGATGCGGATTATCCTGACCGGCCGCGGCTCCCACTTTGATCCCGACGTGGCGGATGCCTTTGCCGCCATAGAGGAAGAGATTTACGCCATTGCCGAGCGCTTCAAGGACATGAAGATGGACCGCCCCAGCCTGGTGCCGGGCACGGAGTCCGCGGTGTAGCTACTCCGGCCCGGCACACTCCCGGAAGGTTACAAACGCCAGCCTGGTTTCGCTGCCCAGCGTAAGCAGATTCCCAAAGCAGTTGAAGGTATAGATGCGGGCATCACCTTTGCGGCGCATTTTGAAGACTTCGCCGCGTAGTTCTTCTCCACGCAGAATGCGCCGCATCGGCGTGTCATGCGGTAGAACCGGATTGCCTTCGGCATCCAGAACTTCAAGATAATTCAGGAAATCGCGGGTGTGGAAGCCCGGTTTCTGGTCCAGCGCAAAGCCCAGCACCCGGGTCACAATCGGATTCCAGCGCAGTACCGTGCCATCGGAGTCCACAATCAACAGGCCATCGTCGAGCGAGTCCACGACCGCTTCAAATCGGGCCTGGCTGGCGCGCAGAGCCTGCTCCATCTGGCGTTGCGCCGTCACATCCCGGCTGCGCAAGAATGCCATCCGCTTCCCATTGCCAACCTCCACCATCCGGCCTGCATAGCTCAGGATCAGATCGTGATCCATAAACTTCGAGCGTGAACGGTAGTCAAGGTTCTGGATGATTTCGCCCCTCAGGATGCGCGCCAGGGGCCAGCGTTCCAACGGCAGATGATTCCCGTCCTCGTCGTAGATGGTGAGAAACTCCTGATAATCGGCCAGCGCGTGGTTCTCATAGCCGTGTTCAGGTATGCCGTAGATCTGGCGCGCGGCTGGATTCCATGTGATCAGCTTGCCCTCGGGGGTGGTCACAAACAGGGCCTCCTCCTGGTTGTCAATCACCGCGCGCAGTTGCGCTTCCGCCTCCTGCTGCGCCAGTTCGGCCAGCTTGCGCTCGGTAATGTCTTCGGCAAAGATCAGAATGCCACCCACGCTGCCATCCGCCTCATGCCAGGGCCGCACCTCCCAGCGCAGCCACAGCGGAGACTGACCGGGGCGTTCCCACAGGTCTTCTTCGCGGCGGACGGTTTCGCCCGCCAGGGCACGCCGGTCCGCATCCCGCCATCGCTCCGGCACGGCCGGGTTCACTTCATAGCGGTGGCGTCCCACCATGGGTTCGTCACTCTTGCCCGTATCGCGACGCCAGAAGCGATTGGCCCCCAGATAGCGCAACTCACGGTCGAACATCGCCAACGCCACCGGCGAGTCTTCAATAAAGATCTTCAAGAACTCTTCGCTGCGCCGACGTGCATCGTCGGCCAGCTTGCGCTCGGTAATGTCCTCCGACAGGATCACCAGGCCGCCAATCTCTCCGCTGCCTGTCATCCATGGACGCAGCGTACGGCTCACCCAGCGCACTTGCCCATCGGCGCGGGTGAAGCTGTCTTCCGGCACAACAAGGGTTTCGCCGGCAAGGGCGCGCTGGCTCTGCTCGCGCCAGTGTGGGGGTGCGTCGGGGAGCAAGTCGGAGACGTTGCGTCCCACAACGTCAATGCCCTCCAGCCCCCGGTCCAGCTTCCAACGCTCGCTGGCGGCCAGCACGCACAGATCGCGATCCAGCATGGTCAGCCCGGTGGGAGCTTCGTTGATCATGATCGCAAGCAGACCGCTGCTCTCGCGCTGCGCGGCCAGCGACGCGTTCTGCTCGGAGATGTCACGGGCGATCTTGGAAAAGCCAACAATCCTGCCCGCACTGTCGCGCAGCGGCGACACCGTGATGGCCACCGGAAAGCGAAACCCGCTCTTGTGGAGCCGTTCAGTCTCAATGCCCGCATACGAGCGGCCTTCGCGCACCATGGCCAGCATCAGCTCCGTCTCCGGCCGCAGCTCGGGTGGAACCAGCACCATGATGCTCTTGCCGATCACCTCCTCGGCCGTGTAACCATACATCCGCTCTGCCGCGGCATTCCATGTCTGGATGGTGCCATCGGTGGCTTCGCTCACAATGGCGTCGGAGGTGCTCTCGACGATGGCCGCCAACCGGTGCGCGGCCTCTTCCGCCAGTTGCCGCTTCTCTTCACGCGCGTAGTTATCCAGCGCAAACGAAACGTCCGAGGCTGCCTCTTCCAATAACTGAATCTCTCGGTCACGGAAGTAACCCGGTTGACCAGAGTAGAGAACCAGCACACCTCGGACAACGCCTTGCTGCCGGATAGGGAAGGTGGCCGAGGCGCGGAAACCATGTTCGGCGGCAACGGCGCGCCACAACTGGGTAGCCGGATCGTTGAAGTAGTCGTTGCAGATGTAAGACTTGCCCGAGCGGATCGAGAGCCCGGTGGGGCCCAAGCCAGTGGGCCGCTCGTCGGCATGCAGTTCCAGTCGATCAAGAAAACCGGCATGATTGCCGAACGCTGCAACTGGAATCACTTGCAGGCTGCGTTCATCAATCCAGCCAATAAGCGCCAGCCGGAATCCGCCCAGCTCCACCGCAACCTTGCAGACCTGCGCAAACAAATCCTGCCGGTTGGGCAGGCGCACAATGGCCTGATTGATCTGGCTCAACGCGTTGTAGAGCCGGTTCATTCTCTCCAGCTCGGCCTTGTAACGACCAGAATTTCCCTCTGCGGGCATCATCACCTCCACCGCCGGGGCCCTTGAGCAATTGCCGGTGGCGTGAATCAGTTAGAACCAAAGTACGGCGCAAACTTAGCACATTGTAAATCTCTCCCCGAGGTTAGCACAGCGGCAGCCAGCTAGCTCGCGGATTGGCCAATTTCATCCTCACCTTGTATTCCCTGCAGACGCCGTTCGACGTTACTCCAGGTTATTTCGCTTTTTCGGCAGCGGATCTTCGCCCGCTGCAGCCGGAATGCACTCTCCACTGGAGCCTCGCTTGCGATTTGGGTTGGCTCCGGAAAGGACTCCCCCAACACCTGCGAATACTCAGATGGATGAAGTTTGCGATCATGACGAGGGGAAAGTTGGGAACATTTTGCCACAAACGTTTTGCGGATTCATCAAGTAGTTGATTCTAACTTAGTTTATGTTGGTCGCCGGGAGGGGGGGACGTCCCTGGAAGATGGCACCCTGGGGTTCATCCAAAAGCCCATCATCCCAAACCGGTATTTTGGGCCTTGCAAAAGGCAACACTCGACCCAGCTCGCTAGTGGAGGGTGTCAGAAATTGACGACCTTTGCGGCCGACGATTGGATCGAACCTGACTGAGCGCGGCAGGGCCAAAGCCCCAGATCATCAGAGACACAGCGCCTTCGATGCAACTGAAGTCGCGCCGTGGACAACATGGCATAGACGTCCATCCGTGGGACGCACCCCACCAGGGTCCTTGTTCTACGCAGGCTTCTCATGTCGGGATTGACGGACAACCTCCAGGAATTGCGCCAGTGCCGGCAACTTGTCGTTCCTGTTGTAAGGCCACCATGACATCCAAGACAGGCTGCGGATCGAGATCAAGAGGGCGCACGATTACATGTTTCGGAAACATTACTTGCTGGTAATCCGGCACCAGACAGAGCGCCTTCCCTACAGGAAGCATGTTCAGCTCCGACAGGACATTATCGTGCTGGGTGTCGTGGCAAAAGACCACGCCCGCGTCGGCTGCGATTTTGCCGACAAAGGTGAGGTAGTTTGTGTTCGAGTCATTGGGCAGCACCAGCGGAAATTCGGCCAGGCGTTGCGGCGGATCTCCATGCCCAAGAGGCGAGCCCGCGCCAGTAAGCTCCGCGGAAACGGCATCGAGATGCACAGGTTGAAGACGAAACGTCAGGCCATCGGGACCGGGCTCAAAGCGCGGAGCGGCAAATCCCTCCTTACCGGTCATGGTCATCGTGCTTGTTTGCAGCCCCTGGCGCCGTTGCGCGCAGAAGAATGCACCAGATCACCGTGCAGTTGCGTTGAATTGCACATCGTCAACGTGCTCCCCGATGAAGATATACGCAATGTCGGCCGTCTTATAGAATCCGGGTTTGCCCTTCATGGCATCGCTGACCACAATTCCATTCATCCTCAGTCCTTCAAACACGACATGCTTCACCATTCTCTGGTCGTCGTATCCCGCAATCATCGACACGGTCGCATGAGAGCCGGTGTAGCTAACGTTGCGGAAGAGCACGTTTTCAATGCCGCGCCCCGGCGAAGTGTTGTACTTGCGATTGAACATGACCCGCAGATTCAGAAGCTGGCCCATGCGGAAGTCGTCTACGCGGATATTTTCAAAGAACACATCCTTGATCAGATTGCCGTCGCCCGCGTTCAGGCTCATACAACCCTGATAGTCGATCTGCGGCTCGCGATGATCCAGAATGTCGAGGTTCTTGAAGTGCAACGCGCTCAGGGTTTCCGGATGATCGGTGTCGCCGTGTGTGCCCACCACGATTGGATGCGCCACATCGGCCCAAAGCGTCGAGTTCTCCACCGTCACATCGGTCAGATCGCCGTAGTAACTCCAGCGGTGCCCATAGAGCGCGATGGTATCGTCGGAGTTGCGCATGAAAACCCCGTCGATCAAGATGTGCTGGCTCGTGAATATGTCTATGCCGTCGTTATTGCCTCCGGCGCTGAAGCTTTTGATAGCGCGAATCGTCACTTGTTCCGACTGACCTGTCAGAACCGTATAACCCCCGGAGACGACGATGATCCCGTCTAAGTCTACATGCTTTGAGTACTCGATCAGAATTGCATCGTGGCGACGCTGCGCCGTGCCGACCGCAACGGCGGGTTCCAGCGGCCGGTTCCGCATCACAGCCTGCGGAACAACGCGTGGCGAGGCGAGAATGCCCCGGCCTCCGATGCGCACATCGTGCGCGTGCACCACGCTAAAGCCGCCGATGACGACCGCGCCGCCCGCCAGGTACACAGTGGTCCCGCTCGGCACTTCAACCGTTCCAATCCAATGAATGCCAGGTCCGTAATAGAGAGTATGGGCGTCGCCCGCGCCCGGCTCCGTGGCCGGAATAGCTCCCGCGAACAACTGCAGGTTATGAAAGATATCGGCATCGAGTTCGATGGAAAGATTATGCGGGTGGTCCAGCGTAAAACGGATAGTGCGGCCTTCAAGCGCCGCGATTACTTTGTCGTTTTCCGGGCGGATGCGGACGCTGGTGGGCGCGCTGTGCAGGCAGCTAACTTCCACTTCCACCGTACCCGTGAAATCGAAGCTTGACATCGAAGTGAGAGCGCTGCGCGAGCCGCCCAGATTCTGCGCTGCCCCGGCACGCACATCGGCCTCGACATCGATTCCGGTTGAAACAGGAATTGCATATACCGCCGCCTGCTCCCACTTCCCTCCCGGCACACGCACCTTTACCACGTAGTCAGCGCTCTGCTCCAATGCCGCGGATTGCGGATAGACTGCGACGCGCGCAGCATCCGCGGCTTGTGCCGCGCGAACCACGCCAAACTCTGCCAAGACAACCAATACGCCCAACATCAGCCAGCGAAGGCAAGTCATCGATCCCATGTCCCCTTTGCATTCTTGTTGATCGGCTTTTGCTTTGTTCACCCGCCCGCATGTGGCTACTGAAAAGAAGAGACTGGCGCGATGAAAAAGAAGGCGCCCCAATGCGGGGCGCCTTTGGAGACGGCAATTACCATTTGATGGTTGCCGAAAGCTGAACGTAACGTGGATTGTTGCCCTGGCCCGTGGGACCAGGCGTGATGGAACCCCAGGTTCCGTCGGTCTGTGTCGTCGAGTACCCGTTGTTCCAGACAGGATGATTGTCTACGTTGAACGCATCGATCTTGAACGTCATGACGTAGTTCTGGACAAGGTTGAAATTCTTCTGCAGGTTGGAATCCCACTCGGAGTTTGCACCCAGGCGGATGCCGGTGGAGACCAGGTTGGTTGCGGGAGCGTATGCCGCCTTGTACACAACATTGGCCGTGGAGCATCCGTAGCTTGTATAGCCAGCGGTATTGATCAACGCGCCAGTTGTCTGGTTGGTGGTGTCGACGCAGGGCGTTGCCCCACGCAGACGGCGAACACCGCCCTCATTCACCCACTTGCGCTCCGTCTTCATCGGCCCGGTCCCGTTGGGAAGGTAGAAGCAGCTTGTGCTGCCGCCCAGGCCCTGACCGTTGCCGGCGCCGCACTGCGGCTGCCACGGACGGCCAGACTCATAGAGGAACATGGAACTGGTTTCCCATCCGCCTACCACGGTATCCAGAATCCGGTTCATGTTACCGAAGAATTGCCGGCCTCTTCCGATCGGCAGCTTGTAAGTGCCGACGAAAGTGAAGCGATGGTTCAGGTCGTTGGAGTCTTCGATGCGCAATAGATTCGTCCTCACCGCAGCGCCGGGTATCGTCGTGCTGAAGTCGAAGATTCCGTTGTTGTCCATGATGCGCGCGTATTCATAGGTTGTGGTCGCAGTCAGGCTGTTGCCGAAGCGATGGGATTCGCTGATCTGCAGGGAATTGAGCCAGAGGCCATTCCAGTTGGCCGCGCCGCTCTCGTTCACGCCCGTGTACTGCGGATAGGCCTGAAGCAACTGGCCGCTTTGGATCTTGGCTGCGGTAAAGAGCGACGTTCCCTGGAAGCCATAGACATTCTGGAACGGGTTGACGGTGTTGGAAGCCGTGCAGAGGGAAGCGTTTCCGCCCGTCGCAACGTTGCACTGCGCGTACCAGGCTGCCCCTGGATAATCCAGATTGAGAGTGGTAGGACCGTGAGTGAACTGCTTGCCTACATACTGCACATCGATCAGGTCGCCCTTGCTCAGTTGGCGCTGAATGCCGGCTGAGTAACTCCAGGTCTGGCCGGATTTGATGGTCTGGCTGTAGTAGCTGATGCTGCCGCCCACGCCTGCAAGAGCGCCCAGCGAGGAGCCAGGCATGGGCACATAACCGGACGGGAACAGGTTGGCCAGAGTTGAGTTACCGGCGGCGGCTGTGTAATTCGATGTAAGCGATCCGACAACTGGCGTGGATGCGGTGAACCCGGTTTGTGCGCCCGTGTAGATCGCCGAGTCGTTGTTGTAGGCCATTCCGATGCCGCCGTGAAACACCGTCTTGTCGTCGATTTTGTAAGAGATGCCGAAGCGCGGTTCCAGGAAGTACCAGGGACGCGGAAGCTGCTGCCGCGGAGCTCCATTCACGCCGGAGAAGGTGAGGCCGCCGTAAATAGGAAGGGCGTAGCCGTTGGCCTGGGTATTGGTTGTTGTCGTGGTGACGCCATTGAGCAGCACACTCTTCGCCGACTCGTTGGTCACAGGATTCAACGCCGTTGGATCGAAGTAATTCGTGTAGCGGTTGTATCTGTCAACCACCTGGGACGGGAAGCTATAGCGGACGCCCAGGTTCAGCGTCATCCGCGAATTCACCTTCCAGTTGTCCTGCAAGAACGCAGCCCAGTAGTGGTAGGACTCAAAGACCTGAGCCGGCTGCGTCAGGCTTCCGCCGGAAAGATATCCGCTATCCAGCATCAGCGAGGCGATCGACGATCCGGTTGTGCCATCGGAAGTATTGTTGTTCAGTTGCTGCGTCCAGTACTGATTGCCCGTGATCGCCAAACCGCCGCTGCCTTGCTTGGTGGAGATCTGGTATTCGCGGTTTTCTATTCCGATATGGATATCCTGGGAACCGCGGATGAGCGTAAGCGAGGGCAAAATGCTCAGCTCGTTGTGCACGCTGTAACTCGACCCGGTCGATCCAAGTTGCAGATAGTTGGCGGACGCATTCGTATTGCTCAGATTGATTTGCGGGAAATAGTTCAGCAAGCTCGGCTGCGTCAATCCAGCAGCCACGCTCTGAAGGCCGAGTGAGGTTTGGCTGAAAGGCAGAGCGGCCGAGGTATGGTTTTCGTCCATGTTGACGCTCGCCTTGATGTCGAAGATCATCCGCGAGCTGAACGTGTGGACCCACTCCGCGAACGGATCGGAAAATGCCTGGCCGTAAGGATACTCGCCGTAGCCTGCCGGATTGCCTGCCGGGAGGCCGTTAGCCGTCTCGGTCTCATACTCGTACCACCGTCCCCAGCGGAGGGTCAGGCGGTCCTGGGGGTTGAAGTTGTGGTCCAACTTGATCAGCCAGTTGCGGTAGCTGCTCTTGATGTAAGTCGGCGCATAGTAGTTGTTCAACCACGGAACCGATGCGGCCGAGGGCTGCTGAATATTCGGTGTCGGGAAGTATTTCAGAATCGCCAGCGACGCCGCGTTGACTCTGCTCGCCGGAATCGAGAAACTGTTCGGCGCGCCTTCAGCCTGGAAGGACTCGCGCTGGTTTGCGTTGCCGCCGTATCCGACCGTCGTTGGGTCGTAAAGCGTAATCGCATTTCCATTCGACTGCGTAAGACCGTTGAATGTATAGTAACCATTCGATGGCGTGGCGAACCACGAGGGTTGGTTCAACGCACCTGGAACCGAGTACGTTGGGTTGGTCGAGTAGGGCCGCGTCATGTTGAAGATTTCCAGCGCGGCGGTGAAGAATGTTTTGTCGTGGCCATTGTAGAAGTGAGGAATCACCACCGGGCCGTCGGCCTCGAAGCCGAACTGCTGGCTCTGGTGCTTGGGTCGGCCGTACAGATAGTCATTGGCTGCCGGCTGCGTCGCCAGATAGTACTTGTTCTGGTAAGTGTTGGCGTCGAGTCCGGTGCTGCGGTAGTAGTCGTACACGTCACCATGAAATGTGTTGGTGCCCGACTTCAAGTGGACATCGATGTTGCCGGCTGTCGCGTAGCCTACCGCGCCAGCATCGTACGGAGTCATATCCACAACCGTTTCCTGTACCGCATCGACCAGCGGAATGTAGGCCATGGTCTGGAATCCGGTCGACATGTTGTTGACGCCGTCGATGTTCAGCGAACCCGCCGAACTATTGAAGACAATGCCACTGGAGATGTTGCCCCACGGAAACTGCGTATAGAGGCCGTTCTTGCTGCCCGCTCCCACCACGGTAATCGTGGCCGCCATCACGTTGCGATAGTTCTGCGGCACGTTGGCAATGATCTCGCCCGATTGCGTGCCGACCACATCCGCGTCCGCATCCGCAATGGCAAGAGCGTCGGCGGTAACGGTAATGCTCGTCGCTGCTGCTTCACCGACCTGGAGCGTTATGTTAACCGCTCGCAATTGAGCCACGTCGAGAGCGATATCTTTTACGGTCTCGCTCTTGAATCCGCTCTTCTCGACGGTTACCGAGTAAGTGCCGGGCTGCAGATAGGGCAGAACCCAGTCTCCGGACGATGTACTCTGGGTCGGATACTTTACTGCCGTGGCCTGGTTTGTTGCCGTTACCGTGGCTTGTGGGACCACCGCACCGGTTGGGTCCGTGACCCGGCCGCGCAATTGCTGGCCCTCTTGCCCATAGACGGAAGCTGCGCCTGCAAAGAGCAACAGGAAGAATGTTACCCACACGAAGCGCTTGGCGCCTTGTGCACGAACTGGACTGAACAATTGGAAATCAATCCACTGCATGTTTGTCCTCCAAAGAATTCTGTTAGCGTTCGCAATTCGATTATTTCTTGCGTTCTAACCGCACCAGCATCTATGTGCCTATTCGCTGCCTGGAACGAGGTCATCTAGTTCACCCAACGCGGTGGTACGCATGAAGACTTCTGTTGTGGTCTCGGCTTCACTTCATCCTGAAAACGACGAACGGGTACGAATCGACGCCTGTTGGGTTTGTGCCCCCCTCTGGGTTGCTGAACGATTCGGCCAATGGCCGAGGCACGGAGAGTGCAAGAAGCGGGGAGACCGGCACAGGTAGTCGTCGCATCCCTGAGAACCTGCCGGCGCGGTGTTTGACTCCGAGTCGAATTCCCGCATTTTGTCTCCTCCGATACGTTGTGTCGTGGTCCGCTGCCCCGAAGCCGCAATTTGGCATCTGTAGTTTCCGGGCTGGAGTGGAGTGTGCTTGAGGGTGGGGCACGTAAACGTTTTCGGCCGGATTATCCAAACTGGTTGCGCCTACGCCTCCTTCCTTTCAAGCTCCCAAACTATAGCCGTCCCTTAAATGCTTAGGCATCGTGCGTTTAGCAAGAAAATGATAGGTTGATTGGACCAAAGCATCCCGCTGTTTTTGACCATCGGGGGAGGGCCCGAACGGGCCATGCGGACAGCGGAGGTTTGCTTGTAGGATGATCTGGTTCCGAAGTTGTTAGAGCGGTTCTCCAAGACTCGTGCACTCACCAGCGCCATCCAAGTGGCTTTTTCTTGAGGAAAAAGCCTCTTGGCAACATGGGTTTCGGTGGATGGCAATTGGAGAACCGCTCTAGCCCTCCTGCACCAGCTCGGAACAGTTCTGAAATTCAGCTTCAGGGAATGTGCGCAACCAGCGTGACGACCTTTGCGAAAGACGATAGGCTGGCTTGCATTCAGTTCCTCTCAACCAGCCAGAGACGGCGTGCATGAAGAGAGCCTCCATCTGGATACTGCTGGTTTGCGCGCTTCTCTGCTGCCGTGGACTCGCCGCCAAACCCGCCTCCGAGCCCGTGGAGTATCGCGCCGCTCTTGATATTCTTGCGCTGTCGCAAACGCAGACCGCGCAGGGCACGCCGGTGGTTCTGCGCGGCGTGGTCACGCAGAGCATCGTGCTTGGGTTCACGCTGCAAGACAGCACCGCCGGCATCTGGGTCTATACCGGCGATTGGGGCCGTTTCTCGCAAGGCGATCTGCTTGAGGTTCACGGCGTTGTTTGTCCAGACCTCTTCAGCCCTGCGGTGCGCGCGCTCTCCATTCGCGACCTGGGCCGCGCACCGCTTCCCAGGCCCAGACCGGTCAGCTATCGGGAGATCAGCAGCGGCGACGTTGATGCTCAATTCGTATCGATTACTGGCGAAGTGCGCTCCATGGGTGTTCGCTCTGGTAACACCACGATGAAAAGCACCATGCTGAAGATCGCGCTGCCCGATGGCATTGTGGATGCCGATTTCAAGTCGGCCAACGCCAACGACCTTCGCGCCCTGGTCGGCGCCGTGGTGCGCATCGACGCTGCCGCCATGTGCTCAAAGAACGCCAACCGCCAAATCTCCTCCGCTACGCTCTCCGTCGCCAGCCTTCAGAATCTGACCGTGCTCAAGGCTGCCCCGCCCGACCTGTTCGACCTACCCTTGATGCCTCTCGAACAACTGATGCAGTATCGCTCAGGAACCAACTACTTCCGGCGCGTTCGCGTTGCTGGGACGATTACCTACTTTCTGCCCGGCGAAAGCCTGATCCTGCAAAATGGCAGCCAGGCACTGCTGGTGCGCACGGCGCAAGCCGGAGGTCTGCAGCCCGGCGACCAGGTAGAGGTAGTGGGTACCCCGCGCCAACCAATTCAGGACCGCTCATCGAGGACGCACTCTTTCGGAGCGTGGGCCGCCGCCCGCCGTTGCAGCCGCGCCCTGCAACCATCCCCCGCAATCTCCTCCGGAACCTCGCGCTACAACCTGCTCAGCGTCACCGGGCTCCTGGTCCGCCGTGTGGAAGAACCCGGTCGGGTAGTCTTTCTCGTTCAGGAAGGCAGCTCTCTGCTCCTGGCCGAGCTGGACAAGAATCATCTTTCGCCCGCTGTGCAGCGTATCCAGGAAGGCAGTACCATCTGCACATCCGGCATCGCAATGCTCGACGTGGAAGGAACCTGGAACTACGGCGTGGCTGAGGCCAGCGCCGTCCGCGCCAAGCTGCTTTTGCGCTCCTCCGCCGACATCCAGCTCATCCAGCCCCCTTCCTGGTGGACGACCGCGCACGTGATCTATCTCGCCGTTGCCTTGGCACTGCTCATGCTCGCGTCACTGGCGCTCTCGGCCAGCAGCAGGATCGAGCAATGGAAGCTGCGCGCGGTTCTGGAAGAGCGCGAACGACTTGCTCAGGAGATACACGACACCCTGGCACAAAGCTTTGCCGGCATCGCCTTTCAGTTGCAGGCCGTTCGCCGAGCTCTGCTCAATGGCCTGCCGGCGCTGCGAGCCCAGGTGGATCTGTCCCTCAATCTGGTCCGCCACAGCCACAAGGAGGCACGCCAAAGCATTGAACCTCTGCACAGCAAGGACGCCGACGCGGTGGATCTACTCCAGGCCCTGGATGGGCTTGCACGCAAAATGGTGGAGGCCTGCAACGTTGAGGTGAGCGCCTCCATGTGCGGGGAAGCCAGACTCCTGCCGCCGCGCGTCTCCGCCGCCCTGCTGCGCATCGGCCAGGAGGCTCTGGCCAACGCCATCCGCCACGCCGATCCCCAGCACATCGAAATCATTCTCAGCTACGAGCCCAAGACCGTTTGTCTGCGCGTGATTGACGATGGCTCCGGCTTCACAATGAGCGGCGATCTCCTAGGGTTCGGCTTGCGCGGCATGCGCAAGCGCGCTGCCGCGATTTCGGCTAAACTGGCTGTCACAAGCCAACCGGGAAAGGGAACGCGCGTCGAAGCTCGAGCACCGGCGCCCCCCTTGCTGTCCGTTCTGGCCACCCTCAAAAAAGCCTTCCATATCTTGCGGAGAACAACATCATACTGAAAGCAAACGGCGCCCCGATTCGAATCCTGATCGTTGATGACCATCCCGTGGTGTGTTCCGGTCTGACCAGCATGCTGAGTGCGCAGCCAGGCTTCCAGATCCTCGGCTCAGCGGCCAGCGGTGAAGAGGCACTGGATATCTGCCGGCGCGAGCATCCCGATCTGATGCTGCTCGACCTGCGCATGCCGGGCATGGATGGCCTTGCTGTGCTGCAGGCGCTCAAACAGTTCCCTTACCCGCCGCGCGTCATTGTCCTCACCAGTTTCGAAAAGAATGAGGACATTTATCGCGCCGTCCGCGCCGGGGCCCAGGGATATTTGTTGAAAGACACCAGCGAAGCCGAGATGGTCACTGCCATTCTGGATGTGCACGCAGGCAAGCGCTACATCCCTCGCGATATTGCCGCACACCTGGCCGACCGCATGATGCGCTCCGACCTTACCGCGCGCGAGTTGCAGGCGCTCGAATTGATTGCCACCGGCTCCTCGAACAAGGAGATTGCCGCGGCTCTTTCCATCAGTGAGAACACGGTCCGCCATCACGTGAACAGCATTTTGGAAAAGTTGGAAGTCTCAGATCGGGCTGAAGCCGTGGCGACGGCAATCCGCAGCGGCGTTCTTTCCTGATGCGAAGATTGACCACCTCGGCACGGATCTCAGCTTGACTGCACTCAGCCGCGCTTCTTGCTTCGCAGAGACAGCCGGGCGTCAAGCGTTGTTCCGCAAGAGAGACATACGCAAACCCCGCCTATTTCGGATCTTTGACGCCCCGCCCCGGCCGTTTCAGGCTCCCCACAACTTCCCCAAGCGGGCCAGCAGCGTGGCGCTCCGCGGTAAAGCTGCGCTTGCCTTCACCACCGTTCCTTCTGCTGGAGCACTGCGGATTTCCAGGCGCGCTGACACTTCCGCGGCCCTTCGCCGCATACTGCGCAGGCCAAAGCCCAGCAGGGCTCCGCTCACCGCAAAACCGCACCCATCGTCTGAAACTTGAAGGCTGACGGAGTCGGTATCGAATTCCAGGAGGATCTGCAGGTGTTTCGGGTCCGCATGGCGAATGGCGTTGGCAATGGCTTCATGGCCAATCTGGCACAACACGGTCGAGAGTGCGGGCGGCAGAGGCCGCGCGCTCCCGACAGATTGAATAGAGAGATCGATGCTGGCCAATCCCACCATCTTTCGCGCGTACACCTCAAGCGCGCTCTGCAGATCAAGATTCTGCGGAGTCTGCCGATCCCGCGGTTCTATGCTACGGCGCGCCTCTTTGTGGCTGTGGCGGACAAGATCCCGGGCAAGGTCGAGTTGCTGCAAAACATGCGGCACGTCGGCCGGCAACTCTCTGCGGATGGCCTGCAGTTGAAACCCAATTCCGGCAAAGCTCTGCGCAAGGGTATCGTGAACCTCGTTCGCAAGCCGCTCGCGCTCGGTCAGCACCGTCTCCAGCTTCCAGCGCTCAATGCGCGACCGCAGGAGGATGATAAACAGAATCAGAATCAGCAGAGCCATCACCGCCGCAAGATAGATCAGATGCAGAGCTGTAAACCACGAAGGTGGCTGAACCACTCGAATATCGTCCGGCGACCGGAGCATGAGCGAAGCCTTGACAACACTCGCGCTCGCCGTGCCAAAGTTCCAGGTTCCACGAACGTCGAGAACGCTGATCCCATCGACATCAACGACACTCCCCTCTTGAATAGCATGCACTGAGGGTGGGCGTCGCGGCTCATCCAGTTCAACTGGCAGCAGCGAGTCCCCACTCTGCAACAATAGAACCACGCGCGTCGGCTCCTCGATCCGGCGGAGCACGGTCCCGCGCACTCGTACCAACGCATTGCGATGCTCCCCCTCCGCAACGTCCTGCAACCTTACCTCGACAGGCTGCAGCGGTATCCCGTGACGGACAATCCGCACCACCGCATCGCCAAACACGGGCCCTGAATCTGAAGGGCTGGGATAGCCCGAAGCTTCCACCCAGTCTCCCTCTCTTATCTCACCCGCCTCCGTTGTAAAAACGCAGATCGCACGGGTCGCACCCTGAAGGATCAGGCTCGATCCAGGCTTATAGTCGGTAACTGTTCCCGCAATCCGCACGCGATGGAAATAGTCCGTCCTGGAGCGATACTGCATCAATCGCGCAATCGGAACCAGGGGAAGATCGAACAGATCGGCTGGCCCGGGCCTCAGGACCTTGATGGCGTCAAAGCCTGCGACGATAAGAACCGGCGTAAGCAGCTGCCGGTCCTGGTTCTTGGTGGAACTCGCGGTCCCGTCGATCTTGACCAGCGCATCGATGCTAGGTCTGATCTCCGCCAGATCGGCGGAGTGCACCTGCACATCAATGGGGCCATCCGCCATCTCCACCTTCAGCCAGACGGTTCTGACTCCTGATCCGCCGGTTCGCAAGCCCGCCGACCGAAGGGTTCCGGTAATGGAAACGTACTGAGAGTCTTCGTCGCCGGTATTCAACTGCCGGAGCGTGACAGGGAGAGGCACGGGCAGCGTTGCTGTCCCAAGCAGCCGTACGGACCCGGCGCGAACCACAGGAGAATACAGCCCCGTCTCCACGCGGCCCTCGACCTCAATCAAACTGCCTGGGGCGAATCGAGAGGACTCGTCCGAGTAGACCCAAATCCCGCCGCTGCGGTCGTGCATCGTCAGTCCATGCGCCCAATTCTGCGTCACCACACCGCGCAAAACCACCGGCGAAGCGGTCGCAATCTGATCCGGCTCGAGCGCGAGAACCGATTCCACAGTTCGATAGTCGCCTGGCGGCGATTGAGGGTTTGCACGCAGATCCGCGCCGACCAAAAATCCCAAGACTCCGGCTAGAAACGCAACCATCCCTGGTTTATGCAAGCAACTGAATCCAGTCCGTCTTCGCATTTCTTGAGTGTGTGCGGTTCCCACATCCAATCACCCGAATGAAATACTCCCATCCGTCCTTCATCTTTGCCTGCGATGGGCAGTGGCCCTGGTTCCAGGTATCCAATGCAAGAACCTTGCCGCGGGCCTGCAGTCCACTCGCATCGTCGGACCCTGGATCGGAAACCTTCCCTCATCGCAAGCATCCTAACACCGCCTCCCATGAGGAAGCGAAGGGCCGTTCGCGTTGACATACCATGATGCGATGGACCAGACGCGGAGGATAGGAGCACCGGAGCGAAGGTGACCTTGCTTCAGCAGGAAGTTCGCGGTTAGCGCAGCATATGGGCTTCAAAGCGTGGAAAAATGCCCCCAGGTCCAGATTCAAAAGGCCAACGTTACTGGGGCGAAAGACTATCTGGAAGAGGGCGAGATTAAGATGCTGGAGCCCGGCTCAAGCTCAAAGAGCGGGCTGAAGCGGGAGGAGTCAGTGTGATGCGAATGTGGTCAGCGTCCTAGAAGAGTTCTTCAGGCGGCTCAAGCAGAGCAAGGCGCTAGGGGAAGAACTCCGGCTGAAGATTCGGGATCAACCGGGATGTATGCCGAACTGAAGCATCCTATGAAGAACTCCCGGAACTCAGAATCGAGACTGGGAGTCCGGCTATCGAGTTCTGAGCAAACTTCCATTCGTGACATGTCTGATCATGGTATACGGCGCGCCGGGCCGAACCGTTGCTTCGTTCGACTCGCTTTCGTTCCAACCACCTGACGCATGATGCTCCCTCGATGGAGTTATTTGCCTCCTGGAGACACTGTTGTTTCCATATGGAAGCGGCGCCGGTTCACTCAGCAAACTTAGATCGACAATCGCAATGCCGTTCCCATTCGCAACTGTGATCGCAATTGGAACATTGTCATGGCTATCCCCGACCAAAGCGTCGAAGTTCGGGGAGAGAATAAATGGCAATGCAGGCCTTGAGCGCAAAGTCCCCAATCTACCATCGTAGACATCGATTCCATTGGTCGAGGGCTGAAACAACAGACTTCCATCGTGGCTTGGTTTGGTGCCGTACACGTAGGAGATATTGAGCGCCTCCCTATCATTGAGTGCAAGGCAGGACTCCGCATTCAGATTCGTGTCATATAAATAGCTGGCTCCTTCCATCGCGGTTTGATTGCTGGAGAATGTGAGGTCGAATCCTCTGTCGCTTTGGATAGTAGGATTGGAGATGGTGCCAGTGGCTGTATCTATGCCAAATACACCGTTATTGTTAAAATAAACTCGGGAATTGTCTGAGCTGATTGCGGTACGAACCAGATTCATATCTTGGTAGGAATCGCTGGAGTTGGTGCTTATAGCGGTCAATCGGCCCGTTGTTGTATTAAGCTTGGAAAAACCACTATTACCTGTTCCAGAAACAATTTCCCAAAGCACACCATCCCAGACTCGCTGATGGCCAGTCCGCCGGGTTCCCAACCTGCTTGCCCAATCGGGAAAGGCTGGACAGTACCCGCCGAGCCAGGATCAATAAGGTAAATTGTTCCGTCACCTGCATCGGATACTGCAAGTACGCCCTCAACAGAGTCGACTTCTGATTTGTCCAAACCAATTGTCTAAACATTTAGAAACGATTTGGCATTTTTGACGTCCAGCCTCGTCCAGCGACAGCCAAACTTGCGCGGGGGTATAAGCGGGGGTATTTCTTATTTAGGGCGGGGGTGTTTTTTGAGGGTAAGTTATGAAAATCACAAAGCTTAATGATGTCTCAGAGAGGGCTGCCGAAACCGCAGCCAAAGGCTACTCAATTGGCGATGGATCTGGGCCCTGCCTGTACGTTGCACCGACGGGCGGTAAGCTGTGGCGTTGGTCCTACGAATACAACCGCCAAGAGAAGTTGATATCCTTTGGGCGCTATCCGGCCATCAGCCTAGCCGCGGCCAGAAGGCTGCATAACGCTGCCGGGGAGATGTTGGTCAACGGTAGGGACCCTATGGCCGAACGGAAGCGGATCGAGACCGGCAAAGACGGCCCGAACACACCTAAGAAGATAATTTTCGGCGAGGTGTTGGCACTCTGGCTGGCGCACTTGGGAAATACCAAAGATGAGCGCTACGTCACTACAGTCAAGAATCATCTCGAAAAAATGTCCTCCCGGAAATTGGCGGTAAGGCCATTGAAGACATCGACACGGTCCGGATCGTCACCTTGATCAAGAAGATTCAGGACCGC
>Ga0181520_10005216_pt1 | contig 20924 bp, 19 predicted proteins | sample PEATcosm2014_Bin_29_FD_132451 | JGI IMG/M metagenome (GOLD analysis project Ga0181520, IMG submission 132451) | Peatland microbial communities from MTU Mesocosm Facility, Houghton, MI, USA - PEATcosm2014_Bin02_30_metaG | ecosystem: Environmental > Terrestrial > Soil > Wetlands > Peat | place... | reverse complement strand
GGCCCGGATTTACAGATCTCGCCCGGGGCGTCTGGGTCCTTCGCCGAGACGCTGCCCACCGCGTTGATCACGGGGCCACCGCGCGCACTCAATTATTTTATCGAGTTGAGGAATCACAATGGGCGCTCGGCCGGTCTGTCGAACACCGCTGTGGTACCGGCCGGCGCAGCACCTGCCCCGGTTGCCGATCTCACCGCCGAGATCCGCAAGAGCGGAGTGGTGCTGCGCTGGGCAGCCAGCGATGGCGCTGAAGCGCAGGAGGCAGTCCGCTTGCAGCGCAAGCTGCTCACGCCGCCGACCGGCAAGACCAAACCAGGCCTGCTTGAGCCGCAACCCGAACCGCTCGAACAGAGTCTGCTGGTGGAGCAAAGCGTGCCAGGCCGGCGCGTACTCGACAAGGAGATCCGCTTCGGGAATACCTACGAATACCGCGCTCAACGTGTGGCCCGTGTGGTTTCCGGCGACCAGACTCTGGAGCTTGCCGGGGAGCTTTCCGCTCCTGTGCGAATAGTTGCCCTGGATGTATTTCCGCCTGCTGTGCCCACAGGCCTGGCTGCCGTTGCCACGACCGGCGAATCTGCGGCCGCGATAATGATCGATCTGAGCTGGCAGGCTGTCACCGACGCCGACCTGGCCGGATATGCTGTTTATCGCCGCGATGGCGACAACGCCTGGCAGCGTATTTCTCCGGCCAAGCCGCTGATCGGCCCCGCCTTTCGCGATACCGAGGTCCAGTCCGGCCACACATATCGCTATGCCGTCAGCGCCATCGACCAGGGGGGGCATGAAAGCGCCCGCTCTGCAGAAGCGCAGGAAACCGTCCCGACCCCCTGAATGTTCGCACGTACGAGGAGGTTTCTCAGTTGAAGTTCTGCCGCTTCATGACCGATGGCCAGATTCACTACGGCGCCGTGGAGGACCGTGGCGGGGAGTTATGGATTGCGAGCCTGGCTCAAGCTCCCGAAGAGGACTTATCGTTCCGCTTGAGTCATGTGCAAGCTACTCCCTTGAGTAGCGATTTCGCGCCAATGCCTTTAAGCGCGGCCGACCTGTTGCCGCCGGTTACACCCTCCAAGATAGTCTGCGTGGGCCGCAACTATCGCGATCACGCGAAGGAGCTTGGCAACGAGGTTCCCGCTGAGCCACTGCTTTTCTTCAAGCCGCCATCTTCGCTGCTCAAACCGAAGGGAACGGTACTGATGCCCGCCGCCTCTGCCCGCGTGGACTTTGAGGGCGAATTAGCATTGGTGATTGGCAAGCGCGCCAGCAAATTAGGTCCCAACTCCAATTGGAGAAGTTATATCCGCGGCTACACCCTGGCCAACGACATAACCGCGCGCGACCTGCAAAAGAAAGACGGCCAGTGGACGCGCGCAAAGGGATTCGATACCTTTTGCCCCGTTGGCCCGCTGGTGAGCGATGAGTTAGACCCCGCAACCGGCGTCACGATCGAGACCCGCGTCAATGGCGAGCTGCGCCAGCATGGCTCAACATTGGATTTCATCTTCCCTATTTCCGAACTGCTCACCTATATCACCGCCGCAATTACTCTGGAACCGGGCGACCTGGTGCTGACCGGAACCCCCTCCGGGGTGGGGCCGCTCAACTCCGGAGACCGGGTGGAAGTATCCGTTCCCGGCCTGGGTGTGCTGGCGAATACCGTGCGGCAGGAGGCAGACTGAATCAACGATGCGCCCAGCATTCATCTTGGTGAAAGCCAAATAGCGGTACACTGAAGCGAGACGCGTTCTTTCCCCGGCGTCCCTTCCCCAGGAGGAATCATGCCCCAGAATCTACTCGAGCAGTTGCGCCAATACACCGTCGTTGTAGCCGACACCGGCGACATCGATGCCATGGAGGAATTTCGTCCGCAGGACGCCACCACCAATCCTTCACTGATTGCCGCCGCCGCGCAGATGGCCCAGTATCAGCCCATCGTGGACAGCGTGCTGGTTGAAGCGCGCAGCGAATTGGGCGCAGGTGCGTTGGACCCCGCTGTCGCCAACCTGGCCTTTCAACGACTGGCGGTCGCCTTTGGCAAGAAGATTTTGGAGATCGTACCCGGCCGCGTATCAACAGAGGTGGATGCGCGGCTTTCCTACGACACCGCCGCAACAATCGCCCAGGCCCGCACGATCATTGCGCAATATGATGCGGCAGGCATCGGCCGCGAGCGCATCCTGATCAAGATTGCCTCAACATGGGAAGGAATCCGCGCGGCCGAGGTTTTGGAGCGCGAGGGCATTCACTGCAACCTTACTTTGCTTTTCGGGCTGCATCAGGCCATTGCTTGCGCCGAGGCCGGGGTCACGCTCATCTCGCCCTTCGTGGGCCGTATTCTGGATTGGTACAAGAAGGATACGGGCAAGGACTACCGTGGCGCCGAGGATCCAGGCGTCCGCTCCGTGACCAGGATCTACAACTACTACAAGCACTTCGGCTACAAGACGCAAGTCATGGGCGCAAGTTTCCGCAACATCGGTGAGATCGTTGAGCTGGCCGGAAGCGATCTACTCACCATCTCGCCGCAATTGCTGGCCGAACTGGAAGCCACCCAACGCGAACTGGCGCGCAAACTGGACCCCGATGCCGCAGCGTCAATGCACATCGAGAAGATCGTCATGGACAGAGATGTCTTTGAATTCATGCACGAGGGAGACCCGATGGCCAGCGACAAATTGCGGGAGGGCATTGCCGGATTCACCGCTGCCCTGGTCAAGTTGGAGGAATTGCTCGCCGTTCGCCTGGCGGAGCTGGAGTCGCGCGTTCCGGCAACCGCATAGAATGACAATTACTTCCGATGGGAGGGCAGCCCGGCGAGGCTGCCCGTTTGTGTCAAACGGTCCATCCATTTGCAATTGAAGTGCCACTCTGCCAATAAATTTCGCTTCCCCTGTATGAAATTCACAACTAAGCCGATAGGCTTGGTGTCATAGAAAGCACATCGGGCATCCCCAACGCAGCCCATGTATTGACGCAAGCAAAGGCAAGCGAATTTGGTCTTCAACGGCTGGCCGTCACATTCCGCACCAAGCGGAGCGCGACCTCAGCCATTGGAAAGCCGCACGAGAGTTAATCCCGCGCGGTCACGGGAGGCGTGTATGCATACCGAAAATCATCCGCTCGAACCATTCTTTCATCAAGCGGTTCGAAGGAGTTATGAAGGTAAACTGGGGATCAACGACCCCGACGTGACAGGCTATGTCGCTCATCTGCTTTGTGAGTTCTCAGAAGCAGACAACCTCTATAAACTCCGCGACGCAGATGGCCGGCCTATCGAAGACCTTGCAGCCATGATGGTAGCCTCCGATCCCGTCAACGGGACCGCGCAGTCGTTCGACGCAGAGCGCGCTATGCGTAAACACATGGGCGATTACGCGCTGTTTGTCGCAGGCATGTATCCGGAGGCCATGGACTCTTCTCGAAGACTCCGTTATAACCATCCGAGTCTTGAAGAACTCATCCACGTGGGCAAGGAGAGCTACTTCATCGTCAGCCAGTTCAACCTGTTCGAGTATGAACAGGAGGCCCCGCTGTTTGCACGGCTCTCCGAGCGCTTCGAGCGCTGGATTCTGGGACTTACACTGGTCCGCGAAGACCTGGACCCGAACAAACCTCTGATGCTGCCGCCTCCGGTAAACTAGCCGCGCGCTTCATTGCAGGCGGGCAACAACCGCCGTATGCCCCACCTCGGGCGCGAGTCTATTGCGCCCAAGGCGGGAGAGCCGAGAATCAAGGAACGTTTTCATCCGAAGAGGTTACTCCGACCAGACTGCCAACAGGTTCCCGACTCCATCGGAGAAGTGGAATCGGCGCCCGCCTGGAAACTCAAAGACAGGAACAACAATGCTGCCGCCGGCGGCCACGATTGCTTCTTCAGTCGCCTTCAGATCTCGAGAGTAAAGCACGACCAACGGCGCATAACTTGCCTGTGCAGCGTGACCCTCGGCCTTGGCAAATCCGCCGTCGATGCCAGCCTCTGCAAAGCCGATATACTCCGGACCCCAATCCTGAAAGGTCCATCCGAAAACGGTTCCGTAAAACTGTTTCGTTTGTTCAATGTTTGTGGTTGAAAACTCGATGTAGGTGACTTTGTTGTGTAGCGCGGGATTGCTCATGGCATGTCTCCATTGGGTTGAGATGCATGGAGTCAAGGGAAAGGTAGCGCGGATGCGAAGAGCGCAGGCACACCTTTCCCGGTGTGCTCCCGATGCGCCCCCATCCACATTCCCTCAAGAGCGGGAGAGTGCAGGTAGAGCCCGCTGGTTGCTTGCCAAGCGCGGACTCGCGAGGTACGAAGTTACATTAGCAGATGTCCGCGTCCCCAGCAAAGGGTTTTCAGTCAGATCTGCGCCCTAGCCACAATGACACGCCGCCCGTGATGGACCGGCCGGGCATGGGAACTCCGACGATCTCCTGATAGCCGGTGTTGCTCAAGTTGCCTAATCGGAGATAGGGACGGAGCCGCCGCTGATCATGGGTTACCGATACGTTCCATACGGGGTACGGCGAAGCGTTCCACGGCGGAATACCCGGCTGCTGGTAGGGTTTTGCTACGGCCACCGAATTCGTCAGCGTTAGGATTCGCCCGAAGGCAGCCGTCCAAGTGGCATGAAGGTTTTCGACCGGGTAATTGAGCGCGTACTCGGACTGCAGGCCAGTCAAGGAATCCTGGCCGCCGGCGAGCCCGGTCCAGCCAAGCTGTATCCTTTGCGCCCGGGCCGGAACCCAGGTAAGGTTGGTTTCAACACCCTGGAAATGCACTCCATTGAGGTTGGTCGCGCACCATTTATTCACAGGGCAGCCCGCGGGAAGGAGCGGGTTCGGGAGCGATACTGCGCGCACGTAATCGATGGTATCGTGCTGGCGGTTATAGAAGCCGGTGGCCGAAAGCGACAGACGGTTGCTTGGCGCCCAATCCGCGCCGACCTCGCCGCTCCAGGCCGACTCGGGCTTGAGCTTGCTGTTGCCGAGGGTGGCCGGGTCGGAGTAATAGAGGTCGGTGTAGGTGGGAATCCTGAAGCCATAGCCGCCACCCGCTCGCAGTTTGAGCTTCTCTGTCAAGCGAAAACTTCCGGCTAAGTGGGGTGCTAACACGGAGCGCGCGCCGCTCGAGATTAGCTCCTCGCGCAGTCCTCCAGACAGATTCCAGCGGCTCTTTGCGGGGCGCAGGTCCAGGTCGAGATACCCTGCTCCGCGGTTGCGCGCATGGAGTCCCAAGTTATTGCTTTGGATGCTGTCGCCATCGGATTCAAGGCCCGCAAGGAGCGCGGATGACTTAGCCACGGTCTGCGTGTGGCGCAAGGACGCTTGCCACGATCCGTCTATATGGTTGTTCTCGTAGACGGAGGGATTGTTACGCAGCAAGACAAACTCGTCGGTGTGACGCCGGTAGCCGAAGGCAGCGACAGTGCGGGCGCCTAACTCCTGCCGAGCCGAGGCAAACCAGCCCTTGGTCCGTTCCCATGAGTTATAGGGACCGTAGAATTGATTCGCCCCGAAGGAGCGGTCGCTCATGGCAAGCATCACATTCGAGATTCCCACCTTGGTCCCCACCCAGCTCTCTACCGAGCTGTCTTCATTACGGTAATCTCGGTCTGCGGTAAATCCAGTCGAGAAGTTGCGGCTCGCGGTTAGGCGGCTGCTCAGTTGCTTGTGCGCCAAGGCGCCCAGCATCGACTCCTCATTGCCGCCGAAGCTGCCACCACCTGCGCGCAGGCGCAGGGAGTTGCCCGAGGGAGCGGAGGTGAGGAAGTCCACCACACCGCTCAACGCGTCGGTCCCATGCAGGGTGGAACCTGCACCATGCAGGACCTCGATCGAGTCCATGGCCTCGAAGGGGACAGGCAGGTCCAGGTTGTGGTGCGAGGTCTGGCTGTCGTCCATGCGAAATCCGTTTAGCAGGACAAGGGTTTGCTCGAAAGTGCCGCCGCGCAGGACGATGTCAGCCTGCCCACCGCCAGCACCACGCTGCTCAATGAAGATCGAGGTGTCTTGTCGCAGCAAGTCTTGCGGCGATTCCACGGAGAGAAGCTGCGTCTCGACGGGAAGGACGAGCACCGCGCTTGGCGACTCGGCAAGAGGCACAGGAGTCGCCGAACCAAGAACCACCATTGTCTCCGAGACGCGCGGGAGCGACGGAGTTTGAGGAGCGGAAACGGCTTGCGGGAAAGCGATTTGCGTACTGGCTGCCAGCAGGAGGCTTAGGGCGGTCAAAATGCATTTTGAACTTGGCATAGTTGGGTATCTTTCCCATGGTGAACGCCAAAGAACCAGGGATCAAGGACGATTCGATGTTGCTTTAAATAGTTGAACGGCTCAACTACAATGAAGAGATCATGCGCATCGATGCATTCCTCAAGGAGAGTCCCATGTTTGCGGTCAACCGGGCGGCGCGCCGGTTCGACTCGTTGACCGTGCAGCTTCTGGCGGCAGACGACTTGAGCTTTCTTGAAGGACTGGTTCTAGCCGCTATGTTTTTCGAGGCGCCCGCACCAGTGAAGCCGTCGCATTTGGCTGAGACCTTTGCCACCACGCGCGGAAATGTAAGCCACTGCGTCTCGTCTCTGGAGGGCCAGGGGCTTTTACAGAGAAAGATCGATCCTGAAGACGCGCGCGCCTATCTGCTGACCCTGAAGCCGCAAGGGAAGAAATGCGCCGTGCGGGTCATCGGGGCATTCGACAAGCTGCAGAAGGAATTTGAGCGTGAGGTTGGAAAAACGGCGCTTAGTGAGATGCTCAAATCGATCCGGAAAATCGAGGCGCTCTTTGCGGCGAAGTGACTCGGCGGGCGATCGAGGATGAGACCGCATCGCCATTTCACAATTATTAGGTGAATGGATACTCGATGAATGGACCGGAAAGACAACCGCGGGTCCTTCGACTGCGCAGGGCGCGAAAAGCGCACCCTGCTTCGCTCAGGATGACAGCTCTTTTCCTACACGAACATTAGAGATGGGACACCAGCTGACTAGAGGATATAGCGCGACAAATCCTGGTCTTTGACGATGGACGCGACCATCTGCTTGACGTAGGCGTCCGTTATGAGGAAGACTTTCTCCGGGCCGGAGGAAGTCATGCGCTCCTCAAAAGGGAGCGGGGTTGACGACTCGGCCTTGATCGCTTCGGACCAAGCCGCGGCTTGCTCCTCGTCGGGCGCGCGACGGGCGACGTCGGGCGCCAGAAAGCTAACATCTTCGAGCACGCGCTCCATGATAGTATGCAGGCGGCGCGCGCCGATGTTTTCAGTGGTTTCGTTGACTTTAAAGGCAAACTCAGCCATCTCGCGCAGCGCCTCGGGGGCAAACTCAAGCTTAACTCCCTCGGTCTCAAGCAATGCGCAGTATTGCTTGGTCAGCGAGGCCTTGGGTTCTGTGAGTATGCGTAGAAAGTCATCGACAGTAAGCGATTGCAGCTCGACCCGGATGGGAAAGCGCCCCTGTAACTCGGGGATAAGGTCGCTGGGTTTGGAGACATGGAATGCGCCAGCGGCGATGAAGAGAATGTGGTCGGTGCGCACCATGCCGTAACGGGTGTTTACCGTTGTGCCTTCCACAATGGGAAGGATGTCGCGCTGCACGCCCTCGCGGGAGACATCGGGGCCGTGGCCGCCCTCGCGCCCGGCGATTTTGTCGATCTCATCGAGGAAAACAATGCCGCTGGACTCGACGCGCTCGACCGCCGAGCGGTTCACCTGGTCCATATCGATAAGGCGGCCCTCTTCCTCTTGCACCAGATACTCGAAGGCGTCGGCCACCTTCATCTTGCGCTTCTTTGAACCGCCGCCAAAGATATTGGGCAACATGTCCTTGAGGTTCATCTCCATATCCTCAAGGTTCTGATTGCTGATGATGCCGAACTGCGGCGTGCCGCGGTCGCGCACATCCATTTCGACCATGCGCTCGTCGAGCTTGCCCTCGCGGAATTGCTGGCGCATCTTTTCGCGGGTGCGCTGGTGGCTGTCCGCGCCAGGCAGGGTGAGCTGGCCCTCGACGCCCGGCGGCGGAGCCGGCGGTGGCGGCAGCAGCACGTCGAGCAGGCGCTCCTCGGCGTTCATCTCCGCCTTGTCTTCCACCTCTTCGAGGCGCTCCTCGCGAACCATGTCGATGGCGATCTCGACCAGGTCGCGGATCATGGACTCCACATCGCGGCCTACGTAGCCCACCTCAGTAAACTTCGAGGCTTCCACCTTGAGGAAGGGCGAGCCGGTGAGCTTGGCCAAGCGGCGCGCAATCTCAGTCTTGCCCACGCCGGTGGGCCCAATCATGATGATGTTCTTGGGCATGATGTCGTCGGCGATGTCTGGGGGGAGCTTCTGGCGGCGTTGGCGATTGCGCAAGGCGATGGCCACGGCGCGCTTGGCGGCCCTCTGGCCGACAACATGCTTATCGAGTTCGGCGACGATTTCGCGCGGCGTCAACTCGTCGAGCGCGAGGTCCTGTTCTTCGGCGGATGCGGGGAGGTAGATGGCCATGGATCAAGGGGGCAGAAAAAACGTCAGCCCTTCAACTCCTCAATGGTGATGCGGTCGTTGGTGTAGATGCAAATCTCCCCGGCGATCTTCATCGCCTTTTCGGCGATTTCGCGGGCGCCCAAATCGGTATTTTCCAGTAGCGCGCGAGCCGCAGCGGTGGCGTAGGGGCCCCCGGAGCCGATGGCGGCAATGGGCTCGTCGGGATCGATGACGTCGCCGGAACCGGAGATAAGGAAGGTCTGGCCCTGATCGGCGACCACCAGCAGGGCCTCAAGGTTGCGCAGCATTTTGTCGGTACGCCAATCCTTGGCCAGCTCGACGGCGGCGCGGTTCAGGTTACCGGCATACTGTTCCAGCTTGGTCTCGAAACGGGCAAACAAGCTGAAGGCGTCGGCTGTGGAGCCGGCAAATCCGGCCAGAATCTTCTCCTGGTAAAGGCGCCGAATCTTCCTTGCGGAGTGTTTCAGCACATGGTCGCCAAGAGTCACCTGGCCGTCCGCGGCCATCACCACCTGACCGTTGCGGCGCACGCAAATCACGGTCGTTGAGCGAATTCGGGAACGTTGGGCCGCGACGGAACAAGCGGTTGAAGCCAAGAAAACACCTCCGGAAACAGGGCGTCCGGCAGGCCGGAACTGGATCAAGATGCAGAGCCAAGTATATCGCAGTGGAAAACCCCAAGGTGTTGCGGTCCGGGGCAATCGTATGAGCGGTGTCTTGATGGCATTTCACCGTTTACGCCACCTCTCCGGCGCAGAGAGGCTCATGCTGTCCCACTTCCCCACGCTGAAGTGCGGATCTAACGACCGTTGCGCCACTTGCGCAATAAAAATCGGGACCAGGCTGGTCAGCAAAATGGATTCATGCGATTGCCCTATCGGAGACGGCGCGGAAGATTCCTGCTGAGTTATTCTGGAGTTGGGACCCTGGGGTGGAGTCCCACGCAAATTGACCTTCCTCTCTTCAAGCGATTGGCAGATTCCTGTCGGGTTAGCCTGCGGCGCCGTAGTTGGCGCGGCCGGTCTATGGCTTTTGTTCCACAAGCGCCGCTCCGACGAGGAGATCGAGCGGGAGCGGCGGCTTTTTCTGGTCCAATCCGGGCGACTGGTGGACGGCATGGCGCTGGATGTCTGCGAGGTCGAGGCCGACGACGGGCGCACCCTCAGCATGTTGATCTACAACTACCGCATCGGCGGCGTGGACTACGAATGTTCTCAGGACCTGACCAGCATGCCGGGCGCGGCTGACGCAGCCCAGATACGTGCAGGCTTCCCTTGCACGGTGCGCTATCAGCCAGGAAATCCCCAGAACAGCATCGTAGTGGCAGAAAACTGGTCCGGCCTGCGGGTAGGGTTGCCGGTGCTGCCCACATTCGAGGATCCCGAGCCGATCGATACCAGCCATTTGGACAGCCTGCGGCCGGGGCGGGGCTAGAGCAGCGATTGTCTGCGGGCTTGCGTTCCCAGGTCTGGGACGAAACCAAGGACAAGGGACGCAAAACGAGGGCAAAAGCCGGCGGCCTGCTCTCCCACCCAGGCCGTGGCTGCAACAAATACGTCATTTACGACGCCCACGAACGGGTTGAATTCGAAGAGGAGGCTTCTCTCAGCGGCTAAAGGCCCAGAGGGTTCTGGCTGTTTTCGGCACGGCCAAACCCGTGCCCGTTCAAATCGAATCAGCGGTTCAAATGCGAGTGCCCTGCCCGGGCATCCAGATGGTTTTGGAGTCTAATCCGGACCCATTTACACTGAATCTATGCATGTCCACGCGGCGCCCTCCTCTGCCGGCGCAAACCGAACTCAATCCGTACTGCGCATCTCGCTGGTGGCCACGCTCGCATATGTGGTGCTGACGTTTGTGGCTGGGCTGCGTGCCCACTCGCTGGCACTGCTTTCAGAGGCCGGGCACAACGTCTCGGATTTCCTGGCCTTATTGCTGAGTTTTGTCGCGGTTTACTTCCAAACGCGACCCGCCGACCACTCGAAGACCTTCGGCTACCAACGGGCCGGCGTGCTTGCAGCCTTCATCAATGCGGCTACGCTGGTCGTGATCTCGCTGTGGATCGCCATCGAAGCCATTCACCGCTTAAGCGCCCCCGTAGCCGTGCAGCCCCGTCTCATGATGTATGTGGCCGCCGCCGGGGTGGTGATGAACGGCGCAATCGCGGCCCTGCTGTGGGGAGTGGCGCGCGATGTGAATATGCGTTCGGCCTTCCTGCACATGGCGGGCGACACGCTCTCAACCGCCGCGGTCATCGCAGGCGGCGCGGGGATTCTGCTCACCGGGCAGAATTGGATCGACCCAGTTCTTTCGCTGTTCATCGCCGCGCTGATCCTGTGGTCCAGCTACGGCATCGTCCGCGAGACGCTGAACATTCTGCTGGAAGGGACGCCGAGGGGTGTTTCGCTGCCTGAGATTCGGTCGGGTATGGAAGCCGTTGAGGGCGTGGTCAACGTCCACGACCTGCATATCTGGAGTCTGGGCTCAAATTCCCGCGCGCTGGCCTGCCACGTGACCATCTCGGATATTCCTCCCTCTGAGAGCGCCTGTATCCTGCTTAAGCTCAACCACGTGCTCAAAGACCACTTCCACATCAGCCACACCACGATTCAGTTTGAGCACGCCGGATGTGAACGGCTCGAAGGCTGCGTCGTGCCCATGGAGGAGATGACCGGCGCCCACGGCCACGGTCATCATGGGCATTCACATTGATCGGGGGCCAGCGAAAGACGAGTTGATTGGGGAGTTCCCAAGCCGAGCGGAGTTCGGCCGAATGGGAGACCCTGCCATTCCTTTCTGTTGCACTCGTTCGATGCTGTTGCCGATTCAGTTGCCCCGCTTGAAGGAGATCTATCGCTTGATTCGTTTTCGCGTTCTTCTTACCGCCGCTTGCCTGGTTCTGCTCTCCAGTGCACCCGCAGGTGCCGGGCCGGGCCCGCGTTTGATCCAGCCTCCTTCCCCGGCGGAAGCCTCCGCGCCAAGCGCCGCCCAAATCGAAGCGCTCAGCGGGGAGTATACAGATCTAAACGAGCCCGACACGCCGCTCAGTTTTTACGTTATGGACGGAAAGCTCGTTCTTGAGAGCGAGCGGCGCGTTCCCACCGCCTTGAACCCCATCTCCGCGGTCGAGTTCGGAATTCCCGGAACCAGGGCGACCCTGCGCTTTGCTCTCGATGGAGCCGGGCGGGGCGCAAGCGTGACTTTCTTCACCGAGCCGAACGCCGTTTTTCGGCGGAGCGGCGAGCCTGTGCATCACGTCTTCCACGACTATCAGCGCAGTGAAGTGATGATTCCCATGCGCGACGGGGTCAAGCTACACACCGTCATTCTGAAGCCCGCGGACATTGCCGCTCCGCTGCCCTTCCTTATCCAGCGCACTCCGTACGGAGCCAATGGATTCAACCGGGCATTCTTTTTCGAAACCCGGCCTGAATTGGCCCGAGACGGCTACATCTTTGTGGCCCAGGATATCCGCGGCCGCTTCAAGAGCGAGGGCGAGTTCATCATGAGCCGCGCGCTCGCCGATCACCGCGATCCCAAGGCTGTGGACGAAAGCACGGATGCTTACGACACCGTGGCCTGGCTTCTGGCCAATGTTGCCGGCAACAGCGGGCGGGCCGGCTTTGTCGGCACCAGCTATCCCGGCTTCCTGGCCATGATGGCCGGAATCTACCCCCATCCGGCGGTGAGGGCCGTTTCTCCCCAAGCACCCATGATCGATGTCTGGATGGGGGACGACTTCTTTCATAACGGCGCATTTCGTATGGCTTACGGATACGACTATGTGTTTTCAATGGAATCGGGCAAGGAAGAGGTAGCGGTTGATTACGGTCAGGACAAGGGTGGCAAGCCCCGCGACGGCTTCGACTTTTTTCTCGAAAGAGGCAGTTTCGCAAAAGCCGTGGAGCAATCGGGCGCCAAACTGCTGCCCACCTGGAAGCTTTTCATCGACCACCCTGCCTACGACAGCGCCTGGGCCTCGCGCGGTGTGGAGAGCAGTCTGTTTGCGCCCGCGGTGCCGACCCTCACCGTTGGCGGCTACTACGACCAGGAGGACATGTACGGCCCACAAGAGGAGTACGCCCGCCTGGAGCCGCAGGACGTGAACCACGAGAACTTTTTGGTCCTCGGGCCCTGGCGGCACGGCTATTGGGCCTCCTCTTCGCGGCACCTGGGCAACCTCGACTACCCCGAGCCCATCGGCAAGGAATTTCGCACACGCATCGAAGCCAAGTTCTTCGCCCACTACCTCAAAGACGAAGCGGGCTTCGACCTGGAAGACACGGCCAGCTTCCAGACCGGCTCCAACACCTGGAAGCGCTACTCGCATTTTCCGCCCAGAGAATCGCAACCCATCAGCCTGCATTTGCAGGGAGGCGGCCTGCTCGGCTGGGCCGACACGACGGTTCCGGCAAGGACCAGTTATGTGAGCGACCCCGCCAACCCAGTTCCCTACCGCCATCGGCCCATTCAACCCACTTACGGCCCAGGCTCGCAATGGAGCACCTGGCTCACCGAGGATCAGCGCTTCGTGACAGACCGCCAGGACCTGGCTGTTTGGAAACTGCCGCCACTAAAGAAGGACATGATATTGACAGGCCAGGTAGTTGCCGACATCTTTGCTTCCAGCTCGGGCTCGGACAACGACCTGGTGGTCAAGCTCATCGACCAGTACCCCGGCGACGATCCCGATCCCAAGATGCGCGGCTACCAACTCATGACCAATGCGGAGATCTTCCGCGGCCGGTACCTGGAGTCCTTTGCCAAGGCGACGCCGCTGCGGCCCGGATCGGTGCATGAGTACCGGTTCTCCCTGCACGGCGTGGATCACGTTTTCAAATCCGGCCACACGGTGCTGGTGGAAATTCAGAGCAGCTGGTTCCCGCTCTACGACCGCAACCCGCAGACCTTCGTGCCCAATATCATGACCGCGAAACCAGCGGACTACAAACCGGCAACCGTCACCATCTACTCAGACCGCGAGCACGATTCGTCCGTGGAGGTTCCGCTGGTCAACGCCTGCGACCACATCGAGTGTTTCTGAGGCTCACTGGAATTTGACACAGCATCCGTGCGCACGCATCCTGTGCATGAACATCACCCGCTCAATCGACGAACAAATTGCCGAGTGCGCCCGAGAGAGGCTGCGCGCCGTGGGCAAGAGCCTGAACCAGAAAATCCGCGAACATCTGCGGCACGTTGCCGGAGACGAGGACCTAGCCTGCGAGCTTGCGTCTCTGGAGCGTACTGCGGGGCTCGGAAACTCCAACGGCTGGAAGTTCAACCGGGTTGAGCTTTATGAGCGCGGATAGCCCGAGCGCGCAAGTAAAGCACCACAATCCGGAAGCCCGTTTTTCGCAACCTATAAAGCAAGTCGAGGCAGGCGAAGAGATTGCGATTCCCAGGGCCGGCAAGCGCTTGGCCAAGATTCGACCCGCATCGATGGCGAAGCTACCGCGCACATTCCTGGATACAAATATCCTGGTCTACGGCGACGACGGCAGTGAACCTGCCGAGCAAAGAACGGCGCCGAACCTGATTGGAGAGCACAGGAAACAGCGGACCGGAGTCGTCTCTCCCCAAGTCCTTCAGGAGTACTTTGTCACGGTGACAAAGGAGTATAAGCTGGACGCCGAAATCGCCCGGAACAAGGTGGAGATTTATGCGAAATTCCAGGTCGTCGAACCCACTGTCAACGACATTCTCGCCGCCATCGGCCTGCACCGGCTTCACGGCTTCTCCTATTGGACGCTTTGGTTTTGCGCATGGCCGAGGAGACAGGGTGCCGCGTCCTGCTCTCAGAAGACATGCAGCACGGTCGGGAATTCGACGGGGTGGAGATCGTCAATCCATCCCTCTGAAGGATTTGCGCCACAAACAGTGGCCAATGCCACCTGCATCCGGCGCTGTCAGCCTGTCCATAGGAAAGCTCCCGCAACTCACTTCTGGGTGAGTTTCAGAGCGGGCGCAAACTCCAGCAATTCCACCGGGGCGCCGTTGTCGAGAATCATAGCCGCGGTAACGCCTTCGCTGGGGCTGCTCGGGTCCAAAAGAATCTCTTTTCCTTTGAGCGCCGCACCCGGGCCGTCGACCTCGAAGGCCACATGGGGCACGGTCATGACGATCTCAGGATAAGGCGCATCTGGATCGAAGCGCATCCATTGAATTCCGTAGGGGCTGGATTCGAAGCCCGCAACATGGATTTTCAGTCCCGGCAGGTGCTGCTCTCCCGGGCGGGGCGTCTGGGTGGGGATGCCCACGTGGTGGAAGCGCCAGCCATCCGCCGCTATCGCCGCAGGGGCTTCGCGGTCCTGGCGGGCGACAACCGAAGCAAGGTCGCCCGGATCCGGTTTGTCTTGGCTCATGTGTTCCTCCTCAGTCGACTTGATCCGCCCGGCCATGAAAACTCTCCCGCTGGCGTGCTGGTAAGCCTCCATGACGATCCGGACTGGAATTGCTTCAACTAATGGCCGTTAATGGAGTTTCGCCCTGCAACACCGTGTAATCGAAGTGTGAGATTCGGGCAAGTTTCATGTGAAAGGAAGACTCCGGTGAAGCCTCTAGCCAAATGGCTCCCCCTCATCGTTGCCTGCTTGTTTCTGTTTGTTACGGTTGGATGCAAAAAATCCCCGGCCACTCTCGTTGGCACCTATTCCGTCAAAGATGGTGGCATTCTCAAGGAATTCATCCGAATCGAGCAGGATGGGGATAAGTACACGATTTCAGAGAAGGATGGCAGGAAGTGGCTCTCGCCTATAGAAGCTGCGCCTGTGGACGATGAAGATCTGGAGAAGATCCTCGCGCAGCCCGTCAAGGGTTCTCTCACCAGCCTGGGCACCGATACAGTAGCTGTCGTGCAGGTAGACAGAGGCTGGAAGCTGGATAAGTTCGAATCGACAACCGGCTTCTGGCTAGCCTCGGCGCTGGGTCCGCTGGAGTTGTACAAGAACTGAGCGTCGTCTTGTGGGATCCGGTCGCGTGTCTCAGGCAAACCGTCATTTCTCCGCATTGAAGAATACGGCGTTTCCTATTTCGAGGATTCCGCCTTGGCACAGGACATGACCGGGGTACTCCCTGGCTCCCGTGCCGCGGCAGCATCCAAGATGGGTCGGGCTTAGCCGCTGCGGAATTACAAATTGCTGAAAACACATCCCCGCAGGAGTCAAATCCCTAGTTCATTTTGGGCCGTTAACGGCTCCCTTCGACTACGCTCAGGGCAGGCTGTGAAGTCGTCGCCTGACACGATCCAGGGCCCAAAAGCAGCTTTGCCCGAGACTCAATTGTGATGAGGTTCCGGGCCTGCCTTTTAACGCTGCACCCGTTTCGCGCTAAAATAGGAGACGACGTGGCCCTTCATCAGCCCATTCCGGCCCTCCTCTAGCGGCGCCCGCCGCCGATACTCGTTCCCCGCTCATTTTTCAGGTTCGTCCCCAAGGCAACTGCAACACGCCCCGGCACCGGCAAATGTACTGATTCGTGCCAAGAGGTTTTCCCGTGATCGATCGTTTGGAACAGATGGAGCAGCGCTACGAAGAGCTCTCCGCACAGATGGGCCTGCCCGAGGTCATCAACGACCACGAAAAGTATCAAAAAGCAGGCCGAGCCCTGCGCGAGCTCACCGAGCCGGTGGCCAAGTATCGCGATTTGAAGCAGGTGCGCGCGGGATTGGCCGAGGCGCGCCAAATGCTGGCCGACCCGGACATGAAGGAGATGGCTGAGGAAGAGATTGCTTCCCTCGCGCCACGCGAGCCGCAACTACTGGAAGAGATCAAGATCCTGCTGCTGCCCAAAGATCCCAACGACGAAAAGAACGTCATCCTTGAGATCCGCGCCGGCACCGGCGGCGACGAGGCCTCGCTGTTTGCCGCCGAGGTCTTCCGCATGTACCAGCGTTTTGCCGAGCAGCACAAATGGAAGATCGAGCTGCTTTCGATGTCCGAGTCCGGCGTGGGTGGTTTCAAGGAAGTGATCGCCATCATTGAGGGCGAGCGAGTCTACTCGCAGATGAAGTGGGAGAGCGGTGTACACCGGGTGCAGCGCGTGCCGGCCACCGAGACGCAAGGGCGCGTGCACACCTCCGCCATCACCGTGGCCGTTCTGCCCGAGGCCGAGGACGTGGACGTGAAGATCGAGATGAAGGATATTCGCATCGACACATTTTGCTCCTCGGGCCCCGGAGGTCAGTCGGTCAACACGACGTATTCCGCCGTGCGCATCACGCACATCCCCACCAATACGGTGGTCAGTTGCCAGGACGAGAAATCGCAGATCAAGAACCGCGAGAAGGGCATGCGCGTGCTGCGTTCACGCCTTTACGAGCAGGAGATGGAGCGGCAAAACGCGGAGCTGGCCCAGGCCCGCAAGTCGCAAGTGGGCTCGGGCGACCGCAGCGAGAAGATCCGAACCTACAACTTCCCACAGAACCGGCTAACCGACCACCGCATCGGACTCACGCTCCACCAACTCGACCTGGTGATGGAGGGCCGCTTGCAGCCCATTGTGGACGCGCTGATTACCCACTACCAGGCCGAGCAGTTGAAGGCCGACAGCAGCCAGGCGGCCTGAGACGCACTTCCATGCAGCCAACTTCGCTTAGCCGCCAAAAGATTCGCGCTCTGATTGCCGAGGGGGAGTGCGCCCTCGCTGAAGGCCCGCATCCGGAACGGGCGCGCTTCGATGCCGAGGCGATTATCCTTCATCTTTTCAGGAGAGATAACCCGCAGAGAAATCTCGCCTGGCTCATCGCGCATTGGAATAACCCGACTGGCCATGGGACCGAATTCAGAACCCTCATCGAACGGCGGCGGACTGGTGAGCCGATCCAGTACATTCTGGGCGAGGCGGAGTTCTACGGACTGCCCTTTCGGGTCACGCCGGATGTGCTGATTCCCCGCCCCGAGACCGAGCATTTGGTGGAGAAGGTCATCGAGGTGGCAGCGCAATTCGTCCCCTCAGGAGCCAAAGCCCCCAGTGATTTTGTAGCCCCTGCGGGGCCACTGAAGTCGTGCCTTGAAACGGCCGTGTCCGATTCTCCGGCGAGCATGGGGCTGCGCATTGTCGATGTCGGGACCGGGTCGGGAGCCATTGCCGTCGCCCTGGCGCACAAGCTGCCCCAGGCCGCAGTGACGGGAATCGACCTCTCCGGGGCAGCGTTGGCCGTTGCACGCGAAAACGCTCGGCGCAACGGAGTCTCCATTCGCTTTCTTGAGGGCGATCTGCTGGCGCCGGTGGCTGGCGAGCAATTCGATCTGGTCGTCTCTAACCCGCCTTATGTGCCCCAGGGCGACCGCGAGACGCTCTCTGTGGAGGTGCGCGACCATGAGCCGGCTCTGGCACTCTTTGCAGGCGGCGACGGCCTGGAAGTCTATCGACGGCTTATCCCCGACGCCTCGGCCGTGCTGGTTGCAGGCGGACTTCTGGCGCTGGAGATCGGCTACGGCCAGTCGGCGGGCATCGCCGGCTTGCTGGCGCGCTCCGGCTTCGAGAAGATCGAGTTCGTGCCGGACCTGCAGGGTATTCCCCGCGTAGCCTGCGCTCAAAAGCCGCCCGCTCACTAAAAGCAGCCCGACCCGCGCCAGCCGGTTACGGCTGGAATGAACCGGCTTGCTCCACCCGAAAGGCTCCGTGCCCCATCCATTCCGCGTGTTTTGCGGAATGGGTGGGAGAGCACAAACGCCGGCCAGCCTGGTTCATGAGATGCGCATGAATAGGCGCGGATTCTACCCGCCTCCCAGCTTTCCCCTGGTCAGTTCGTTCCAGGTGGCGATGGCCTCGGGCACGGGCGGGCTAGCCAGGCCGGGAGCGATGCCGTCGATGGCCGTTTGCGGATCAATGCTGCCTTTGCCATCGCGCAGGATTCCCTTGACCCAGCCCACGGCGGCCAGTCCTTTGCTCCCGGTAAAAGTCTGCTCGATGTAGAACCAGCGCTCGTCCCAACAGACCATGCGCGTGGTGACCGAGAAGACCGAAAACAGCGGCAGGGAGCGGCGATAGGTGATCCACACCGCGCCCACCAGAGGCTGCCACCGAGAGTGGATGATGTGCTCGAGCAGCCCGGTGCGGGCCAGCATGTGGGTGCGCGCGTAGTCCATCAAGTTGAGATAGCGGGCGTTGTTCAGGTGGAGATTGAAATCGATGTCGTTGGGCAAGACCCTCAGACGCAACCGGTCTTCTTCCAGGACGCCCAGCGGCGGAAGCGGCTTGACAAGCTGACGGATAGCCAGCGCCGGGATTCGGACAAAACTGATGAAGTGCGACAAAAAGTGTCCCTTCGGGTGCGGGAATACGCTATCGAGTGTAGAAGATTGCCCCGTTCAGGTCTGTGATCGCCGCCCATCGGAGAGCTGTCCCAGATTTGATCGAGGACAGGCCAGTTGAGCGTGCCGGTTTCCCACCCTTGGCAAAGGACGCGAAGGATGGGGCACGGTGGATTTGTGGCGATTGCGGAGATTCCGACTGGCGCGCGGCATGGCTTATCGGCGACAATCGCTCGTGATATGAAAACTTTTTCTCGCCGGGAATTCATGATGACCGCCTCCGCCGCTACCCTCGCCGCTGCCGCCGCGCCCGCGCTGGCCGCTCCCCGTATGCAACGCGTCTTCGTGGCGTCGAGCACGCCCGAGGGGATTCTGGCCTACGACTGGAACCCAACGACCGCCGAGCTGACGCCCGCCGGGGTCGCCGCCAAGGTGGCCAAAGTGGCCTGGATCGCCTTCTCTCCCGGCCGCGAGTACCTTTATGCCGCCGCGGAGTTGGATTCTTTCAACGGCAAACCCACTGGCGAAGTGGCCAGCTTCCGGGTAGTGAACGGCGAACTGCACCCGCTTTCAGCCGAAAACTCGGCCGGTATCGGCACCTGCCACCTGGCTCTCGACCACAGCGGCAGGGTTCTGATTTCTGCCGACTACATGGGCGGCAGCGCGGCCAGCTTCAAGATCACCGAGGGAAAGCTCGGCCAAGCCGTCTGGAGCGAGCACTATACCCAGCACGGACCGAACAAGGACCGCCAGGAAGCCGCCCACGCGCATTTTGCCTCGTTCTCGCCGGACAACCGCTTTGCCTACATCAATGATCTGGGCGGCGATTGCATCCATATATATGGTCTGAGCGCTGCCTCCGCGGTTTTGACCCCTGCGGGTATTTATCACGCGAAGCCTGGCGCCGGACCGCGCACGCTGCACTTCCACCCCAACGGCCACACCGCCTACTGCGTCAACGAGTTGGATTCGACCGTAGACGTGCTGGAGTGGAGCAAGTCCGACGGCAGTCTGGCTCTGGTCACCCGGGTTGCGATGCTGCCCGAGGGCTATCACGGCCAGACCCGCGCCTGCGATACAGTCATCACCAAGGACGGCAAGTTCGTCTACTTTGCCAATCGCGACAACGACTTTCTCTACAGCTTCCGGGCCGATGCAGCGACTGGCGCGCTGACGCCGATTGGCCGCTCAAGCTGCGGGGGCAAGATTCCGCGCAACTTCACGCTGGACCCCACCGAGCGCTGGATGCTGGTGGCCAACCAGGACTCGAATCAGATCAGCGTCTTCGAGCGCAATCCCGAAACCGGCGTGCTGGCAGCGGAGGGCAAGAACTTCGCGGCGGCTACGCCCATGTGCATTCTGTTTGTGTAGACAGAGATCAGAGATCAGGGATCAGAGATCAGGGGTCAGCGCCGGGCTGACGAACGGGCCGTAGCGGCCGAGTTTCGCAGCGCCCCTACGGGGCGTTGCGAATACCTTTGACCTTAACCCAGGGCTGTGCTTCGCTTGCCCTGGGCTACTCTCGGTGCATCCCTCCGGGATGCGTTGCGATCGGATCATCGCAGCCGAGGCTCGTCGAAGCGAGTCAGGTTGCTGAGGATCACAACAGAGATGAGGCGCTGGAGCTTGATGGGCTGGTTTTGTATTTCTATTCCCTATTCCCTGTTCGCTGCGCTTCAGGCGCCCATCAGTGCTGGGCTTTGTAAGGCGCCGCCGGTCACTGTTGCTTCAGATTCCTCTGCAGGCGACGTCTCCACCGGAACGTGGGCCAGCTCCCAGGCGGAACGGTCCTTGATCAGGCGCGAGACCAGCGCGGTGTGCATGGCGTGTCCAGCGCGCTCGGCTACCACGTGACCCTCGATGCGACGGCCGGCCAGGGCCAGGTCGCCAATCAGGTCCAGGACCTTGTGGCGCACATACTCGTCGGGAAAGCGCAGCGGACCGTTGACCGGGCCATTGGCGTCAAGAATGATGGCGCTCTCCGGGCCTGCGCCGCGGATCAGCCCCATGTCGCGGAGGCGCTGCTCATCGGCCTTGTAGCCAAAGGTGCGGGCTCCGGCAATGAAGGCGCCGTAGGTCTCCGCGGCCAAATCGATATAGGCCTGCTGGTGGCCAATGGGCGCGGGAAAGTCGATGGCGTATTGGATGCTGTAGCCCGAGCCGGGATAGACGCCGATGAACTTGTCGCCCTCGCG
>Ga0181520_10005214_pt1 | contig 20940 bp, 16 predicted proteins | sample PEATcosm2014_Bin_29_FD_132451 | JGI IMG/M metagenome (GOLD analysis project Ga0181520, IMG submission 132451) | Peatland microbial communities from MTU Mesocosm Facility, Houghton, MI, USA - PEATcosm2014_Bin02_30_metaG | ecosystem: Environmental > Terrestrial > Soil > Wetlands > Peat | place... | reverse complement strand
GCCTTGTTGTGATAAAAGCCTGTGCTTCTCACGATCTCTTCCAACTCCTCAATGGTTGCCGCAGCCATCGCTTTCGGAGTAGGAAAGCGGCGAAAGAGCTCGGGCGTGACCATGTTCACGCGCACATCGGTACATTGCGCGGAGAGGATGGTGGCCACCAGCAGCTCCCACGGTGAGCGATGCGTGAGCGCGCACACCACGTCGGGGTAAGCCTCATCCAGACCGCGCAGAATGGCGGCGATGCGGTCTGGAGCAAGGGGGCCGCGGGCTGGGCGTTTGGCAGGGATCTTGGGCGCGGGAGTAGCGTTCCGGGACGGCATGAAATGAGTCTATATCTTCCGAATTCCTCTTGCGATGGTAAACAAAAATGTGTACTGTATGCAAAACAGACGACTGCCGTATTTTGGAGGGGAGGACGTTGCAGTTTGCCCTTTGCGGGAGTTGTTCCAGGTTTGCACTGGAGGGTTGGAGTTATTTGTGCCGTTCCTACGGCCACCTGCGGTGGGGCAGCCCGCTTCAGCACCTGCGGTGCGGCCAACGCGCTTCGGCACCTGCGGTGCGGCCAATGCGCTTCGCGATGCTCCAAGCTGAATTCTTTGGAAGGTTCGTGCCCTCCCTACGGGACTCGGTTTGTTCTTGGAGCTGCTTTCCCACCTTGAAAGGTGGGGCTACTGTGTGCCACTGCTGTCCAAAGCATCCGTAGTAGCGATCCGGAGCGGTTGCAAATAAGAGCTTTGAGAGTTGTTGGGGTGCCGGTAGCAGCGGTGGCGTCCCGAAGGGGGTGTGCAACCAGTTGAGTAAGTCCCGGTGGGTAAACAGGTTCAAGCGCAGCATGGTGGTCAGGTTGGACAGCGACCAGTTGGCGCGCGACAGGTGATGGAGCCATTTGAGCAGCAGGATGGCAAGCAGGGCTGTCCAAATCTGGATATGAAGGGCGTTCTCGGTTGTGCCCACGAAGGTCTTGATCTTGAGATTCTGCTTGATCGCCTTGAAGAACAGCTCGATATGCCAGCGTTCTTTGTAGACCTTGGCCAGGGTGGAAGCGGCGAAGCCAAAGTGGTTGGTCACGAGGACGATCTCCGCAAGGGCGACATCCATTGGAGAAACGCTCTGGTAGAAGCCGTGGCGCAGGGCCCAGCCGCTGTTGAAGCGGACGGTTTGGTCGGCGCGGATAGGGCTGTTTTCCGCCACCGGGCGCGAGCCGGCAACCGTGAAGACCATGTGATGCAGCGGCCGGGTCACGAAGAACACGCCGGCCTTGGTCCAGCAAGAGGCGAAAATCGACATACCCGCGGTCCATGGCGACGATGGAGCCAGGCGGCAGAACAAAGGCCCGCGCCTCGGTGATCAAAACATAGCGGGGCAGATCATCGTCATGGTCGAGCAGCACATGGGCCTTCACGCCGCCCTTGTGGTGGCGGCATCGGGCCCAGGGAAACAGCGACAGACACAGGGTCACGGTGGTCGAGTTCAGCGACAGCAGCTTGTAGCGAAAACGGAATTTGTGCTTGCGCGGACCCAGGCCCTGTTGCTCGCGGAAGCGCGCCAGCGCGGTGTAGAACAGATCCCGATAAAGCGCGGCTGGGCGATGCTGGTTGGCATAGGACAAGGTGGACTTGTTGGGCGCCCTGGCAATGCCGAGATGCACCAGCTTGCCCAGACAACAGGCCAGCCCATTGCAGATCTCGCGCAACGAATCGGCGTGGCCCAGCTGGCAAAACAACATGGCCACAAACTGGGTCCAGCAGTCGAAGCCCTTGGAGGCCCGCTCGGCCTGATGCTTTTTGACCAGGCTGGCAAACTCCAAACGAGGAAACTGATGCAGCAGTTGATTGAACAGACTGGCTACTTGTACCATCAGGGACGCCCTCCGCAGCGATTTCAGTCATTGCTTGGCAAAGTCATTCTGAAACCGCCGATGCCGGAGGGCAACCAGTTTGAAATGAAAAACTGTTTTGGACAAGAGTGACTGTGTACTGCGCCTACGGCGCGTACCTACTGGAAACAAGGAAAACTTGCTCCATGCAGAGAGGTCGATTCCCCACGAAAAGAGTATTTCGTCTGGAAACAGAAAACCCAGGGCTGCTGGCGCTGGCCCTGGGTATTTTCCTAATTACAGATTGCAGATAGAAGTGGGTTAGAACTCCGCGCTGTTGTCTTCAATGGCTTGGCGGACGTTGCCTTCGGATTTGGCCAGGCGGCGAACCGCCTCCGGCTTGTCGACCCGGGCCTTGAGCATGACCAGAGCTACGGGCACGCTGCGTCCAGCGCTCTTGATGGTTTCAACGGCGGTATGGCGGTCGATCTTGCAGGCGCGCATCAGGATGCCGATACCACGCTCTACCAGCTTGGAGTTCTGCATGTGTACGTTGACCATCAGGTTCTCGTACACATAGCCCAAGCGGGTCATGGCACCGGTGGTGATCATGTTCAAGATCATCTTCTGGGCGGTGCCGGCCTTCATGCGGGTAGAGCCGGAGATGACCTCTGGTCCGACGTCGGCCACAATAGTTACGTCAGCCGCTGCGGACAGTGGCGTGCCCATATTGCAGGTGACGGCGGCCGTGCGTGCGCCACGAGCACGGGCATAGGCCACGGCAGCCACCACGTACGGCGTGCGGCCAGAGGCGGAAACGCCAATGATCACATCCTTGCGGGTGGGACGGCGGCGAGCTATGTCGCGCTGTCCAAGCTCTTCGGAGTCCTCATTGACTTCAACGGCCGAGGCCAGAGCCTTGGGGCCGCCCGCCATGATGTACTGGATCATTCCGGGAGCTGTGGAGTAGGTAGGAGGGCACTCGGATGCGTCCAGCGCGGCGATGCGGCCGCTGGAACCTGCACCCACGTAAATCAGACGGCCACCATCGCGAAGGCTGCGCGCCACAAGGTCCATGACTTGCGCAACCTCCGGCAGAGCCTTCTTCACCGTCGCGGCAACCTTGGCATCCTCATGATTGATGATGCGGGCGATTTCTACCGCGGACTTGATGTCGAGTCCCTGCGAGGCCTCGTTCTGACTTTCGGTTGTGAGTTGTTGCAGCTGGGATGCCTGATCGTTCTTGTTTTGAGTGCTTTGGGTGCCGGGCATTTCCTGCATGGTGGAGCTGTTCAGCATTGCGTCTGTCCCCATTCTTGATTGTAGCCTCAAACCGCGCAAGTGCGAAATTTATCTGTAGCGCTTTCAGTGTGAAGCACTTATGGGCAGGGGTTACAAAACTCGGAGCGCTTCCCGCAGGGCGTTGTGAAAGGCCGGACGCACCTGGCGGATGAGCTGGGAGGTGCGGTCAGGCCAGGTACGGTTGGTGAGCAGGACGGCAGCAACCCGGGCGTCAAGGTCTATCCAGAGCGAGCAACCGCTAAAGCCCAGGTGGCCGATGGAGTGCTGCGAGAAGTGGGACCCGGCTGAGGAGTTCGGGGACGGCGTATCCCAGCCAATGGCCCGCGAGCTGCCTGCGGGAGGCTGGCGTTCCGCAAATGCGGTTACCGTATCAGGGGCGAAGATGCTCGTGGCTGCCGGATCGGTGGCACGCAGAACTTCCAGGGAGAAGCGGAGCAGGTCAGGCACAGTACTGAATAGCCCGGCATGGCCGCTGATGCCGCCCAGCACTGCCGCATTTTCGTCCTGTACCTCGCCTTGGATCAACCGATGGCGAAACCAGGTGTCCTGCTCGGTGGGCGGGATCTGGGTGCGCAGGGCAGCCGCAGGGCGAAAGCAGGTGGAGTGCAGCTGGAGCGGGCGGAAGAGCTCGCGGGCAAGAAAGCTGGCCATGCGCTCCTGGGCAAGGATCTCCAATGCCTTGCCGAGCAGGATGTAGCCGGGATCGGAGTACGCGGCCCGTGTGGCCGGCTCTGCCTCAATCGGCAGTTGCAAACAGGCATGGAAGAGCGCCGAGGGGGTGTGCTGGGTGCGGAAGAACTCCACGTAAGCCGGAAGGCCGGAGTTGTGGGCCAGCAGGTGGCGGAGCGTGACGCGGCGGGCCAGGGAACCGGGTTCGCGGCCGACAATGAAGCCGGGGAGCAGGTCGGCAACCAGGGTGTCCAGATCCAGCTGGCCCCGCTGATGCAGGAGCATGGCCATGGCCGTCGTGGCCACAACCTTGGTGATACTGGCTACATCAAAGACGGTGCTGGGCAGGACGGGCGCGGCGTCGGCTTCATAAGTAAAGCGCCCCAATGCGCCAGAGAGCAGCTGTTGGCCTCCAGCGAGCACACCAAAAGCGCAGCCAGGGAAGGCGCGGGCCTCGATCGCTTCCTCAAGAACGCGGTAGACTGCGGGAAAGCGGTCGCGGCAGTTGGCGGCGATGTCAGCTGGAATGGAAGACATATCCTTACTTTCAGGATAGCGCGGTTGCAACGGGAGCGCAGTTCTCGCGTCTCAATTTGAGAGGACTGCAGGTTTCATGTCGCGCTATCTGGGACGATCTAGGTTTAGTGCTTGGAGAGTTTGCGGGTATCTCACGGCTTGCGCGGTGCTTCTATTTTGAGGACCTGATCTATAGATAGGGAGGAAGAGAACCTGAGCGCGGCTGGATCGGCCAACGCGCTCCCCGCACGATTGCCCGCCGCTGACCAGCCTCGACCCGTACGAAAGCCCAATCGCGCAACGGTACTGTGCCCTTCGCGTGGACTGGGCTGCGAGTAATAGCAATTCGCGTGTAATCTGGAATTACCATGAACACCGATCTCGATACGTCCAAGGCCACGGAAGAAGGGCCAGGGGCAGCAAAACCAGATCTACCGGCAGCGGATGAGGCCAAGGCACAGGTGAACAGTGCCAGCTTGTGGCTGCGCGACTTGGTGATTTCAGCCGCGGCTTCCATCCTGATCATCACCTTCCTCTACCAGCCGGTGCGCGTGGAAGGAACTTCCATGCTGCCCAGGCTGGAAGACAGCGATCGGATGTTCATCAACAAGTTTGTCTACCATTTTGCCGCCATCGAACGCGGCGACGTGGTGGTCTTCCGCTATCCGCGGGATGTGGAGAAGAGCTACATCAAGCGGGTGATCGCGCTGCCCGGTGACCGGCTGCGCATTGATCGCGGCAAGGTGCTGGTGAACGGCAAAGCCATCGACGAGCCTTATGTGCCGGACGAATACCGCGATGCGCGCTCCATGATGGAGATTGTGCTGCCCGAGGACGAGTTCTTCATGATGGGCGACCACCGCTCCATCAGCTCCGACAGCCGCGAGTTTGGCCCGGTGGAACGGGGACTGATCTACGGCAAGGCATCGTTTGTGTATTGGCCAACCCGGGATGCGGGTGTGGTGCGGTAACTGACGGAAGCCTACTCAGTCTTTGGGCCTCGGCATACGCTGCTCCAAAGCCGCTACAAAACGCGGATCGAGCTTCTTTCTTTCCTCCGAGGCTTCGGCGAGTTTGACCTTCTGCCATGCCTCAGGAAAACGGGAAAGGCCGGCAAGAGCGATGGCCCAATTCTGAAGGTTCAACACATTCTGAGGCGCCTTCTTGTAAATGCTCTCAAACCGGCTGAAAGCATCCTGCAATAGGGCCTTGTCGTTCTTCTGAACTGCGATGATCGACAAGGCCTTGGCATAATCGATTGAAAAATTGAGATCGCCGCCAAGGAATTTCTCCGCTTCAGCAAAGAGCTTGAGAGCGCTGTCCATATTTCTCCTGCTACCCTCGACAGCACCCATACCCCAGAGCGCAATGCCATTCTCGTGATTCAGCAGCCATGCCTGATTGAAGCGACGCATAGCGGTGTCCATGTCACCCTGTTGGAGAAACTGCCAACCACGTGCAGCAGCGTCACCTGAGGCTTTGGCGCGGTCGCCATGATACTCCTGGTCCGTGGCGTCGATAAACGCCTTATTAGCTTGCCGTTGCCAATCTGTTTCAGGCATCGATCCGTACTTGGGCAGAAGGTTACGATCATCAGCAGATGCAAAACCTGCTGAAAGTGCAAATACAAGTGCCGTAAATACAGATAGATGGATGAACTTCTGTAGTCTCAAGGAGGTCCTCCTGAAATACAGGAAATTATACGTTAGCCACGTCTGCCGGTGGCTGGATGCGCCGGAAAAGTCTGACGATTTGCTGGATTGGGTTCTGCAACCGGCCCTCTTGGGGGTGCAAACCTGCTAAAATCGATTGAATCCACTCCCCGGAGAGGCGATGCAGGCTATCTTAGCGCTCGAAGACGGGCGCATCTTCCGCGGCCACGGCTACGGACACCCAGGCGAATGCCAGGGAGAAGTCGTTTTCAACACTTCCCTTACCGGCTACCAGGAGATCGCAACCGATCCCTCCTACGCTGGACAAATTGTCGTTCTTACCAATCCTCAAATCGGCAACTACGGAACCAATCAGGCGGATAACGAGTCGTCCAAGCCCTTTATCGAGGGACTGATCGTGCGCGAGTTTTCGGCTGTTAGCTCCAACTGGCGGTCTGAACAAGTGACCGACGAGTATATGGAGCGCTACAAGGTTCCGGTGCTTGCCGAGATCGATACACGCGCACTGGTACGGCACTTGCGTACCTATGGGGTGATGCGCGGGGTGATTTCGACCGATGTTTCGAATCCGGAAGCGCTTGTCAAAAAGGCCAGAAACATCCGCAAGATGGATGGGACGGACCTGGCCAAGGTGGTGTCGACCAAGTCGATCTACACCTTTGACAAGACCATGCCGCTGAACGAGACGGGCGACCCGCTGCTTCCGCAGATGATCGACCGTCCGGAGCTGCACGTGGTGGCCTACGACTTCGGGATCAAGCACAACATTCTCCGGATGCTGGTGCGGGAGGGCTGCCGGGTGACGGTGGTTCCTGCCCAAACCTCGGCCGACGATGTGCTGGCGCTCAAGCCGAACGGCATCTTCCTGTCCAATGGACCTGGAGATCCCGAGCCGGTGGACTACGCCGTCAAGGCGATTCGCCAGTTCCTGGGCCGCGTGCCGGTCTTTGGCATCTGCCTGGGACATCAGTTGACCGGTCTGGCTTTGGGCGGCAGAACGTACAAGCTCAAGTTTGGCCATCACGGCGGCAACCACCCGGTGCGCAACAACCGTACCGGCAAGGTGGAGATCACGGCGCACAACCACAACTTCGCGGTGGATCCTGACTCGATCAACGCCAACGAAGTGGAGCTGACGCACGTAGATCTGAACGACAACACGCTGGAAGGTCTGCGCCACAAGTCGCTGCCCTTGTTCAGCGTGCAATACCACCCTGAGGCTGCACCCGGACCCCACGACTCCAACTATTTGTTCCGCGACTTCCGCAACCTGATGGAGGAGTGGAAGGGATGATGTGGGCGGCAACCATGACGACTGTTTCCAAGAGACCAGCGGGGCCCCGGCTCCGCTGTTTTTTGGGCATTGCGTTGGTTGGTGGCTTTCTCACGCTGTCCTCGGCTAAGCTCTGCAATGCGCAGATCGTAGTTCTTAAGCCTCTTCACCTATGGCACATCAGCGGGTATGTTCTGAACAAAGCAGGCAAGCCGTTAGCAGGAGTTCAGGTGGCACTTGCAAGTGGAAGGCAGCCCTCCGAGGCTGTACCCACTGACACAAACGGGTATTTCAATTTCCCCGATGCAAGAGGAGAGTACCTACTCCATGTTCGAGTTCCTGGCTCTCCAAGCGCTAACCGACAGGTCATTGTTGGGCCTAGCTTGCGTTCTCTTGTTCACAGAGGCCAGCTCTACATCATGATCAAGCCTGATGAGATATGCGAGGACTGTATTTCTCCGGTCTTCACAAGCAAAAAGCGGTTTGACCAGGCAGTACAAGAGTCGAGATGAGAATTGATTTCGGTATGGCTTCAGCCATACCGATTGAAGGGTACGGCCTTTAGGCCGTACGGCAGTAGAGGCAACCAGTAGAAACCGGGGCTTTAGCCCCCGAGGGAATGGGATGCGACCTACGCGAGAGACATTTGAATCAGCGCGTGCAGCCTATTTTGTTTCCACGCAGACTGCTGAGCGCAAGCCTTTCTTCCGCCATGACCGCTGGGCGCGACGAATGATAGAGACGATCATGCATTACGACAAGACGGGGTACGAGCTTCATGCTTTTGTCGTCATGCCAGATCATTTACATCTGCTGATTACTCCTTCGGAATCTCTCGAAAAGGCTATGCAGTTGATCAAAGGCGGCTTCTCCCATGGTGCCCGCAAAGAGTTCGACTGGCATGGGGAGATCTGGCAGCCTGGCTTCACCGATCACCGCATTCGCGACGAAGAAGACTGGAATCGTCATCTGGGCTATATCCGCAGCAATCCGCTGGAAGCCCGGCTGGCTGAAGATCCCGCTCTCTATGAGTTCATGGGCTTTCCGGAGCCCCAATTCCCTCGGGGGCTAAAGCCCTCGATGCAGAGTGCTTCAAATGTACGGGCTGAAGCCCGTACCCTTCAACCGGTAGACGGCACGGCAAATGCCGCGCCGCTACCGGGAGAAACTGGAACGCCATTGAAGGGCACGGGCCTTAGCCCCCGAGAGGGGGGGACGCGATGAAGGCATCGACACCTATTTCCTCTCTCCTTATTTCATTGAATTGGATTCCTGTGCTGGTTGATGGTGTGAAGTACCCATGGCATCGCAAGCCGCAGAAGTATGCAAGAAATCGTGAACTAATCAATGGGCCTCGAATTTACCGATGGGTGTTAAGAAGCAAGGTTGGTGATATCGAGTCAGTCTACATAGGCCAGAGCGAAAAATTCGAGAAGCGCCTTACTCGCTATCGAAGATTGCGCGAATCCGGAACCGAAGTATATGTGAACAATGCTTTCAGCGACTGCGAAGAGCACGGCGGAACAGTAGAACTTCAGTTTCTTGAGGTCGCGGAGTTTGAGATCAATGGGACGCTCGTTGATACGAGTGCTAGGTCGCTTGGCAATCACGTAGTGCGACAGCTGTTAGAGACCACTGCCATCCTAACCGCGCAGTCAGAGCCTCCGAATCTGCTCAATCGACCTTCGAAGAATGTGCAACTGAAAGACGCACTGAAGTTTGCTACGCGCGGTCCGTATGCTCGGAAAATGTTACTCGACCAATTGACCAAAGTCTCTAGCTAGGAAAAAAATGCCACGCAGAAACGACATTCAGAAGATTCTTGTGATCGGCTCGGGGCCGATTGTGATTGGACAGTCGGCAGAGTTCGACTACTCGGGCACGCAGGCCTGCAAGGCGCTCCGTCAGGAGGGCTATGAGGTCGTGCTGGTGAACTCCAATCCAGCTACCATCATGACCGATCCGGAGCTGGCCGACCGCACCTACATTGAGCCGCTCACCACGGTCTATGTGGAAGAGATCCTCCGCATTGAGACGGAGATGCTCGAAGCCCAGACCAAGGCCGGCAAGCCCGCGGGCAAGTTTGCCCTGCTGCCTACCGTGGGCGGACAGACGGCGCTCAATCTGGCCGTCGATCTGGCCGATGCGGGCATCCTGGACAAGTACGGCGTGGAGCTGATTGGCGCCAAGCTGGAGGCCATCAAGAAGGCCGAAGACCGCTTGCTCTTCAAGGACGCCATGCAGCGGATCGGACTTGAGGTCTCAAAGTCGCAGCTGGTGAACAACCTGCGCGACGGCATGGACTTTGCCACCAAGCTCGGCTATCCGGTGCTGATTCGCCCCAGCTTTACGTTGGGCGGCTCGGGCGGCGGCATTGCCTACAATCGCGAAGACCTACTGGAGATTCTCTCCCGCGGCATCGACCTTTCGCCGGTGCACGAATGCTTGATTGAAGAGAGCGTACTCGGCTGGAAGGAGTACGAGCTTGAGGTCATGCGCGACTTGGCCGACAACGTCATCATCATCTGTTCGATTGAGAACTTCGATCCCATGGGCGTGCACACCGGCGACTCCATTACCGTGGCTCCGGCGCAGACCCTCACCGATCGCGAGTACCAAAGGATGCGCGACGCCGCCATTGCCGTGATGCGCGAGATTGGCGTGGAGACGGGCGGATCGAATGTGCAGTTTGCCGTGAACCCGGCCGACGGCCGCATGACGGTGATCGAGATGAACCCTCGCGTCTCGCGCAGCTCCGCTCTGGCCTCCAAGGCAACCGGCTTTCCCATTGCAAAAATTGCCGCCAAGCTGGCCGTGGGTTACACGCTCGACGAGATTCCCAACGACATTACCCGCAAGACTCCGGCCTGCTTTGAGCCCACCATCGACTACGTGGTGGTGAAGATTCCCAAGTGGCAGTTTGAGAAGTTCCCCGGCTCCGACGACGTGCTGGGACCGCAGATGAAGAGCGTGGGCGAGGTGATGGCCATGGGCCGCACCTTCAAGGAAGCGCTGATGAAGGCCTGGCGCGCGCTCGAGACCGGCAAGAAGACCGGCGCCGAAGTGATGGAGCCTCGCCGCTTGACGCAGATGCTGGTGACCCCGCGTCCGGAGCGGCTGTCCTATATTCGCTACGCCTTTGAGCGCGCCATGAGCGTGCGCGAAGTGGCGCGTTTGACCAAGATGGACCCGTGGTTCCTGCACCAGGTCCGCGAGATCACCCTTGCCCAGGGCACCATTGCCCACACCACGCCCGATGCCATCACCGAAGAAGCGCTCCGGCGTTTGAAGCGGCTCGGGCTCTCCGACGAGCGCATTGCCATGGAGTGGAAGCTGGAAGGCCACGACGGCACAAAGCAGGTCAGGGAACTGCGTGAGCGGTTGGGCGTGAAGCCGGTCTTCAAGCTCGTGGACACCTGCGCCGCCGAGTTTGAATCGATGACTCCCTACCTCTACTCCACCTACGACGAAGAAGACGAAACGCCGCCCACCGACAAGAAGAAGATCATCATCCTCGGCTCTGGTCCCAATCGCATCGGGCAGGGAATTGAGTTCGATTATTGCTGCTGCCATGCGGCCTTTGCACTCAAGGACGACGGCTTTGAGACGATCATGGTGAACTGCAACCCGGAGACCGTCTCCACCGACTACGACACCAGTGACCGGCTCTACTTTGAGCCGCTGGTTCTCGAAGACGTGCTGGCCATCCACGAGCACGAGACCAAGACCGGCGCTGATGTGGGCATGATCGTGCAGTTTGGCGGCCAGACTCCGCTGAACCTGGCGCAGCGGCTCAAGGCCGCGGGCGTCAAGATCGTGGGCACGCAACCCGACTCAATCGACCTCGCCGAGGATCGCAAGCGCTTTGGCAAGCTGCTGGTTGATTTAGGAATTCCGCAGCCCGACGGCGGCACTGCCACCAGTGTGGAGCAAGCTCTGGCTATCGGCGAGCGCATCGGTTACCCGGTGCTGGTCCGCCCCAGCTACGTGCTGGGCGGCCGCGCCATGGTCATCGCATACGACGCCGAGAGCGTAACCCGCTACATGCGCGAGGCAGTTGAATACTCGCAGGAGCGGCCGGTGCTGGTAGACCACTTTCTGGAGAACGCCATTGAAGTGGACGTGGACGCCCTCTGCGACTCCAAGGAAGTGCTGATCGCCGGCATCATGCAGCACATTGAGGAAGCCGGCATTCACAGCGGCGACTCCAGCTGCGTGCTGCCCGCGGTTTCCATCCGCCCGGAGACGCAGGAGGTGCTGCGCGAGTACACCAGGAAGCTGGTGCTGGCGCTGAACGTGGTGGGTCTGGCCAATCTGCAGTTCGCCATCCAGCGCGATGCCGAGGGCCACGACCACGTGTATGTGATCGAAGTGAACCCGCGCGCCTCGCGTACGGTACCGTACGTCTCCAAGGCAACCGGCATTGCGCTGGCCAAGGTGGCTTCGCGCCTCATGACCGGCCGCACCCTGCGCGACTTGCTCCCGGCCGAGATGGCCGCGGGCAAGGATCTGGGCACCGGCAACCACTTCTACGTCAAAAGCCCGGTCTTCCCCTGGAACAAGTTCGGCGGAGTGGACACGGTTCTGGGCCCGGAGATGCGCTCCACCGGTGAAGTGATGGGCGTGGCCGCTACCTTTGGCGAGGCCTTTGCCAAGGCGCAACTTGCTGCCGGACAGATTCTGCCCACCAAGGGCACGGTCTTCTTCAGCGTCAAGGATCACGACAAGCCAGGCGCGGTTGAGCTGGCGCGTAAATACATCCACCTTGGCTTCAAGATTGTGGCCACCGAGGGAACCGCCAACGTGCTGGAGAACGCCGGCATGGTGGTGGAGCGCGTCTTCAAGGTGACCGAGGGCCGTCCGGATGCGGTTGATTTGATCAAGAGCGATCGCATCAACCTGATCATCAACACGCCGCGCGGCCAGGACGCTATCTTTGACGACAAGGCGATCCGTCGCGCCGCTGTCACGGCTCGCATTCCCACCATCACCACGCTCTCCGCGGCACAGGCCGCGGCAGAGGGCATTGCAGCCATTCAGAAGCAGCAGACCACGGTCTTCGCGCTGCAGCAGTTGCACGAAGGACGGTAGGGTTTCACGAACGTCGGTAAGTTCTTTGTCCTTCAGAGCAATCGATCAACCAAGGCAATTGAATCAGCACAAACAAAAGCGGGCGGCTTTCCCAGAAGGGAAGCCGCCCGCTTGCTTTTGCCACCTATCCCGCGTTTGTTCGCTATCCCGCGCCCCTCGGGGGCGCTGTGCAAATAGCCCAGCACGGAGCGAAGCGACGTGCTGGGAATGGTCCGAAAGACAATCCGCGCCCTGTAAGGGCGCTGTGCCGCAATGCCCCTAATAAACCGCAATCTGCGGGAAGATGGAAGTCATGGAATTTGCAGAGAACTGAATCGCCGGAGCGACATTTCCATCCCCGCTGGCTCCGAACGCTTTCACGCTAAGCCCTGCATCCTGGCTGTAGTTCAACACGAAAAGATTCCCCACCTGATCTGTGGTCATGGCCAGTACGCTTTCGAGCCCCGTTGCAACTCCACTCATGGTTCTGCTGGGAGCGGTCACGTTCTGGCCGGTTAACGCATACACCAGCAAAACACTCCCCGATCCTTCCATGCAGGAAACATAGAAATTGCCGTTGCGATTCAGGGCTGTATGGGAGGCGTTATTGAGCGAACACGGATTCGCCACCGTGATCACTCGCGCTGGAGCTACGTTCCCGTTCGCTGTGGCCGCAAATTCCAGTACCGTCCAAGCAGGAGAGACAGACGAGGTGGAATCCATCGCCAAGCGAATGGTTCCTGTCGTGGCATCCACTGTGAGCGCACTCACCACGCCTGCAGTAGACAGTTGCGTCAAATCCCCCTGGATGCGCCGAACCGGTGCTGCCGCGCCCGCTGCATCCGGAGCAAACACCGAGAGACTTCCGTTTGGATCAGCCACATAAAGTTGGGAAGAGGAATCGATTGCTAATGGGCCGGGCTTGCTGAAGCTTGCCGCTCCACCCTCTATGATTCTGACCGCTGTTCCTGCCCCCTGCGTTCCGGGCGCAAAGACCATCACCTCGGGCGACCCCGCCTGCACCCCTGCATAAAACTGACCACCTGCATCCAAAACTGCATAGGAAAACGCAGTTGAAGCCTGCGTTGTAAAGGTAGCTGCAGGCGCAGCAACATTGCTTCCATCGGCTGCATACTGCGCGATCACCCCGGTACCTGTGACCGTATCCGTCAGTTGAGTGACGAAGACTTTACTGGCCCCGCCGGCTGTAAGCGTGGCCTTCGTCGCGGAATAACTTGCGACTCCCGTGCCCGAGCACCCAGCCAGCAGTGCCAATAGGCTGGCTGAGATTCCAAACTGAATCCAGCTTCCGAAACCGCGCATTCTCTCTCTCCTACCAAAATCCTGCCCAGTATGCACTCCCTGATGATTCGACCAGTTATGTCCTGAACCGTAAGCTCAAAAAACATGAAACTTGGGTCTCGGCGAAAGGGCATCGTTTCATGACCCTGTCGAAGAGCCGTGTCTAATCTTCTTCTTCTTCGCGCTTGCGCATGGCCAGCTTGGCACCGCTAGTGTAGCCGAGCAGGGCAGCGGCTGGCCAGGTGGCAAAGAAGGACGATAGGCTTCAGGCACTCTGGCAGTACAAAAGAGCGGCGGTTTTCCGCAAGGGAAGCCGCCGTTCTTTTTGCCATTTAGAGTCTTGCGGCGATCACCCATTTGTGTGCGTTCATGCGGTCGCACCAATAAAAAGGGCTCCCCGGAAGGAGCCCTTTTCGAAAACAACTCTGAATTCAGTTTAGAAGTGGAAGTTGAGACCAGTCGAGAAGCGAACATCTCCCTGGAAGTTGTTGTACGCGTTCGGCAGCTTGGTGAGGATGTAGTCAACCTCGCCCACCCGCAGGCCGACCTTCTTGCCGACCGGCAGATTGAGCCCGCCGCCGCACTGGAAGGCGAAGCTGTTGGCGCTGGTTACGCCCTTTGCCGTCGGCGAGGACTGGAAGAGGCTGTCCCAGGCATGCATGCCGCCGACCAGAGCCTGAGCGTAGAAGTTACTCTTGCGCTCCGCGTTTTTCTGCCGCCACACGGTGTAGCGTGGCCCCACCACGAAACTGATCTGCTTGAGGCCATAGCCCAAGGTGATGGGCTGGGTCGAGGCTTCGCCTTGGAAGTCAGCGGCAACGGCCCATCGCCGATCCCATTTGTTGAAGGTGTAGGCTGCATCCAGCGAGCCGCCAGGCAGGTTGAAGTATGTTCCATCCGTGTTGGAGATCTTCGCATACTTGTCGGTGAACGTGAGGCCGAAGTCGAACTTGTCAAGAACCGAGTCACCGGTTTTTTTACTGCCCCCGCCGGACGTTTGTCCGGCGCAGGGCAGAATGGCAAGACCGAGGAGGGCAATCAACATCAATTTGCTACGCATTTCATTGCTCCTTTCCCTCTAGTCCCGGTTAGTTGACGGAGAGCGTAACAACGGTGGAGTGGCTCAGCCCGCCAGAAGCTGCCGTGACGGTAACGTTGTAGTCATAGGTTGTGCCCTGGCCGAAGTAGCCGGAAGGCTTGTTGGAGCAACCGCTCATGGCCGTGGTCGCGGCCAATCCGCCTACCAGCAGGAGAAGGATCGCCAGGTAGCGAACGACGTTCTTTCTGGAGCGGCGGAAACCGATCAGAGGCAGGAACAGCAACGCCAAGGCGAGGGGTGCCATTTTGTGTCCCAGGCTCTCCGGGTGGTTGGCCTGGGCGGTGAGCGACGGCGCGACCACCGTGAGGGTGATGTTGCTGGTGCCCGAGCCTGCGGCAATGGTGGACGAAGACAGCGTAACCGTCGATCCGGTGGGAGCGCCGCTGGTGGTCAAAACAATGGCCGCCGGGAAGGTGAGTCCGTTCACCGGGTTGAAGGGAATGACGAAGGTCGCCGAGCCGGAGGGGTTGACGATCGCGGAGGCCGGGTTGGGAACCGCGATGGCGAAGTCCTCAACCACCACAGGCAACACAGCGCTGGTAGCCGCTGTGTAGTCGGCGCTGCCGTTATAGGTAGCGGTGATGTTGTGCGTTCCCACAAAGCTGTAGGCCACGGCGGTGAGAGTGGCCACGCCGGCGCCATTCAGGGTTGAGGTACCCAGCGTGGCGGTACCCAGAGTGGTATTCGCGGTGGCATCGTAGAAGGTCACGGTGCCGGTGGGCGTACCCGGCAGGGTGGTGATAACGCCCTTAACCGTGGCCGTATAGGTAACTGGGTTGAGCAGGAAGACCGGGTTCGGTGAGCCGGTGAGCACTACGCTCACTGGCGTGTCGATCAGGCCTGTGCCCTGCAGCGGGGCCGTCTGCGAGGTCCACGCGGTGGTGGTGCTCGTGTATCCGGCCGGATACAGGTTGTTATTGGTTGCCACGATGCCGTCGGTGAGGGTGCCCGGAATCGTCGGCGTGAAGCTCGCGCTGAATGAGCATATCGCGTTCGTCGCCAGGGTTAGACCGGTTCCGCAGGCGTTTGCGCCGGCGTTCAAGCTGAAGTTAGTGCTCGAAAGCGTGGGGTTTGATCCCGATGTCGGGCTCAGGAAGGAAAGCGTCTCGTTGCCGGCGTTGAAAACATTGAACGCCTGCGGACCGTTGGTCTGGCCAACATACGTCGGCGCAAAGATCAGCGTCGGCTCAGTGGTCGGGTAGTAGGCGGCAATGCGGTTGTTGGAGTAGTCAGGAACGTAGACGTTGCCATTGGGATCAACAGCTACGCCGAAGATGCTGCTGCCCAGAGCGCCGGGAGCCGAGGCCGTGGTAGCGCCAGGAGCCGTGTAGCTGGTTACCGTCGCGCCAAAGCCGGTGTTGCGCGGGGAGCCGAAGGTCGTGCCCCACTCCGCAGGCAGATTGCCCATGATGATGCGGTTGTTGCCCGCATCGGCTACGTAGAGGTTGCCAAAGCCGTCGCTGTTGAGGCCCTGCGGCTGGTTGAGGACGCCCGCTACGCCAGGCAGCGCGTTGTTGGACGTCGGCCAGTTCAGCCTGCTAGACGAATACAGCCCGCCATTGATCTGGTTCAGGCTCTGCGGAGCCACAACAACGACTCCGGCCTTCGAGTCGGTGATGTAGATGTTCTGCCACGGATCGACCGCGACGCCGGTTACGCTCTGGAAGCCGCTGGCGGAGCTGGAGCCGCTAAAGCCATAGCCGCCACCCGACACGCAATTGCCGGTGCCGGTGTTGTTGGTCAGGGTAAAGCACGGGGCGTTGGTCAGCAACACTTGGCCGCGGCCTTCAAACTGGTTGCTGCTGTTGACGAAGATGTTGTCCACCCGCACCACCCGGTTATTGCCCGAGTCGGCGATGTACAGGTTGCCGGCCGCATCGAAGTTCAACTCCATGGGCTGGTTGAGCGCTACGCCCAAACCGTCGCCGTCGATGGTCAGGTTAACGTACCCGCCCGCCGTGGTCTTTACCCAGATATGGTTGCCTTGGTGATCGGAGACGTAGACGGTGCCCGCGCCATCCACGGCCACGCCGGTAGCCTGTTGCGGAGTGCCGCTGCCGCTGGACGGACCAGCGAGAACCTGGCCCGAGCCGCCCTGCGGCGGAGCCTGGATGACGGCATCGCCGGTGTAGTTGGCCACGTACAGGTTGTTCTTGCCGTCCAGCGCGATCTGCATGGGCTGGATGGTGCTCACCACGGTGCCGGTGGTGATGGCGGCGCCGTAGCCGGCCGGGAAGCTCTCCAATTGCGGAGCCGCGCCAAAGCCGAACAGCGGCACGCTGGCCAGCAAAGTGCCGCTTCCGTCGTAGATCGTAAAGGAGCCGCGGCGCAGGCCGGGCTGGGTGGGCTTGAAGGTCACATACATATAGCAGGTGCCAGTGGCCCCGGTGTAGCAGCCGTTGACCGTAGAGGCGGCGTTGGTGACGTTGAAGTCGAGGTTCTCGATGCCTTCGGTATAGGCCGCCGTCGATCCCACGGTCGCGCCGTTGAGGGTGAACGCCAACAGCTGGTACTCGTAGCCGTTGGCGTTCAGCGGCACTTGGTGGAAGTTGACCGCGCCACCGCCGACGTTCGAAGTGTACGACTGGGAGACATTGATAAGCACCTGGTCGCCGTAGGTGTTCGCGACATAGACCGTTCCCCATTGGTCCACAAAAATGCCGTGGGCATTGTTCAGGATGTTAGCCGAGTCGGGGGTAGTATGCCCCACGGTACCGCCGCCGCCGTTCCCGACGTTCAAATGGAAGTCCACGTTGCTGCCGTGCGGCAGTTCGTATGCGGCGTTCGTATAGGCGTCGGTCCAAAAGAGGTCGCCCTGAGCGTCCACGGCCACGCCATAGGGACGGTTCGGATTATTGTTGACGCCCGTGCTGTTGGGGGGATTCTGCGGCCAGCTCCAGGGACCGGTGAGCAAGGCCTCCCCTGGTGCGCCGCCGCCGCCCGCGATCCACTTCTGGCTAAAGGCCAGAAGTCTGGCGTTGCCAAAATCCGCGATATAGAGCTGGTCGTCGCGGAAGTCCCAGGCAATTCCCTCGGGATTCCAGATGCCGTTGACCACGTAGGGCGGATTGTAGTTCCCCGTGCATCCGTTGACGTCAAGAATGCAAGTGTTGCCGGTGATGATCGTGCTCTCGTCCATGACGGCATATGGGCCGCCGCCATTGGGGATGCGGATAATCAACCCGTGGTTGCCCGGACCGGCGCTGGCGTCGGAGATGTAGAGGTCGCCGTATTCGTTGACCGCGAGGCCTGCGATGTTAGCGTCCACAACGTTATTTGGGTAGCTTTCATTCGCGATCGGATGGTTGGGATTCCCGGCGCTGGCCATAGTCCCGTCGATCACCGTCGAGCAGACGCCGGTGGTCAGATTGACGCTCCGGACGGCGCTGTTGCCGGCGTCGGCGACATACAAGGTGCCGTTGCCGCTGATGGCCAGAGCGGTGGGTTTGATCATAGTGTTGCCGCATGTGATATAGCTCACGTTGGCGGCCGCGTAGCCCGCCGGGCCGGTGTCGCCGGTGAGCGCGTTGCCCAGGTAAGCCTGGGTTTCCACGATAATGCGGTTGTTGGTGCTATCAGAGGTGTAGACCGTTCCGTTGGCGTCCACCACCACGCCCTCAGTTGTGCCGTTGGTGGCAGCGATGCCCGGCAGAAGCGAGGGCGCGCCCTGGTAGGTTACCTGGGCGAAGGCCGCCGGTGCGGCAAAGAGGGCGAGCAGCCCAATCAGACCGAACCATGGGAGACGGCTGATCGGGATCCGATTTGTGCGAGATCCTGCAAGTTTGCGTAGCATGTATCTCCTTCAATGAATCAACAGACCTGGTTGCGGTACGGTTCGGAGCAGCGCGAGCTACCCAGCACACAGAGAAGCGTGCATTTCCAAGGCACTTCACGTTGAAGAGTTAACCCGGCGCGAATTTCATGACAAAAATATTGCTAAGAAATGGGCGCGGAGAGGATAATTCAGAGCCAATGCGCCTAACTTTCGCCGCTCCGCACAGGACGAGAAAACACCGCCAAAATCCTGGTTCAGGTCAAGTTTCAAGGAAGGAGGAACGATGGTCAATACGCCGTTTGGCGTATGGAGCTACGAGCTCCGAGGGGAAGGCAAAGGAACGCCGCGAAAGCCGACGAGGAAGCTATAGCGGTTCCAGAATTGCGTTACCTGAAAACCTATGCGTTCCAACCGGCGCGGCCATCGGGGAGCGACGGACTTTGAAGATTCTGGCGCGGGTATACCTATCCTGGAACCGCCCTGGAAGTCAGGCTGCAAGGTGAATTAGTTAGCTAACTCGCCGCGCGCAGAGAGTCGTAACGCGATGGCCGTGGCCGCGGTCCGGGAATTGACCTTTAATTTTTGAAAAATATGCTCCACGTGTTTTTTGACGGTCAGCGGGCTGGTGCCCAGGTTCAAGGCGATCTCGCTGTTTGTCCTGCCCTGCGCCACCAGGGCGAGCACCTCGGACTCGCGCGGGGAGAGGCCGAAGCCTTCCAGCGCGTTCCCCGCCCGTTCCACCACCTTCTCTTCGAGAAGCAGCAGTTTGGTGTGGGCCTCGGAGAGCAGGCGGATCGTCAAAACATGATCTTTTCGCGGCACGGTCAGCGACTGACGCGCCCTTGGTAGATTGTCGCGGCTGAGTTGCGCATCCTGTTCGAGTACCCAGCCAAGAAGCTTCGCAGGTAACTGGCGGTCCAGATTCTTGGCTACGCCAAAGTATTGGTTCATCCATCGGCGCGCCTGTGCGGTCATCATCTGCACGCCCCCATCCGCATCGCAGTGGATCATTCCCTGGGACGCGCATTCCATGCCGTCTTCGATGATTTGCAACCGCTTCTGCATTTTGCAGACCAAGTGCGCGTTCTGCCGCGCCTGCACAATGTGGGGACGGATCAGATCGGCCATCAACCGTTCGCGTTCGGTAAAAACGCGGTCTCTTTGCCAGGAGACTCCAATGACGAGCGGAAACTTCGACGAGATATTCACGCAGATGGAGTCTTCCACTTCGTAGTGCCGAAAGAATCCGCGGTAGAGACCGCTATTGTGCAACTGGCTCTGCGACCAGAAATCGGAGATTCCGGCCGCATGGGGACCTCCCGTGCCGGCTACGTAGGCAAACATGGGATGCTCCCGCATATGCTCAACCCAACGTTGGAAGACGGTGGGAGTGGCAATATCGGCAAGACTCACAATATTGTAGGATTCCTGCTTTTCCGGATTCATTTCGTTGTAGACGATATGGCCTGCAGGAAAAAGTTGGTGGAGCGCATCGAGTAACTGATTGGCAAACTGCTCGATGCAATCGAAGCTGCGAAGGGCATAGCATTCGCGTATCACGGCGAGCAGTTGCTTGCGGTCGGACGATCTCAGTTGATCCATGAGCGACACTCATCAGCGCGATTGATTGCACGCGAAAGAAACGAAACCTTGGCCCTTGCTCACGGAGAGTGAAATAGAAGAATCTGGTAATTTCTTCCCAAGACGAAGGGGCTGGAAATAGCGTTGTCGATAAAAAACTATCGAGTGAGTGGCATGATTGCCGCGAGCAGTTTTGTTATGCGAGCGAAAAAGCGCGCACGAGCAGATCTTTCAGCGGGATCTTCAGCCCGCGGCGGCGATGCCCCCTGCGAATGTGCGGGCGGCACCGCGCAGGCCCAAGCCGCCGTCCCTGCCGCCAACGCAGAGGTAAAGCAATTCGACCGGTCCGCAAAGGTACCCGTTCTCCAGCAGAACGGGTACCTTTGCGCAGTTCCTACGCCAACCTTCATGCGGCTCGGTGGTCTTCGATCTCCAATTCTTCCCGTAGTTTCAGTGAGCACACTTCCCCTAGGCCTGCGATGTGCCAAGCAATGGCAAACCAATCGCGCCGCGGAACCCGGTTGGCCGCCTTAGCTGCTCCACAAATTGCGCACAAACCCCCCATCGGGAAACTAGGAACTGAATTCTGGCCACGCCTTGGGATACGCCTGGAGGGTTGATAAAAGATATGTGTCGATCAAGGTTTGGTTTGCTCATAAAATATAGCAGTGAAAGCCTGGATTGCAATGTGATTAACCGCACATGGGTAGCTAGTATCTAGGAGTGACCCTGCCCGCGGCAGTTAGTCATCATGGAGTGACCGGTCCCCCTGTGCTGGTCGTGGGTTAGCCTGTGAGCCGAAGAGGAACACAGTTCAGAGCCACAAGCGGAGAGGAGCCGGCCATGAAGGAAAAGGTACGATTT
>Ga0181520_10005213_pt1 | contig 20944 bp, 16 predicted proteins | sample PEATcosm2014_Bin_29_FD_132451 | JGI IMG/M metagenome (GOLD analysis project Ga0181520, IMG submission 132451) | Peatland microbial communities from MTU Mesocosm Facility, Houghton, MI, USA - PEATcosm2014_Bin02_30_metaG | ecosystem: Environmental > Terrestrial > Soil > Wetlands > Peat | place... | reverse complement strand
GTTCACCGCCGCCGAATTCCATGCCCAGGTGGATCCCGCCGCCTTGCGCGCCGCCCAAATCCTCGAAACCGACGCCTATTTTCACCTCAGTCCCTTCACCACCGCCGATTCCAAGGAACTGCCCCCCGGCCAGCTCGCCGAATTGATCGCCGGCCTCGCCGAAAAGTTTCCCGGCCGAAAACTCGCCCTGTCCTGTGCCCCCACGCCGCGCGAACTGCAAAAACTCGCTCACCTCCTCGCGTTGCTCCCCCAAAAGCCCTGGCGCGTCTTCCCCGGCAACTTGAACCTCGTCCAGCTCGCCGCCGTCATTCAGCACAGCGCCCTCCATTTCTGCGGCGATACCGGCCCCTTTCACCTCGCCGTCATGACCAACACCCCCACCGTCGCCTGGTTCTGGCCCAATCCCGGCATCCGCCAATGGCTCCCGGCCGGCGAACAATTCCGCGTCCTCGTCGGCGCCAACGATCCCGGCTCCCCCTTCCTCAGCCGCATCCCCACCGCCGGCCTCCTGGCCGCCGCCCAACAGCTCGCCCGCCCAAATCCCTGAGGGCCTCTTCCGCCTGGACACATTCCGGCATTATTTTATCCCGCAATAAAAGCAGAGTGAGGCTTCGCCGAGACGCTGTGAATATTTCTTCAGCGGAGTCAGCGAAGCCAATGGGGAGAGAATTCCCCGAAACCGTTCGCGCATTGAACCCCTGAACCGGGTTAGACCCAGCGCGAGCATAGTTCCAATTCGCGGAAACGAGTTCTCCCTCTCCCCGGGGGAGAGGGCCGGGGTGAGGGTAAGCGTTAAACTGTTTGGCCCACGATGTTTCCAATTTTTCAAGGCTTTAAATTCGGAACGAGGTTTCATGGGGGCCGGGGTGCGGTGCTCGTTTTACCATCTTTTCTGTCATGAATAACAACAGTGCCCGGCCGCACCCGCCCCGGCCTTTAGCATTTGGCTAAATCCCCCCGTTTTCGCTACCATCCATTCCATAAATTGATGACCAAGCTGCCCATCTCCGTCTGTCTCGTCGCCGGCAACGAGGCTCGCCGCATCCGCCCCGCCCTCGATAGCGTCAAGGACTGGACCACGGAAATCATTCTCGCCATTGACGACCACGTGACCGATGGCACCGACAAAATCGCCGAATCCTGCGGCGCCAAAGTTGTCAGCCAGCCCTGGCGCGGCCACACCGCCCATCGTAATTTCGCCGCCGCCCATGCCTCCCAGCCCTGGCTCCTCGCCATTGACGCCGATGAGGTCGTCTCCGATCAGCTCCGCGATGAAATCATCGCCACGTTTCACAATCAAGGCGTCGTTTCCCTCCCCGCCGCCTACAGCTTCCCGCGCCTCTCCTATTTTGCCGGCCGCTGGATCCGCCACGGCGACTGGTATCCCGATCGCAAGGTCCGCCTCTGGCGCAAAACCGCCGGCCAATGGGCGGGCGATCCCCATGAAAAACTCGTCTTGCAGGGCGAAATCAAACCGCTCCGCGCCGACCTCTTCCATTACAGCAACGAGAATATTGACCAGATGCTCGGCAAAATCGGGCTCGTCAGCACCCTCTTCGTCCGGCAATGCGAGGAGCGCGGCCGTTCCGTCCGCTGGACCGATCTCGCCTTCCGCCCCTTTTGGAAATTCTTTCGCGCCTACGTCATTCGCCGCGGCTTTCTCGATGGCTGGCCCGGCTATTTCATCGCCTGGGCCAACGCCTTTGCCACCGTCACCCGCTACGCCAAGCTGATCGAACACGCGCCGGCCTCCGTCCGCAAACCGAAATGAAAGTTTCGCTGGTCATCAATACGTTCGATCAGCCTGATTACCTGGCCCGCGTGCTCGCCGCCGTTGCCGCTCAATCCCGGCCGCCCGATGAAGTCCTGCTGGCCGATGACGGCTCCGGCCAGCCCACCCGCGACCTGTTTTCCGCCTGGGCCGCCGGTCGGCCGTTCCGCACCTTCCACGCTTGGCAATCCCACGAGGGTTTCCGCCGCGCCCGCATCCTCAACGTGTCCATCGCCGCCACCCGCGGCGATTACCTGGTTTTTCTGGATGGCGACACCCTGCCGCATCCTCAATTCCTGGCCGATCATGCCGCCGCCGCCCGCCCCGGCTGCTTCGTCCAGGGCCACCGCGCCCTCGTGAAAGCCGGCGCCACCGCCTGGTTCGGCAAAAATAGCTTCGCCGCCGATCTGCGCCAGGCCGTTCTCCAAAATCAAATTTCCAGCCTCCAGAATTCCTTCCGCTGGCCGCTGGCCCTGCATTCGTTCAAGAATCACCTGCGCGGTATCCGCGGCTGCAACCTCGCCATCTGGCGCGCCGATCTCCTGCGTGTCAACGGCTATAACGAGGACTTCGCCGGCTGGGGCCGCGAAGACTCCGAGCTGGCCGCCCGCCTCCTGAACGCCGGCTGCCGCCGCCTGGACCTCCGTGGCCGCGCCGTCTGTTTCCACCTCGCGCATCCCCTCGCCAGCCGCGCCCACCTCCGCGACAACGACGGCCTCCTCGCCGCCGCCGTGCGCCAAAAACTCTCCCGCTGCGCCCACGGCCTCGACCATCATCTTTCCGCCGATGGATAACCTCCTGCTCATCCGGCTCAAGGCCATCGGCGACGTGATCTTCACGCTGCCGGCCGTCGCCGTCCTGCGGGAGCGGTTTCCCGCCGCTAAAATCTCCTTCCTCGTCTCCCGGGAAAACGCCGCTCTCCTGCGCGGCTTCCCCGACGTCAATGAGATCATCCCCCTGGATCGCGCCGCCCTCCGCAGCGGCAACCCCCTCCGCGTGACCGCCGAATTCTTCCGCCTCCTCTACCGCCTCCGCGCCGGCAGATTCTCCCTGGTCGTGGATTTTCAGGGCTTTGGCGAGACCGCCTGGCTCGCCCGCTTTACCGGCGCGCCCCGGCGCTGGGGCACCGTCTATGGCTCCGGCCGCAGTTGGGCCTACACCCGGGGCGCCATTCGCAATGATAAAGTCCATCCCGCCGAATGGAATTTGCAGTTGCTCGCCGCCGCCGGCCTGAAATCCAACCTGGTTAAAAATCAATTTCAGCTGCCCGCCGATGCCCTGGCCGCCGCGCAAAAGTTCTTTGCCGAAAACCACCTCGACCCCGCCCAGCCAACGCTGCTCATCCACCCTTTCACCAGCACCCCCCAAAAAAACTGGCCGCTCGAAAATTTTCTGGCCGTGGCCCGCCACTGGCGCGAACGCGGCGTGCAGGTGATCTTCTCCGGCGGACCAGCGGACCGGCTCCCGTTGGCGCCGGTGGCCGCGGAAAATTTCTGCGTCGCCACCAGCCTGCCGCTCCTGGTTTCCGCCGGGCTCGCCCGCCTCGCCACGCTCACCCTCGGCGGCGACAGCGGCCTGGGCCATCTCGGCGTCGCCCAGCAGCGCCGCGTCGTCATGCTCATGATGCACCACCGCCCCGGCGCCTGCGTCCCCTTCCAGCACCCCGAATGGGCCATCGCCCCCGAAAAGCCCGGCCCCATCCGCGACATCTCCGTTCCAACCGTCCTGGCTGAAACCGCCCGCGTCCTCAATCCACGGGTCGGTAATGCTTCTTGTTGAACTTCAGCCCGAACGTCCGCTCCAGCCACAGCAGCCGCCGGTGCTTCCGCTCCCGCGGCGTCAATCTGTGATTCGGGTCCGCCTGGAAAATTCCCTCCGCCGCCGGCAGCCAGTCCTGGATCGCCCGCGGATGCGTGCCCGTAAATAATTTCAGCGCCGCCGGGTCTATCTGCGCGTAATCCACCTTCGCGGCCGGCGCGTTCTCCCAATACTGGTGCGTCGCGCCCGCCTTCAGGTTCATCTGCGCCTCGCTCCGCACCCACCCGTAATGATAAATCGTCGCCCCCGTCTGCGCCGCCCGCGGCTGCCGCGACCGCTTATGGCTCGTCACCACGTTGAAAAACAGCGACTCGCTCGACCATGCCGGGATCGTGTTCCGGATGATCCGCACCTCGCTGCGATACCACGCCGGCGACCACGCAATCGTGTTCCGGTTGCCGTAAAAATGCAGGTAATCAAACGCCAGCGCCTCCACCCGCTCGTCGTGCAAATACCGCTCCATCGCCCCGCGGATCTTCGGCAGGTCCTGCTCGTGCAGCAGTTCGTCCGCCTCCAGGTAAAACGCCCAGTCGCCTGTGCAGTTGTACAGCGCGATCGTCTTTTGCTGTCCAAAGACAAACCCCTTCACCGAATAATCGTTGCGCAGCCGCTCGTTCCACGTCGTCGGGATGATGCGGATCTTCGGATCGCCGATCGCGCGCACCATCGCCTCCGTGTCGTCGTCGCACGGCCCCAGCGCAATCACGAACTCATCCACCAGCGGCAAAATCGAGCGGATCGAAGGGATGAAGGGATAACCGAGCTTCTGGCCATTGCGCAAAAAAGTAAACCCGCTGACGTTCATCCGCCGAGTTTCAGGTTTCGGCCCCCAAGTTTCAAGCCGATGATTTCCGCGGTGCCCCGCGCAATTCCGCCGCGCCCGGCAAGTCCGTTCGCGTCATGGACTGCGCCGGCAAAGCGCCCGTGGCGCCGGCGCCTTCGCTCGCGCGCGTGAGCTGCGGGCTTTTGCGGACCGTTGCCGCGCGAAAGCGGCGCTTTCCACCCCCCATCCGCGCGCGCCGGCCCCTCAATCGCCCAGCAATTTCTTCAACGCCTCCCGCGCCGCCTTCTCCCGCGGGTTCTCCGTCTTCTTGGGCGCCCAGTTGCGCTGGATAAATTCAAAATACTCGCAGAAATTGCCCGCGTTCTTTTCCAGCACCGGCTCCGCCCGGCGCTCGCGGCACTGCTGGGCCACCCGGGGATCGTAGAACGCGCAATTCAGGCACACCCGCAGGTCCGCCCGGCACTTCATGCACACCTCGCCCCGCCCTGGATTCCCTTTCAGCGTCCAGGGCTCCCCGCAATTATGGCAATGACGATTCATGCCAGTATATTAATTATGTCCCCGCCCTTTGTGTAGCAAAAGATTTCGCCCCGTGGCGGCAAACTGGCGTTTGCCGCCCTCTGAATAAAAAGCCCCGGCAGTATCTGCGAAAATGGGGCACCCATTAAGGCGGGTGTCAGTTATTCTCCATTTTGCCTTCAAACGGCGCTCCGCGCTCCGAACTTGGGTCAACCTTGGTCGCCCTTGGTCAACCCTAAAAGACTCCCTTTTTCCCCGGCTCCCTTCGCAAAATGCGCCCTTCGAGCCAACAGAATACCCGGGCCCGCCGTCCCCGGCTGCCCCGCCAATTCCGCCTCGTTTCCCCATTGACGACCCATTCCATATTTCCAACAATAACCGTTAATTGGTTCCCATGAGCCACGCGATTCGTTCCATGTCCATCGCCGATTATGAGGCCGTGCTGCGCCTCTGGCGCGAAACCGAGGGTCTCGGCCTCAACGAATCCGATACCCGCGACCGCATGGCCTCCTTCCTCGCCCGTAATCCCGGACTCAGCCGCGTCGCCCTGCGCGGCGACAACATCGTCGGCGCCGTCCTCTGCGGCCACGACGGACGTCGCGGCTACCTGCATCACCTCGCCGTGGCCCGGTCCCAGCGCAAGCTCGGCTTTGGCAAGGCCCTTGTGGAAGCCTGCCTGGCCGATCTTGCCCGGCAGGACATTTCCAAGTGCGACATCTTTCTCGTGGCCGACAACGCTGACGGCGAGGCGTTCTGGAAGCACAACGGCTGGGCCAAGCGTCCGGATTTGCTGGTCTTGCAGAAGCCCCTTGGCGGCGCGCAGCCGAACACCGGCTGCCGGGCGGCATGAAGAAATCCCTCGGTTTTCTCCGCTGGCTCCTGCTTGCCCTGGCTGGCGCCGCGGCCTGTGCCGCCTTCGCCTTCCCCCGGCGAGAAATTCGCTCGCGCACCTCGCTGCTGCTGATTTGCGTCGCCGCCGGCCCCGCTTTGCCGCAAACTGGGCCCGGCCGCGCTCTGGCGGACGCGGCCGCCCGAACGAGCAAATGAAACTTGGCATCTACGGCGGGTCGTTTGACCCCGTGCATCTGGGCCATCTCCTCGTGGCCCAGGCGGCCCTCGAGGAACTGGCGCTGGACCGCCTGTTCTTTGTTCCCGCCGCCCATTCCCCCTTCAAGCCGCACCACCAGCCGGCCGCCGCCGCCACCCGCCTGCAACTCCTCCGCCTGGCCCTCGCCGGCCAGACCCGGTGCGAGGTGGACGACCAGGAAATCCGCCGCGGCGGCATTTCCTACACCGTGGATACCTTGCGCGCCTACGCCGCCGTCTTCCCCGGCGCGGAATTGTTCTATCTCATCGGGGCGGACAACGCCGCCCAGCTCGGCCAATGGCGGGAATCGGCCGCCTTGGCCGGCCTCGCGGAGTTCGTCGTCGTGCCCCGCCCCGGCGGCGCGCCGGCCGTGTTCCCGCCCCCGTTCCGGGGCCGTACACTGAACGGCTTTCCCTTCGGTGTCTCCTCCTCCGAAATTCGCCGGCGCTTGCAGGCCGGCCTGCCCATTGACCATCTCGTCCCCGCCGCCGTCGGCGACGCCCTTCGTTCCGCCGGGATTTATTCCCGTCAAAATTAACGTGAACTGCCATAACTCTCCGCATAAGATTAACCCCTAAATATGGAATCCAATAAATTGGCGCTGTTGTGCCGCGAACTCGCCGACAATAAAAAGGCCGAAAATGTCGTCGTGCTCGATGTCCGCAAGCTGTCGAGCGTGACGGATTATTTTGTCATCGCCTCCGGCACCAGCCAGCCCCATCTCCGCGCCATCGTCGAGGAAATCTCCGGCAAGCTCCGGGACGATTATGATCTGCGCCCGTCCCGTTCGGAGGGCGCCTCCACCGGCAACTGGGTGGTCCTCGACTATTTCGACGTCATCGTCCACGTCATGCACGCGGAGACGCGCAAACACTACGACCTCGAAGGTCTGTGGGGCGATGCCCGGCCCGTCAAGCCGGCCAAGCGCCGCAAGCCGGCCGCGAAGCGCAAACGATAGGCGTCCGCGTTTGGCATCGGCCTGAAGCCCGCCCCTTTCTCAGAAGCTGTCACCGGCCCATGAACCGCCCCACCGATTCTTTCAAGGGCTTTGCGCCCTGGCTCGTGGCGTTCCTTTTGGCGGTCGTCGGCGCGCACTGCTGGCTGGTCTGGCTCTATGGTTCGCCCCTGCCGTTCTGGGATCAATGGGACGAAGCCCTCTCCCTTTTCAAGCCGTGGCAGGAAGGCCATTTGACTTGGGCCGATATCGCCGCCCCGGCCAGCGACCACCGCATCATCCTTACCCATTTCCTGGACATGGCTCTCGTCTCCCTGAATGGCCGGTGGGACCCCATGTTGCAGATGACCGTCAATGTCTTCATTCATGCCGGGTATGCGGCCTTGCTGGCTTTCAGCCTGTGGTATTACGGCGGACGCAAACCTGCCTGGCTGGTCTGCTTGCTGCTGCTGCCGTTCTTTACGCTGCCCTTTGCCGGCGAAAACGCGGTCTGGGGCATGAACTCCCTGTGGTATCTCATTAGCCTTCTCGGCTTGGGCGCAATCGTTGGCTTGGGTTTTTTCCCCCCGGCCAGTTGGCCGTGGTGGCTCGGCTTGGCCGCCGCCTTGCTCGGCTTGCTGTCCATGGCCCTCGGCCCGGTGGCGCCCATCGCCGTCGGCGGACTTCTCGTCTTGCGTTCCCTTCGGGAACGGCGGTTGGCCCGGACCAGCCTGGTTTCGTTCGCCGTCTGTCTCGCGGTGGTGGCCTTGGGCGCGTTGCTGATCGTCCGTGCGGAGGGCTTCCGCCCCTTGCAGGCCCATTCCTTCGCGCAATTCACCGCCGCGCTCGTCCGCCAGCTCGACTGGCCCTTCTACCGGGTGCCCGAAATGGCCTGCCTCATCCCGCTGCCCCTCGTCCTGCTGCTGGTCTTTTATTTGCGGCCGGGTTTCCAGAATCCGCGGGCCGCCGAGCTGCTGCTCACCCTGGCCCTCTGGAGCGTGCTCGATTCCATTATGCTGGCCTTCGGCCGGGCCAATTACGGCGAAGTCATCCCCGCCAGCCGCTACACGGAAGTCTTCGCCCTCCTGCTCATCACCAGCCTGTTCGCCACCCTCCTGCTCGGCGAACAATGGCGGCACGACCGCGTCCTGAACTGGAATCCGCTAATCCTCCCCCTCGTGTTTGCCTCAGTCATCGTTTGGGGCCTGGCTCAAATGTCCGAAATCGTCGTGGAGGACCTGCTGGTGCCCACGCGCACGATGAATCTGATTGCCGAGGAGCGCCTGGCCGCTTTTGCGCTCAGCGGCAATGACCAGGATCTGTCCGCGCCGCCCGGCATCCGGCCCAATCCGGAGCATACTTTGTGGGTGCTCCGCGATCCGAAGTTGCAGCCCATTCTGCCGCTCGCCTGTCTGCCCGCAGCCGCGGCACCCGCCCCGGGCCGGCTCGCCACCGCCGCGCAGGGCCTGTTGCGCGGCGGCCAGGCCATGTTGATCGCCGGCCTAGCCCTGTTCGCGGGCCTGTGCGCCTTCGCCCTGGCCCGGGGCACGATCGAGCTCAGCCTCCGGCAACCCGGCGGCATCCTCGCCCTCCTCGCCGGTCTGGCCGCCCTGGGCTTCGTCTGTTCCAAACACGCATTGCGCCGGGAATCGGTCGAATTCGGCCTCCAGCAGCAATTGGCCGCCGATTTCCAGGCCGCCGGCAACGCCCCCCGCGCCGCCTTCCACGCCCGGAAGGCCGAGGTCTTAAAATCCTTCAAATAATTTCCAAATTGCCCTTTTTACCGCCCTTGCTAAACTGACCATCCGCTTTCAAACGGTTTTATGCGACACACCATTTCAGTCCTGGTTGAGAACAAGTTCGGCGTGCTTACCCGCGTTGCCGGCCTGTTCAGCGGCCGGGGCTACAACATTGACTCGCTCAATGTCGCGCCCACCCACGACGCCACCGCCTCGCGCATGACCATCGTCACGCACGGCGATGAGGCCACCATCGAACAGATCCTCAAGCAGCTCAACAAGCTGCCTGATGTCCTCAAGGTCCAGGATTTTCACAACGACGATCACATTGACCGCGAGCTTGTCCTCGTCAAGGTCATGGTGGATTCCCAGACGCGCCCCGAGGTCATGCAGATCACCACGATCTTCCGCGGCAAGATCGTGGACGTTCAGCCCAAATCCCTCACCATTGAAATCACCGGCGACGAAAGCAAAATGGACAAATTTCTGGAACTGATGAGCTCGTTCGGCGTGCAGGAACTCGTCCGCACCGGCAAGGTGGCCCTGCCGCGAAAATAACCGCCGCCCCAACCCAAACCACAACTCCCGCTTAATTTATGGCAAAAGTCTATACCGACAAGGACGCCGATCTCGGCGTGTTGAAAAATAAAACGCTGGCCGTGCTTGGCTTTGGCTCCCAAGGCCACGCCCACGCGCTCAACCTCAAGGACAGCGGCCTCAAGGTCATTATCGGCCTGTACGAGGGCAGCAAGTCCATTCCCGTGGCCAAGGAAAAGGGCTTCGAAGTCGTCAGCACGGCCGAAGCGGTCAAACGGGCCGATGTGATCTTCATTTCCATCCCGGATACGAAGCAGCCGGCCGTTTATGAGAAAGATATTGCGCCGAACCTCACGCCGGGCAAGACCATCCTCTTCGCCCACGGCTTCGCCATCCATTTCAAGACCATCGTTCCGGCGAAGAACGTCAGCGTCATCATGGTCGCGCCCAAGGGCCCCGGCCACACCGTCCGCCGCCAATACGTGGAAGGCAAGGGCGTCCCGAGCCTCATCGCCGTTTATCAAGGCGGCCGCGCGGCCAAGCAGATCGCCCTCGCCTGGGCCAAGGGCATCGGCGCCACCCGCGCCGGCGTCATCGAGACCAGCTTCAAGGAAGAGACCGAAACCGATTTGTTCGGCGAACAGACCGTCCTTTGCGGCGGCGCCAGCGCGCTCGTCCAAGCCGGGTTTGAAACCCTCGTCGAAGCCGGTTACGCGCCCGAAATGGCCTACTTCGAATGCCTCCATGAATTGAAGCTCATCGCCGACCTCATGAACGAGTCCGGCATCAGCGGCATGCGCTTCTCCATCTCCGAAACCGCCAAGTGGGGCGACGTCTCCGTCGGGCCCAAGATCATTGATTCCGGCGTGAAGAAACGCATGAAGGCCGCGCTCAAGGACATCCAGTCCGGCAAGTTCGCCCGCGAATGGGTGGCCGAATACAAGGGCGGCTACAAGAAATACAACGCGCTCCTCAAAAAGGGCGAGCAGCACCCGATCGAAAAGACCGGCGCCAAGCTCCGCGCCCTCATGCCTTGGATGGGCAAGAAAAACATCAAGGGCGCCCAGGCCGCCTATTGATTCGTCGTCCGATTTAAAATGCAAAAGCCGCCGGCACCCGCCGGCGGCTTTTTTCTTCACTGTTTCCGTGGAATGAGCTTTTGTCTGGGCGCTGAGTTCTCAAGCTCCTCTTGAACCCGGAAGTCCGTTTCACCTGAGCGCTGGGAGCGTTTCTCCCTCTCCCCGAGGGAGAGGTGCCAAGCCGAGGTTCGGCCCGGGATGAGAATTCCCCGAAACCGTTCGCGCATTCAACCCCTGAACCGTGGTGGATCCAGCACGAGCATTTTGCCCAGACGCGGAAACGAGTTCTCCCTCTCCCTGGGGGAGAGGGCCGGGGTGAGGGTGAGCGTTAAACCATTTAAATATAGTGCCTGCTATGCCAGGAAACATGGATTAGCCGGCAATCTTGGTGGGGTCGCTCACATCCCCCTTGTTGAAGTCCACATACGCCTCGGTCAGGTCGGCGGCATACATCACCGCGTCCGCGTTGCCGAGATTCAACCGGATGTGCAGTTCGAACTCCTGCGGCGCCACCGCCCGGCACAGTTGCTTGAACGTCGCCTTAGTCGGCTGGCCGCGCCGGAGGCTCCACAGGATCTTGCCGTTTCCCGGCGCCGAATAGCCGATGTCAATCTTCTCCTCCACCACCGTCGCGCGCGAATAGCCCACCGCGTCAATGATCCGGCCCCAATTCGGGTCGCCGCCATGCCAGCTCGTCTTCACCAGCGGGCTGTTCGCCACCGCCCGTGCGGCGGCATCGGCGTCTTCAATCGTCTTGGCGCCGTTCACCCGCACCGTCACCACGCGATGCACGCCTTCGCCGTCGCGCACAATCTTTTTCGCCAGCTCCAGGCAGACGTGGCTCAGCGCGGCCTGGAAGACCGCGAACTCCGCGCCCCGCGCGCCGAACTTCCGGTTCGCCGCCAGCCCGTTGGCCAGCACCAGCACCGTGTCGTTCGTGCTCATGTCGCCGTCCACCGTGATGCGATTGAAACTGTTCGCCACCGCCTCCCGCAAGGCCGCCTGCAACACCTTCGCGTCCACGGCCGCGTCCGTCGTGATGAAACACAGCATCGTCGCGTGGAGCCCGCCGTGCGGCAAGGCCGCGGGCCGCGCGCCCGTCGCCGACATTCCCGGCTGGATCATCCCCGCGCCTTTGCACATGCCCCCGATCCGCACCGTGCGGCCGCCGAGCTTGAACTCCACCGCCACCTGCTTCGGCTTGGTGTCGCTGGTCATGATCGCTTCCACCGCTTGGTCGGCATGTTTCGCCGTCGCCCCCAGCAGGGCCGCGGCCTCGATGATGCCCGCGCGGACGTTGTCCATGGGCATCGTCACGCCGATCCGCCCGGTGGAACCCACCAGCGCCCGCCCGGCGGAGAGGTTCAGCGCCCGCTCGGTGAAGGCAACCATGTCCCGCGCGTCCGCCAGGCCCTGTTTCCCGGTGCAGGCGTTCGCATTACCCGAGTTCACCACCACGACCTGCGCCGTGCCCTGTTTCACGCGTTCCACGCACACCTTCACGGGCGCCGCGCACACTTGGTTCGTCGTGAACATGCCCGCGACCGTCGCCGGCGCCTCCGACACGATCAGCGCCAGGTCACGTTTCTGGCCCTTGTCCGAGCCCTTGCCGGTGCCGAGCTTCTTGATGTCGCAAAACACGCCGCTCGCCAGGAAGCCGATGGGCGCAACGATCGAACCGTTGATTTCTTTGAACTGTTTTTTCATTTCTTAAAAAGCCTTTTCCCTGGCAGGTGATCGGCGCCGGGTCTGTTGGCCAAATGCAATGCGCGGAGGCTATCACGGTGCCGAATCCGGCGCCAACCGGATTTCATACTTCGACGCTGGTTGGGGGGCATGGCAAAAGAGGCGGGTCAGGGCGCTTCTCAGTTTTTGAACCCAAGACGGCGGGGCCTCTGGGTCGGGAGGAACAAACGAAAAACTTGCAACGGGTGCGCCGTCGCCGTCCAAGATGCCAACGAACTTGCTGGGCGCGTCGAAATTGCGCGGAACGTCATGGACTGCGGCGGGAAGCGCAGCGCCACGCCGCTTTCGTGCGGGCGATGGTCCTTAAAAACTCGCGGCTCGCCCGTGCGGGCGAAAGCGCCGTCGCCGCTGGCGCTTTGCCGGCGCAGTCCAAGACGCACACGGCCTTGCCGGGCCCGTCGTAATTGCTCGGATCGTTGTTCCACTGCCCCGTTCAAAAACTGAGATGCGCCCGCGCCGCTTGGGCCAAATTTCAAAAACGGCGGATTTCCGGCGCGCTGAAAAGACTTGCGTCCGCGCCAATCTGGGGCAAAATCTTTCTCCCCATTGTGCGCATATGGTGGAATTGGCAGACACGCTACTTTGAGGTGGTAGTGCCGTAAGGCGTAGAGGTTCAAGTCCTCTTATGCGCACCACTTTTTCCAAGGGCCGGTGCTCAAAACAACCTGTCCAGCGGCCCGCACGGCTTGGCCGGCTGCCAGTAGGTTTCGGTTTGGCTCGGACGTTTCAGCCGCAACGGATCTTTTCCGGAAAACCGCAAAATCCAACCCAGCGGCGTGACGACGATGACAAAAATCAGAGTCAAAAAAACGACCCCTAACGTCCGGCTGATGGCAATACCCAGCCGCATGGAAAACAAATGATACGGCCGAAACCAGCGCGGTCGCAGTCCGGCGGCGAGCGCCACGGCTGCCAACACAGCCAGCATCACCAGCCAGCTATCGTGCTTCAAAACATGACGCCAGCGCAGCACCGAGCTGATCAGCGCCAGCCCCAGCGCGGCCAGCCAGGCGGATTTGCGCCATTCCTTCGGTTCGTCTTTTAGGTTTGCTTTCATTCAATCAGCCTGCGGGGCGACCCGGCGGGCCAGGTTCTTTTGCGGTTGGGCCGTCCGCTCGATGACGTAGCTGCCGATGACCAGAAAATCCATCTCGGTATTCATGAAACAGCGATACGCATCGTCCGGCGAGCAGACAATCGGTTCACCCCGTACATTAAACGAGGTGTTCACGAGCACGGCGCAGCCCGTGGCCCGCTCGAAGCGGACCAGCAACTCGTGCAGCAACGGATTGCCCGCGGCTGACACGGTCTGAATGCGCGCCGAATAATCCACATGGGTCACCGCCGGCAACGTCGAGCGCGCGGCCTTGAGCAGATCAATACCGGTGAGATTTGGCGGCAGCGGCTTGCGTAATTCCGGCTTGATCGGTGCGACCAGCAGCATGTAGGGCGAAGCCACGTCCAACTCGAAAAAATCCGCCACGCGCTCGCGGGTGACAATGGGCGCAAAAGGCCGGAATGACTCACGAAATTTGACCTTCAGATTCATGACCGACTGCATCTTCGGCGAACGCGCATCGCCGAGGATGCTGCGGTTGCCGAGCGCCCGCGGGCCGAATTCCATCCGTCCCTGAAACCAGCCGATGACTTTTTCCGCCTGCAAAAGTTCCACGGTCAAATCCAGCAGGGCGGATGGCTCCAGCTTCCGATACGCCGCGCCATTCGCCTTCAGCATGGCCGCGATTTCAGCGTCGGAAAACTCCGGCCCGAGCAGGGAGGATTGCATCGCATCGGGCAAAACGACTTTGCGCGGGGGCGCCTCCGGGTGCAGATGCCAGGCGGCCAACGCAGCGCCCAGCGCGCCGCCCGCATCGCCGGCGGCGGGCTGGATCCACAGGCGGTCAAACACCCGCTCCCGCAAAATCCGCCCGTTGGCCACGCAGTTCAGGGCCACGCCGCCCGCCAGACACAGGTTTCTTGAGCCGGTCACGGCTTTCGCGTGCTGCGCCAGCTTGAGCATGATTTCTTCGGTGACCAATTGAATCGAACGCGCCACGTCCATGTGCCGCTGCTCGATTTTTTCCTCCGGTCGGCGCGGAAGTCCGCCGAAGAGCGCGAAAAATCGCTCATTGGTCATGGTCGTGCCGCGCAGAAAATTGAAATAATCCAGATTCAGGCGGAACGATCCGTCCGGCTTGAGATCAATCAACTCGCGGCGGATGGCCTCGGCGTATTTTGGTTCGCCATAGGGCGCCAGCCCCATGAGCTTGTATTCGCCGGAATTGATGCGGAAACCGCAATAATCGGTAAAGGCCGAATACAACAAACCCAGCGAATGCGGAAAGCGGATTTCCTGCTCCAGTTTGATTTCGTTGCCCCGGCCCCGGCCGATGGTGGTCGTGGCCCATTCGCCCACACCGTCAATGGTGAGAATCGCGGCCTCCTCGAAGGGCGAAGGGTAAAACGCGCTGGCCGCATGCGATTGGTGGTGTTCCGTGAACAGGATCTCGGTGCTCGCAGGCAGGCCGGGCAGTTCCGCGCGGATGGTCTTGCGCAGGTCCAGTTTGCCGCCAAGCCAGTTTGCAAGGGTCGTGGGAAAGGTTTTCCAGCCGCCCGGCGCGACGGCCAGATAGGTCTCCAGCAGCCGGGCAAATTTCAAAATCGGCTTGTCATAGAAGACCACGGCGTCGAGCTGTGACAAACTCAATCCGGCGTGGCGAAGGCAAAACGCGACGGCATTGGCCGGGAATTCCGAGTCGTTCTTCCGGCGCGTGAACCGTTCCTCCTGGGCGGCGGCAATGATTTTCCCGTCCACGAGCAGCGCGGCGGCCGAGTCGTGGTAAAATGCCGAGACCCCCAGGATGTGGCGCGGCCCGGGCATGTTTCAAAGGAACGGATAGAGCGCCCAGGAAATGCCGGAACTGGCGGTGAAGATGATAATCACGCCGAGCAACAGGAGCAAAATGACCAGCGGGATGAGCCACCATTTTTTTTCCTGCCGGCTGAATTGAAGGAATTCCTTTAAAAGCCGCCACATGGTATCAAGGGTTCAGTGCCTGGTTGCAGCCGGCGGCGCCAACGGCGTGGAGTCAACGGCTTGGAAGGCACGCCGCACCTTAGAAGTGGTGTGGGGGAATTTCAAGCAAAGATTCAGCACCGGAGCTCATTCCCACGGGGGATAAACCCGGGGGAGCCTGAGCGCCCAGGTTTTGCCGGCGCGGTGGGCGTTGAAGGCGGGCGGCCCGCGCCAATTCCTGTGGCCATTTCATGCCACATGGCTTTGGCTGATTTTCATGCGAAACTACAGGAATGCATCCCTCATTAGCCGCAATCCTGAACTTGGCTTCAGTCAAGCAGTTGCGTCGTTTCGGTTTTTCAACTCGTGAATTTAACCGGCTAAACCGGGGGACGAATAGAATATCCGGGCTGTGGCGACTGAAACCGGCATGGCTGCTCGTGCTGTGCCTCATGGCCGCCAGCAATGTCGGTGCGTGGCAGATGAAGCAGGGGCCGTTGATGACGCCGTGGGCGGCGCTGGTCAACACCAACAATCCGCTGCCGGAATATCCGCGTCCGCAACTGGTCCGGACCAACTGGCTCAATCTGAATGGCCTCTGGCAGTTTCAACCCGGAGCCACCAATGACCCGGTGCCAACGGGGCAGACGTTATCCGGCCAGATTTTGGTGCCCTATCCCATGGAGTCGGCGATTTCAGGGATTATGCAGTATTCTGAATTTTCCTGGTATCGGCAGTTGTTCACGGTGCCGTCGGCCTGGAGCGGCAAGCGAATTATTTTGCACTTGGACGCCGTGGACTGGCAGGCGACGGTTTACGTGAACAATCAGAAGGTGGGAACGCACAAAGGCGGCTATGACCCGTTTAGCTATGACATTACCTCTTATCTCAATGGCGGTTCAAATGAACTGATTGTGCAGGTGTATAATCCGGTGGATAACGGCGGCCAGCCCCGCGGCAAACAGACGCTCTATCCGGGCGGCATCATGTACACTTCGTCCTCCGGCATCTGGCAGCCGGCCTGGCTGGAGCCGGTTGATGCCTCCGGCGTCGAAAACTTGCAGATCGTGCCGGACGTGGACAATGCACGGCTGCGCCTGACGGTCAATACCTATGCCACCAGCGGCGTGACGGTCACGGCCACGGTGTCGTCGAATGGCGTGCCCGTCAACAGCCTGAGCGGCAATCCGCAGACGGAACTGGACATCCCGGTGCCGAGCCCCAACTTGTGGTCGCCGGAGAATCCCTTCCTCTATGATCTGCAGGTTTCGGTCATTCACAACGGAGTTACCAACGACAGCGTAACGAGTTATTTCGGGATGCGTAAAATCTCCATCAGCGTGGTGAACGGGGTGCCCAAAATATTTTTGAACAACCACGCCTATTTTGGAATGGGGCCCCTGGACCAGGGTTTCTGGCCGGATGGAATTTACACCGCGCCCACGGATGCGGCGCTGGAATATGATTTGTTGCGGGAAAAGGAGCTGGGCTTCAATGCGGTTCGCAAACACATCAAGGTGGAACGCCAGCGCTGGTATTATTGGGCGGACAAACTCGGATTGCTCGTATGGCAGGACATGCCCAGTTGTAATTCCTACACCGGCGCCGCCAATCCGCCGGCAGTGGACCCGGTTGATTTCCAGGCCGAACTGACCGCGCTGGTGACCAATCATTGGAACAGCCCGGCCATCATCATGTGGGACATTTTTAATGAGGACCAGGGAGAGGCCGGCAGCAGCGACGGGGCGGGGCAGGCCACCACTGCCTCGTTGGTTTCACTGGTCAAAACGCTGGACCCCTCACGCTTGGTCAACCAGGCCAGCGGCGGCGCTTATTTCGGCGTGGGCGATGTGCTCGACTCTCACAGTTATCCCGATCCCGGCGATCCCACGAGCACCACCCAGGCGCCGGTGGATGGCGAATTTGGCGGCATCGCCTGGCACGTAACCGGTCATTTGTGGAACCCGGCCGAGGCCGGAACCGGCTATCTGCTGGCCAGTTCCACCAATAATATCGCCACGTTGTACGATGGCTACATCAATGAAGCGGTCAACTTCAAATCCGCCGCGAACGGCGGCTTGAATGCCGCCATTTACACCCAGATCACCGATGTGGAAAACGAATGCAATGGTCTGATGACCTACGACCGGTTGCTTAAGCCCGATCCCAATAAAATAGAGCTCTCCAACCAAAAAGCCATCTCCGGACGGCTCACCACGACGACCGTGGTGCCCACCTCCCAAAGCGTCCCCCAGACGTGGTTGTGGACCACTAACACGCCGGCCACAAATTGGTATGCCACCACTTTCAACCCCGCCGGATGGAACACTGGCGTGGGCGGCTTCGGCACGGCGGACCCGGGGGTGTCCCCGAACACGGCGTGGACCACGGGGGGGTATATTTATTTGCGGCGCACGTTTAATCCCGGCACCCTTGCCGGGCAGCAACTGAGCAACCTGGTCTTCACGGTCTATCATGACGAGGATGTGGCCATTTACCTCAACGGCGTGCTGGCGGCTTCGGCTTCCGGCTATTCCACGGCTTACGTCAGTCTGCCCCTGACACCGCAGGGCTTGGCGGCCATAATTCCAAACGGTACAAACGTCTTGGCCGTCTCCTGTTACCAGAGCACCGGCGGGCAGTTCATTGACGTGGGCCTCTCCGATCAAATCCTGGTCGCAAATACCCTCACCATTCCCACCGATGAGATTGGCTATTGGCCGCTGGATGCCACCAATGGGACCCTCGCGGTGGACGCGACTGGGAATGGCAACAATGGAACCGTCGTCGGAGCCACCTGGAACATCTACGGCGAAGTCAACGGCTGCCTGAGCTTTAATGGCGCCAATAACTATGTGCAGATCAGCAACACGATCAGCAACGATTTCAGCATCGCGTTCTGGGTCAAGACCACGCAAACCGGCGGAACCGGTCAATGGTGGCGGGGAGCCGGCCTGGTTGACGGTGATGCCTCGGGAGTCGCCAATGATTTTGGCACGGCTTTGGCCGGCGGCGAGTTCGCCTTTGGGGTGGGCCATCCCGACACGACCATAGTATCCACCAATGCAATCAATGATGGAGTGTGGCATGAATGCGTGGCAACCCGGGTGCAATCAAGCGGAGCCATGAACCTTTACGTGGATGGCAACCTGCAAGCCACGGGAACCGGCAACACGAATTCGCTCACGGCTTCTGCCGCCCTGCGATTTGGCCAAATCCTGTCGGGCGGCGGCTATTTCAACGGCAGCTTGGACGAGATAAAAATTTACAACCGGGCTTTGGGCAACAACGAAGTGAGCGCGCTTTTTTACAACGGCGCCTTCCCCTCCACCACGCCCACGATCATCCAGGTGCCCATTCCCGTAAGCGCGTATGCCGGGGGGACGGCGAGCTTCAGCGTGCAGGCTCTGGGGGAGAATTTGACCTATCAATGGAGCCTGGGGACCACGCCGATTCCGGGTGCCACCAACGCCCTGTTGACGTTGGCCAACCTTGCCGTGACGGATGCCGGAAATTACAGCGTGCTGGTGTCGAACCCGGCCGGGAGCGCCAGCGGTTCCGCCACCTTGACGGTGGTGCCGGTGTCGCCGCCGGTGCTGGGGCACCGGTATTCATTTACGGCGGACGCAAGTGATTCCATTGGCGGCGCAAACGGAACGCTGGTCAACAACGCCACCATTTCGAATGGCGCCCTGAAGTTGCCGGGGCAATCCACTTCCGGCAGCACCACCTGTTCCTATGGGGCCCTGCCCAATGGGATAGTTTCCAACTGCACCTCGATCACGATTGAAACGTGGCTGACCGACACGGCGGGGGCCACTTGGGCGGAGGCCTGGTCTTTCGGCGACAGCAGCGCCGGGGCGGGGAACCCGCCCGGCAGCGGCACCTACTATCTTGGCTTGATTCCCCATAGCGGACCCGGCGATCTGAGGGTGGCCTTCAATAATGATCAAAGTGAGCTTGACGTAATAGATGCCGGGACCCCCTTGCCGTTAAACCAGGAGGAATACGTGGTGGTCACTTACGACGCGCCCAGCACCACGGCCCGGCTCTATCTCAACGGTGTTCAAGTGGGCGTCAACACCAGCGTCACCACCGACCATGCTCCTGCAAATTTGGGAATCACCTTCAACGATTGGCTGGGACGCGATCAGTTCGGCGCCGATCCCACGTTTCAAGGCAGCATTGACGAGCTGCGCATTTGGAATGGCGCCGTCTCACCTTTATACCTGGCGGTCAGCACGGTGGCCGGCCCCAATGTCGTGGTGACCAACCTCGTTCCCACGTCGGTCGGCATTTCAGTGAGCACGAGCATGGCCGAGGGGCAAACCCAGCAGGCTGGAGCGGCCGCAAATTTCCTGCAGGCCGCCGGCGTGCAGATCACCGGCTCGATCACCAACTGGACCAGCAGCAATCCCGGCGTGCTCACGGTGAATGGGAGCGGTCTGGTTACGGCGGTCGGCAGCGGCAGCGCCACCCTTGGCGGCACGTTTGCCGGTGTGACGGGAACCAGCCCCGCCATCACCGTCCCGCCGAGCGGCCCCATCATTACCCGGCAACCGGCGGCCAATGAGACCCTGCTGGCCGGGGGCACGTTGAATGTGAGCGTGGCCAATATTGGCACCCCGCCCTTTGTTTATCTGTGGTACGCCAACAACGGCGCAAATCCCATCAGCACTTCCGCCACGCCTGCGTTGACGCTTCCCAACCTGCAACCGGCTAGCGCCGGCACTTACAGTTGCCTGGTCAGCAACCAGTATGGCACGGCGCTCAGTTCCAATTTGAGCCTCCAGGTCGTTTCCCCCGCCACTTACCAACAGGTCATTGCGGCTCTGAATCCAATCGCCTACTGGCCGTTGAATGAAACCACGGGCACGATCGCTTATGACGTGATTGGGGGATATAACGGGACGTATCTCGGCGGTTTCCGCCTCGCCCAGGCGGGACCGACAAATTCGATCTTCGGCGCTGCCAGCTATGCCGCGGGGTTTGACGGGTCGTCGGCGTATGTTGACATTCCTGAAGGGCCGTTCAATATCACCAATGCCGTCACCACCGTCGCCTGGGTGCAACTGCTGGCCACCCCGACTTTTGACGGCTTGTTCGGCCATGGGGATGCGTCCTGGCGCATGAGCGTCAACCCCAGCAGTGAACCCGGCGCCAATGATGGCAGCCTGCCCACCGATGCCACCAGTGCCACCGGCATTGCTGATGGTAATTGGCACCTGGTGGCCTATGCCTACACGGGAGTTCCCGGCCAGAGTGACAACGGCTCCCTGTATGTGGATGGGGCGCTGGTGGCCAACAACACGGTGACTGTGACGCCAGCCGGGAATAACCTGGATGTGTGGATTGGTGGCGCGCCCGATTATGGCACGGCGCGGTTGCTGCGGGCCAACATCGCCCACGCGGCCGTTTGGGACCGGGCGTTGACCGCGGTTCAAGTGCAGGGCCTCTACCACGGCGTCTATACCGGGCCGGTGATTCTGGGCGTGACCCCCTCCGGATCGGGCGTCGTGCTTGATTGGCCGGTGGGAACCCTCCTGCAGGCCACGAATTTGGCCGGCCCCTGGATTACCAACGGGGCGGCAGTTTCGCCGTACACGGTTCCGACGACGAATGGGGCGGAGTTTTTCAGGGTCCTGACCGGTCCCTAACCCGGATATTTCATAGTCAAACCTGTAGCGCAGACTTCCAAGTCTGCTGTATCGCGGGTTTCCAAACCCGCGGACGCCACGCCATTGCGACACCCTGCCGATTTCCTCCTCCCTGAGGAAGAAGACCAGGGTGGGAATTCCCCGAAAGCGTTCGCGCATTGAACCCCTGAACCGCAAAAGAAACATCCAACCTTCCACATTCAACGCCCAATATCGAAGGGGCTCGCGCTGCCGCCTTCGTTCAGGGTTGGAAGTTG
>Ga0181520_10005212_pt1 | contig 20948 bp, 15 predicted proteins | sample PEATcosm2014_Bin_29_FD_132451 | JGI IMG/M metagenome (GOLD analysis project Ga0181520, IMG submission 132451) | Peatland microbial communities from MTU Mesocosm Facility, Houghton, MI, USA - PEATcosm2014_Bin02_30_metaG | ecosystem: Environmental > Terrestrial > Soil > Wetlands > Peat | place... | reverse complement strand
GTCGTACGAAGTCGCCGTCGCCAACCCTTTTTTCGACATCACTTTCGTGATGGCGCTGGTCAGCGTCGTCTTGCCGTGATCGATGTGACCGATCGTCCCGACGTTGATGTGGGGCTTCGTCCGCTCGAATTTCGACTTCGCCATGGTTTCCTCCGCGTTTCCTTAATATTCGACGTTTCGAACCTTATTTGTTGTGCGAAAAGCCCGAAGGCTGCAATACTAAGATCCTGCGTCGTTGCTGGGCTATGCCGGATGACTCGTCCGGGATTTACGCTTCGGGATAAGCGGGAAACGGGGTTCGAACCCGCGACCCACAGCTTGGAAGGCTGTTGCTCTAGCCAACTGAGCTACTCCCGCGCAATCTCGCGTTCTCCCGGAGGTGCCAACCGCGCGCCAAACCAGCGCTTCGCGTCCCTCCTTTGGGGCGCATTGATCTGGCGAGAGGTGGATTCGAACCACCGAAGGCTTCCGCCGGCGGATTTACAGTCCGCTCCCATTGGCCGCTCGGGAATCTCGCCAAAAAATGCGTCAAATTCTAAAAGAGCCATCCCACAAAGCTGGCGATGGGACTTGAACCCGCAACCGGCGCATTACAAATGCGCTGCTCTGCCATTGAGCTACGCCAGCATACCGGCGCCGCCCCTCGCACTTTGAGGGACGGTAATTATAGGCAAGTAAACATTCGTGTCAAGCGGCTTTCGCGCGAAATGTAAGCCCGGAAAACACGGCCGCCGCCGGGCAATTTCACGGGGTTGGCCCGGCGGGCGTTCTATTACGCCAATCGCGCAACGACGGCAATGCCCGCGTACGGCCGCAAGCGATTCCCTGGACCGGCGCGCGACTCTTTCCTCGGTCGGTTATTTCGTTTGCAAGGGCCCGTGGCGTAAATCGCGAGCACGGTGGGAACATTAACGGCGAGGAGGATCCATGGGTGCGCTTGTTTGCGCAAATTGCGGCGCGCCGCTCGACGTCACAGCGGCCGCGGCGGCGCTTGGCTATGTAAAATGCCCGTACTGCAGCGGCTCGACGCCGCTGGCGCAGCCGGCCCGCGGGGGAGCCGAGGCGGACGCGCCGCCGTCGCCGTTCGTCCGCGTCGGCAGCGACAATGTGGAGCTTCTGCCCGCGGATCTCGACGCGGTCGCCGAGCGGCCGCCGTTCACGAGAATCGACCTCACGCAGAAGCCGGGCGAGCATTTTCGCTTGCTGATGCCGCGAAAAAATGTGCTGGCGGTCGTTATCTTCGCGGCAACTCTCGCGGGCGGAGTCGGCGGCGGCGGCATTGGCGTCGTCGCGGCGGTCACCGCGGTGGCGGCGGGTTTCGGTTACGGGTGGCTGGCGTTCGCAATTTCCAGCGCCGTCGTTGTGGTCGCGCTCGCCGTTGGCGCCTGGTATCTCGTCCGCATCGCGCGCGGCCGCAACGAAATCGCCGGGCGCGGCGGCAAGTTGCGGGTCGTCAAACGCGGCATCACGGTAACGACCGCCGAGTATCCGTTGACTGCGGCGACCGACCTGGCGTTCGACCCCCTGGACGAAACGCTCGACGGCACGCCGGCTTACTGCCTCGGCCTGAACACCGAGTCGGGCCGGATGCCGCTGCCGGATTTCTTCTTGAGTTGCACGGCTGGCCAACAGCGTTGGATTCGCACGGAATGGCGGCATTTCCACGAATCGATCCGTAGGGGCGGCGGCCCGGAGTAGGCTTGCCCGAAGCGGCATTCCGAATTCTCAGCGGCAGCACGCGGCAAGCCGTTCACATACACTGGATTGCGGTTCGCTGCCGTAGTGCATGATCCTTCCCCCGCGACCGACGGCGAACACATTCCAAGGGGAGTCACCCCAGACGCCAAGGAACTCCGGCCCCATGTCATTCATCGTCGACCACGAGGAATCGTCGTAGTGGAGAATTGCTCCGTTGAAGCCCACGGCGAACACGTTTGACGAAGAGCTTCCCCAGGCACCGTACAACATCGCCAGCGCAAACGGATCCGTCATCGTGGACCACGATGAGCCGTCGTATTGCAGGATCAACCCGTCTCCGGCCGGCACTGTATATCCTACGACGAACACGTCCGTCGAAGAACTCCCCCAAATGCCCTCTAGATCTTCCGACGAATCGCTCGTCGCCAGCGACCACGGGGAGTGGCCATCGAAGTGAAAAATGGAGCCGTTGAAGCTCACGCAGAACACGTCGCTGCCGGAACTGCCCCAAATCCCATTGCAACCTGTCGCCGATCCGCCCGCCATCAGCGACCACGAAGAACCGTCGTAGTGCAAAATGACACTGTCGCCCACGACGAACACGTCTGAGCCAGAGATTCCCCAAACGCCGTACAATTCCTTTGTCGTCCCGGTCGTCACCGGCGACCATGAGCCGCCGTCGTAATGCAGAAGCTGCCCGGTGTATGCGGCGCTGAATCCTACGGCGAAGACGTTCGAGCCCGAACTGCCCCAGACACCGCCCAAATCAAACGTAGTGCCGCTGGTCATCCCCGACCAATACGAACCGTCATACTGAAGAATTGTTCCGGCGGTGCCGACGGCGAATACGTCCGCTGCAGAGCTTCCCCATACGGCAAACAAATCTTCCGACGTCCCGCTCGCCATTGGCGACCAGGAACACGCTGTGGTGTCGTTGTCGTCGTCGTCATCGGTCGTGTCGTCGTTGTCGTCATCGTCGTTGTCATTGTCATCATCGTCATCGGTCGTGTCGTTGTCGTCGTTGTCGTCGTTGTCGTCATCGGTCGTGTCGTCGTTGTCGTCATCGTCATCGGTCGTGTCGTCGTCGTTGTTGTCGTTATCGTTATCATTGTCGTTGTCGTCATCATTGCCCGACGATGTGTCGTCGTCCGTCTGCCGGCTCGCGCTGTTGCCATTGCCGCCGGAGCCGCCGCACGCAACAAGGAAAAGGAACGCCGTGAGAATAACGGTGACTCCGAAAATCATAAATGCATTGCGCTTCATGACGCCTCCGGCTCAGCCCCTCAACAGTCGTTGGCGTGCGCCGAGCGGTTTCGCACCAATTTCTCCTCGAACCCCGTTCGCGCGTGAAAAGTCGGATTTATTCGCGACCGGCAGAACCTTTTCACGTCGCTATGATGTGAGGACGATTCTTCCAGAATTGAGGTTAGTTTTCAAGGCAAAAAAACAGATGGCGTGCGAAATGCGCAATTGCGCGCCAGAAAAGCACGTTTTCAACCGCGCCGTTCGCGGCGCTCCGTGCCCTTCGCCCGACCGGGCCGGCGCCGCCGCGTTCTCACACGCCGCCGTCCGGCGCCCGCTTGCATTCTCGACGCGCGACCCGTAGAAACAGGCAAAGACGCGCCCCGGATGTCCTCCGTCGGGCGCGGGCGTCGCTGCCGAGGAAAACGACTTCATGACCGATAGCCCGCCTCCGAAGTTGGTCATGCCGCAAATCGAGCCGGGGATGGTGCTGGCCGGGCGCTACCGCATTTTGTCATCGGTCGGCAAAGGCGGCATGGGCCAGGTCTATGCCGGCGAGGAGGAAAGCCTCGGGATTCGCCGGCTGGTCGCGATCAAGGTTCTGCCGCCGCAAATGATGCTCGACGAAAGCCTGATGGCGCGATTCCGCGAGGAAATCCGCATCGCGGCGCAGCTCGACCATCCGCACATCGTGCCCATCTACAGTCTGGGCGAGCACCAGGGCGTCTACTTCTACGTCATGAAGCTGCTGGACGGCCAAACGGCCTTCCAGCGGCTGCGGCAGAGCGGCCCGTTCACCGAGCCCGACTTGCGCAAGATGGCGGCGCCCATCGCCCGCGCGCTGCATTACGCGCACAGCAAGGGCGTCATTCACCGCGACATCAAGAGCAACAACATCCACCTCGGCGCCGACGGCCATCCGACGTTGATGGATTTCGGCGTCGCCCGCGGCCACGAAAGCGCCGAATTGACCTCGCCGGGCCAGATCATCGGCACCGCCGAGTGCATGGCGCCCGAACAGTGGGTCGGCCATGCCGAGCCGCGCAGCGACATCTACGGTCTCGGCGTGGTGCTCTACGAGTTGGCCGCCGGCAAGCTGCCGTGCGACAGCCGGCAGACATACGAATTGATGAAATTCCACATGGAGGTGACGCCGCCGCGCCTGCGCATCGCCGCGCCGGGCATGTCGGCCGAACTGGAAGCGATCGTCCTCAAGTGCCTGGCGAAGGAACCGAACGACCGCTACCCCCATGCCCTGGCGCTCGCCGAAGCGCTCGAAAGCCCCTACCGCGCGCCCGATGCGGCGCCGGATGCGCCGCCGCCCGCGGTCGAACCCGCCGCGTTCACCGGCGATAGATCGCCAACGGCGATGGAGACAGCGCGCACGATGCTGACGCCTGGCGCCGCGGTCGAATTGGTGCGGGTCGACAAGCGGCTGTGGCGCAAGTGCGTGACGGCCGACGAGGCCTATGCCGGCGGCGAACTGGCCGAGGCGCTGCGATTGATGAAGCGCGCCGCGAAGGCGTATCCGGACAGCCGCGAGGTGAAGGAACGCGTCGAAAAATTCTCGAAGATGAAGGCACTGACCGATCAGATCATGGCGCGGGGCGACGCTGCGATGGCGGCCGCGAAACTGAAACAGGCGATCGCCGAGTACGAGAACGTCTTGCGCTGCATGCCGCTGCCGGCCGCCGCCGCGAAATTGGTCCGCGCCCGCGCGCAGGCCGAACAGGCCGACGAATTGCTTTACCGCGCGCAGCAGGCCAAACGCGACGGCCGGCCCGGGGAGGCGCTCAAGCTCGCCGCCAGGGCCTTTCGGATGCACCAGGAAATCGACCCGCCGCACGACGGCGGTCCGCGCTCGGGCCGGCACAAGCGCCGGCCAAAAAAGAAGCGCGCGCCGATCGTCACCGGCGGCCGGGTCGCGCTGCTGCTATTCGTCGCGCTGCTCGTGGCGGCCGTCGACGGCGCCCGGCCGCTCTTGCTGCGGTTGGCCGACGCCGCCTACGACGCCAATACCGACCAAAGCCTGTTCCTGGCCGAATTCGGCGCCGAACGTTATTACGCCGCCCTGGCCCGCCTGCCCTCGCCGCCGCCGCGCGTCGCCGACCGCCTCCGCACAATCAACCGGCGCGCGAAGGCCTACTATACGGCGCGGGCTAACGAGGCCGTGCAATCCGGCGCGCTCGGCGCCGCCATCAAGTATTTGGAAAAGGCGCTGGCCCGCGACCCCGGCGACGGGAAGTTGGTCGACGCGCTGCAACTGTACCAGGCGAAATACGCGGTGCAGCAAAGTCTTGCGACGAAACCCGGGGAAAGCGAGTGAAGGAAAAAGGAAAAAAGAGCGGGGCCGCGTCGGTTAGCCGTTGCTCGCATCCCGGTTAGGGTCGGCCGATTCCCATTACTCCCATATTTCTCATAATTCCCATATTTTTGTTCCAGCCCGTTCTCGGTTTACGGTTGCCAGTCGCCGGCGGCCGTTCGTCTTTCGCCGTTCCGCATTCGCCATTCCGCGTTGGTCACGAGCCGCTGTAATGCAGAATCGTGCCTGCGAGGCCGACGGCGAACACGTCTGTGGCGGAACTGCCCCAGATGCCGTTCAATTCCAGCGTCGAACTGTTGGTCATTAACGTCCAGGCGGAGCCGTCATCGTGCAAAATGGCGCCGTTCCAACCCACGACGAAGATGTCGGACGAAGAGCTGCCCCAGACGGCGTTGAACTGTATCGCGGCCGAACTCTGCGATACCGTTATCCAGGTCGAACCGTTGTAGCGCCAAATCAGGCCGAGGTTGGTGTCCAAGTCGACGCCGACGGTGTACACGTCCGAGGCCGAACTGCCCCAAACGCCGTAAAAAATGGCGTCGGCCTTGCCGCTCTGCGACATTTCCGCCCACGCGGAACCGTTGTATTTCATGATCACGCCGAAGTCGGAAACGTCGGTGCCGACCGCGAAAGCCTCGGCGGCGGAATTGCCCCAGACGCCGCGCAACGTGTTGGCCGTTGACGTCGACGACCACGAGGAGCCGTTGTAGCTGAAGATCGCGCCCGAGCCGACGGCGAACACTGCCGACGCCGACGAGCCCCAAACGCCGGACAACCAAACGTTCGTCGAACCGCTGTCCATCGCCTTCCACGTGGAACCGTCGTAGCCGACGATCACGCCCGCGTTGTCATAGCCGCCCACCGCAAAAACGTCCGTGGGCGAACTCCCCCAGACGCCGGCCAGCACGGTCTCCGCCGTCGTCCCGGGCTGCTGCATCACCGACCACGCCGAGCCATCGTAGTGCACAATCGCGCCGCTCCAGCCCACCGCGAAAACGTCCGAACCGGAACTGCCCCACACGCCGTACAAGTCCGCGGTCGTGCCGCTCGTCATCGCTGGCCATTGAGTCGAACTGTCGTCGTCATCGTCATCGTCGTTGTCGTCGTTATCATCGTCGTCGCCGGGCGAGGAGTCGTCGTTGTCGTCATCATCCGGGGAGGCGTCATTGTCGTTGTCGTCATCATCCGGGGAGGCGTCATTGTCGTCGTCGTCGCCGGGCGAGGCGTCGTCGTCGATCACGCTCGCAGCGTGACTGCTGTTGGAACTGCCGCCGCACCCGATCATCATGGCGACGACCGCCAGAGCCAGGAAAGCGAGAAAGGCAAAAGAAGATATCCGGCGCATCGTAGTCTCCCCGCGTACGAGTGAAGCTCTGGCGTGGGCTGCTGTCTCTGCGCGAACCTGCCGCCAGTGCGGACGCATTCCACGCCGATGCCGGCGCCGCGTCAAGGCGGTCTGGCGCGCGGACGGCGCGAGAGATGAATTTTGTCCACAGATTACACAGATTTCACAGATTCGGGTGGAATCACCCCGCAACGTGGCCAGAGCGAAGCGGGACGATCTGTGAAATCGGTATCGTCTGGGGAAGCTTGGATCAATCCCCGTGTTTGGTCAGCGTGCGCTCGAACCGGCGGTCCGGAATTAGCCACGCCAGCGCCACGCCGACCAGAACGGCGATCGCCGCCCAGCGGTTGGCGAAAGCCAACGGGATCGCCGCGACGTAGGCGACGATCGACGCCTTGCCCTTCCAGTCACGCCCGAGCGCACGCGCCAGCGCCGAGTCGGCGCCGTGCAGCGGCAATAGCGCGCGCGTCAGCAGGAAGTAGGCGACGGCGGCCAGCAGTTGCACAACCGCGTACGCCGCAACCGGAATCGGCGCCGCATGGCGCTCCCCCAACCACGCGGTGACGAACGGCGTCAGCGACAGCCAGAACAGCAAGTGCATGTTGGCCCAGAGCACGCGGCCGTTCACCTGCGCCACCGCGTGCAAGAGATGATGGTGGTTGTTCCAGTAGATCGCGATAAACGTGAAGCTGAGCAGATAACTCAAGAACGTCGGCACGAGCGGCGCGAGATCGGCCCAATTCGTACCCGCCGGCGGCCTCAACTCAAGCACCATGATCGTGATGATGATCGCGATCACGCCGTCGCTGAATGCTTCCAATCGGTTGCGGGTCATCGCGTCCTCTGCGCCGCCCGGGTGAGATCGAAGTTCGCTTTCCGCTAATCAAGCCTGCGCACGCGCGCGGGCGTTGTCCAGAGTCGCTTGATCGGGGCCTTGGGAGTTCTGGGAATTCCGGGAGTAATGTCTGGGTTGGCGACGCCGGTCAGCAGGTTCGGGCGCTCATGATTCCCAGAATTCCCGGGATTCCCAGGATTCCCGTTGCGTACGCACGCCGGCGGACTCGGAAACGCCGTGACACGGACCGAGTTCCACAGCCGCTCGCCGCTCAATACTTGATGAGCATCGCGGCGCCCACGCGATCTTCGGAATCCACCAGATCCGGTTGCCAGCCCGCGACCAGCGAACCGGGGCTGCCCTGGTTGCCGCCCGAAGGGGTGACGCCGCCGTGGCCCGAGAAGTACGGCACGTTTGCCGCGCGGTGGTTGTACTCCAAGCGGAAGGTGATAAACGGGCGCGGCATGTAATCGAAGGTCAATTGCGCGTCCCACGCCTTGAATTTGTCGCCGGGGTTTTCGGGGAAATACGGCGTCCCGGAGACGGCGGTGGCGCCGTTGATCGGCGGCAGAAGCACGAGGTAGCGGCCGGGGTTCGTGATGGCGCCGCCGCCGAAGGTGACGCCGAACACGTCATGGTGGAACCAAAATCGGTTGTAGGCCATGAAGCCCAGGAAATACTGGTTCGAGCATTTGACCCCGCCGCCCGATTCGCAGCCGGCGTCCAGCGTCAGCGACACCGCGGCCTTGTCCAAGCCCCATTCCGGCTGGTCCAGGTATTTGAAACTGGCGCTGTCGTCGGTGTGCATGCGTTTGCGGCCGGGGTTGCCCAGCGTGTCGGCGCCGCCGTATTGGTTGCCGACGAGCGAGAACCAACCGGTCGGCCGCCACAAAATCTGCCCGCCCCCGCCCGGCGCCTGGTTGAACATGCCGTACGATTGCCAGCCGTCGACCAGCCACGGTTCGATCTTCAGCGTGTCGGTCACGAAGATTTGCAGGCGCATGCCGTTGAAGAACCACGGCGTATTCGACGAAACGTAGGACGGCTGATAGGTCCAGTTGTCGAAGTTGTAGTAGCTCCAGAGGCCGATGTACGACATGAAGATGCCGGCCTGGATGTTGATGCCGTGCAGCGCGTCGATGTGGTACCCGCCGTAGCCCTCGGAGATGTAGCGATAGGCGTCGGCGAGATTCCATTGGCCGCGGCCCGGGCTCGCGTCGTTACGGGGCGTGGTCTGCGAATACATGCCGAACTGGGTCATGATCCGCGCTTGCACGTTTTTGTAGAGGAAGTCGCCGCCGAAGCCGAGTTGCGTAAGTTGAAATTCGTTGTGCCGAAAAACCTCGCTCGACCCGCCGATGGTGTCGTCCTTCGGACGATTGAAGCTGTAATTGTAGTCCACGTCGACGCGGACCTCGCCGGTGAACGGGCCCCAGGTCAACGGCCGCTCGCTGGCGCCGGCGTTGCCGGGAACCCACGAGAAGTCAGCGAAGGCGAACGGCTCGGTCGGCGCGGCCGGCTTCTTCTCCGCGTCCGGCGCCTTTGGCGGCGCAGCGGCGTCGGCCGGCGTCGCCGGCGGCGGCGCGGCCGGCGTCGCCTGGCCTCCGGGCGCCGTTTGGGCGCTTGCCGTCGTCGCTATCGCCGGACAGCAAACCAACGCAATGCTGGTGAACAAAATGTACGCGATGCGCATTTCACGCCTCCCTTTTCATTGTTCACGGCCGTCCTGGCGGAAACCAAGACGTTGACAACACCTCGGCTCTCCGTTTTTCGGCCGGGGATGCTGCTCCCTTTCAGATCAAGATGCCGTAAAGATGGGTGCGATGCCCGTCAAGAAAGCATCAAAACATTCGGACGATTTCGGCTCGTCCGCCAGATGGGTTTTTCGCGCCGGGCGTCCGGCCTGGACGCCCGGCTTCGGCCGGCTATAGCGCGTAAATCCCTCGTTCGGCGGTGCGGATGCGCATGACGTCCATGGCGTTCATCACGTAGATCTTGCCGTCGCCGGCCTTGCCGGTGGCGAGCACATCCCGCATCATGTTCATCACCGTCGGCACGTCCCAGTCGTTGACCATGACGTCAACTCGCACCTTCGGCAGGAAGAGGTATCGCTCGCCCTCGCCGTCGGGCGATTTTCCATTCCCGTTCCCCTTCCCGTTCTGCCTCCCGAAGCCCTTGACGTTGGTCACGGTCATGCCGAGAACGAGGTTCTCCTCTTTCAACACTTCGACCAGGACATTGAGCCACTCGGGCCGAATAATGGCGGTGACCATTTTGAGGCTATAGGATTTGCTCACCGTGGTGATCACCACGTAGGCGAGCGTGGCGATGGCCCAGGCGCCGGCGATCAGGAAGCAGATGTAGGCTTCCGCCTGCGAATCGGCATTGCCCACGGAGTACAGGTACACGATCGCGACGACCATGACGACGTTGAAGAGCACGCCGAGCCCGGGGATGAGGCCGTGTTTGAGGAAGCTGAAATCAGCCCGCTTTTTGTAAGCCACGATCGTCCATACGCAGGTCAGGCCGTACAGCACGAAGGTCCCGAAGTTCGAGGCCAGGGTGATGCCGGTCAGACCGACGACCGACCGCACGCCGATCGCGCCGATCAACGAGGTGACGATCAGCAGCGCGCCGAGCGACACGTGCGGCGTGGCGTGCGTGTGGTGGATGAAGCCCATCATGCGCGGCAGTTCGCGGTCGGCGGCCATGCCGGCGCTGACCCGCATCGCGGTGTTGATGCAGCTCAGCGTCGAACCGACGATCGCGATTGCCACCGTGACGGCCATCGAGATCATCAGCCCGAACCCGATGCCGTGCAGCAGATTGTCGCCGAGCAGTTTCGCCATGTCGCCGATCGGGGCCGAAGAGGCCGCCGCCGCCGCCATGCCGGTGGTGAGCGCGGCGCCGGCGCCGTTCACCAACTTCTCGCTGACCATCGTGCCGGCCGCGAAATATTCGAGCAGGTAGGCGAACAAGCCCTGAATCACCAGCGAGATGATAATGGCCTTGGGGATGTTCTTGCCCGGGTTTTTCGTTTCGGCGGAGAGCGCCGTCGCGCTCTCGAAGCCGACCAGAATGAGTATGGCCAGCGTCGATTGCACGAGCACGCCGTTGAAGGTGTGCGGCCGGATGATGTCCCAGGCGCCGCTGAACGCCCACGTCGCGGCGGCCTGCGGGTTGCCCAGACGGTACAGAATGGCCAGGCCGCTGAAGACGACCAACGTCATAATTTGAATGACGTTGATCCAGACGGCGGTCGTCGTCGAACCGGTGACGCCGCGATAGGCGATGTACCCGATGGCCGCGGTGATGACGACCGCGATCGCGGTCAGCGTCAGGTTGGTGAATTCCTTGCCGGTGAATTGCGTGAAGATGTAGCCGAGCAGCGTGGCGAACATGGCGACCATGACGCCGGGGTACACCCAATAAAACAGGTGCGCCGCCCAGCCGGTCGCGAGTTTGGACAGGCGGGCCATCGAGTTCGGCCCGGCCCGTTTGGCGCCGTTGCTGTCGAGGAACGCCTTTTCCGCGAAGTACGTGACGCTGGCGAACCCGGCTTCCGGATAGATCTTCGCCAACTGCGAATAGGAAATTGCCGTCAGGAAGGCGACAACCAACGCCACGACGATGCCCGCCCAGATGTCGCCGGCGACCGAGGCCCCGCCGGGCGAGGTGGCGGCCGCCTGCATTTGATACGTGATCCAAAGAAAAGCGCCCGGCGCAATCAGCGCCATGGCGTTAATCGTCGCGCCGGCTACGCCCAGAGTAGGAACGACGAGCGGTGATTTTTTGGCGTCGGCCATGGTCCATACCTCCGTTAATCGACCCATCCACGGCGATAAGCAAATGCCTATTGCCGTTTCGTCATCCAGACAAAGCAAGTTGCGTGCCAGACCCGGCTTCGCGACGCGTTAATAACTTCTAAAACGTGTCTTTATCAAATCTTTACAATGACATAGGCGGAACCGCATTATCTGAGGCGACCCTCATCCGAAAGCGTGGCCTTACGCCCGAACAAGTTGACGCGCTACAGAATTGTACCGAAATCAATGCGGCTTGCCTTGAGGGGCGTGACAAATCCACTCGCGTTCGACGGCGCAGACACGCGGCGGCCGACCGACCGACCGGAAAAGACCGTTAACTGAATTTTCGCCGACGGAAAGCGCAACCGCCGGCGCTCGGCGAGGTCGCGAAACAGCGCGAACGATCGGCGGGCAACAAATACACGTTTGTAGCGCATTTGTGATCGCGAAACATAAATGTATCTTCGCGCGACGGATGGATTCCGCTTCTTGCCGCCTAAAATTCGCGTCGCCAGGCGAGCGGCAGCAAGGCAAATGCGGAAACGACGGCGAAGGCTACGAAAAACAGGAACAGCGCGTTCCAACCCCAGGTTTGCGAAACGTACGCCGTGACGACGCCCTGGCAGGCGCCGCCGATCGAGCCCAGGCCGTTGATGATGCCGGCGGCGGAACCGGCCGCCCGGTCGCGGCCGAGGTTTTGCGCGACCGCGCCGGAAAGCAGCGCGTCCGGCCCGAAGAGCAGGAACCCGATCAGGGCGAGCGAGCCGCCGACTGCCCACATGCCGATCGGCCCGGCGACGCGGAGCATGAGAAACGAGCCCGCGAGCGCCAGGATCACCGGCGCGACCAACCGCATGGGGTTCTTCGCGAACCAGCGGTCGGCGACGCGGCCAATGAGGACCACGCCGACGATCCCGCCGGCTTCGAAGCTCGTCGACAGGTAACCCGCGGCGCCTTCGCTGTAACCGAGGCTCCGCTTGAGAAAAAACGGCAACCAGAACAGCAGGCTGTAGCGAATGAGCTTCAACCCGAAATACGAGCCGCCGAGAATCCACAAGGCCGGCAGGCGGATCATCGCCATGAACGGCGACCGGCGCGGCGCCGCCGGCCCCGCCGCGAACGCGACATCCACGTTGTCGTCGAGCGGCGGCAGTCCGGCGTCTTGCGGTTTGTCAATCAGAAAGAGAAGCACGATCAGCCCAACGGCGCCGACCCAGCCCGCCGGCGCGAAAAACGCCGCTCGCCAGCCGAAATTCACGAGGGCGAAGGTTGCCAGCGCCGTCGCCGCCAGACCGCCGACTTGATAGTTCGTACACCAAATGCCCATGACGAAGCCGCGCGACCGCCGCGCCAGCCAGGGCGTCATCGCCTTCACACTGTTCGGCCAACCGGTCGCCTGAAAAACGCCGTTGAGCCCGAACGCGAGCGCCAGGATCCACCACGTCGAACTCAGCCCGAAGACGACGGCGCCCGCGGCCGACGCAAACATGCCGAAGGCTAGCATCCGCCGCGCGCCAAAACGGTCGCCCAAGCCGCCGCAAAGGAATTGCCCGACGGCGTAGAGCACGAGATAGAATGTGTCGATGCCGGCCAGCGCGCCGACGCTGATGCCGAGTTCTTCGTGCAACCGGTTCTTGACCACGCTGAAATTCTTGCGGGTGAGATAATACGACGCGTAGCCGAGCCAGGTCAGCGTAAACGCCCGCGCCTGCAAGGCGCGACGCCGCGCTGCTGCTTCGTTCGCCGGTGGGGTTTGGTCCGTCATCGCCGCCTTCGCCTGCAAGCTGGTTTTCCGCCCACGGTAAGTTCTGTTTGGCGCGAATCGGTTAGCGGAACGTCAGGGAAAGATGAAAAATTCGACGAGCGTCCAACGCCGGCGTCCGGCGCCGCACGGCGTCATGCCCGTTTCAGTTTTTCGGACATGGCGCGGGCAATTACTTCATGGATCTGATCGACCGAAACAGGCTTGTCGAAGACAAAATGCACGCCGAGGTCGGTGAACTCGTGCCGATTTTCGTCATTGACGTATGAGGAGACGACCGCGATCAGCGCATTGGTCGCGCTTTTGAGGCGGAGCATGCCGCGCAACAATTCCTGGCCGTCATAGGTCGGCATCATGTAATCGAGGAAAATCACATCCGGCTGGGACTCTTGGATGCGGACGAGGGCCTCGAACCCGTTCCAGACCCATTCGATTTCGCAATCGACACCGCTCTTGGCGATGAATTCGTTGACGATTTCCGCCGCCAGTTCATCGTCGTCGACAATTAAGACGCGCAAATCCGCCATGATGCCGCCTCGCTTCGTTGAGTGACGCGGCCCGGTTCGGAAAAACGACCCTCGGCATTGACGGGCCGTATCCGCGCGGGCTGCTCACCGCGCCGCCGGAATCCCGGCGCCGTTGAACTTTTCTACAGACTTCGCATCCAACCCATATTTTGTATACCCGTTGCGGCGCCGCGAGTCCAGCCCTGCAGGCAACCGGACTCGGCGAACGCACGGCGGGTAAGCGTCGCGATCCCGTAACGAGTCGGCGCTAGATCCGCAAATCCTTGCGCGTTCGCTGCTTGATTTGTTGCAGCGTGATTTCGCGCTCGACCTCTTCGTTGTGCGGATTGATGTTTTGCGCTGCCAGAAAGTGGGCCATGGCGCCGCGCTCATCTTTTTCCGCCTTGAGGATTTTGCCCATGTACAAGTGCGCCCACTCGTTATTTTCGTCGACCGTGATCGCCTTTTCCAGCCGTCGCTTGATCGGCCCCACAATGCTGGCGTCGTACTGCGACAAACTGCAGAAATCCGCCCAGGCCCACAAGGCCGAGATTTCGCCGGACCGCGGCGCAAAGCGGGTGGCCTGGTGCAGCGTCGAAACCGCCTCGCCGTACCGCTTGTCGAGCAGGTGCTCGCGGGCGATGCGGACCAATTCCGCCGCCGCCTCCGGATTCGCCGGGCGCACGCCGTGGCGCGGCGGATCCGGCGGCGCGAATGTCGCCAGCGGCGCGGTCGGCGTCGCGGGCGCGGGCCGTGCCGGCGCAGGCGCGGGCCGGGCCTCGGCCGCGGGGGCCTTGGGCGGGACGGCGAAGGCCTGCTTCTCGACGAACCAGGCGCAGCCGAGAACGACCATCAAATGGGCATACCGAAGCCAGGCGGGGTGTTCCGCGGGCGGAATGGCGATTTTCATTTCGCCCAGGGTCTTCCCGTTCAACCGCTTCGCGTATTCGGGGAACGAGGCAGGCAATTCCAATTGGCCCCAGAATTCGTTGGCGCGATCGGCAAACAGCAGCGGATTGCCGGCGGCTTCGTGCCGGGCGAGAAAATCGATCGCCATCCGCAAGGGCATGTCCTTCAAGATCGTCTGGATCAGAAACGACGCCACGTCCACTTCGAGCGACGCCCCGCTGTCGGCGGACGAATCCGCGAGGCGGACATTGTATGTCCCCTGCGGTTTCGGATGACAGACGAAGTAACGCATTTTGGCGATTTTCTGTCGCCGCACGGCGCCTTTCAGGTCGGCCGAGCTCAGCAAGTTGAGATCGGTCAACATCTCGCCGAATCGCCGGTTCGACTTGCGCGCCTTGGCCCAAATCGCCTCGGATTCGGGCGGCGCCAGGATGCCTTCCGCGACCAGCAAGGCCCCAAGGGTGGCAGCCGGCACGAAGTTGCTGGCGATGTTCGCGACCTTGCCGCGGCCGACCTTGATCTTGACCTTCGTCTGGTTCATTTTCACGAGCAGGATGTGTTCTTCGTCGGCGCGGGACAACTGATAAAGCAGGCTGCCGACGGTCCATTCTTTCAATTCGCCCTGCTGTGTCTCGCCGGCGTCGCTCGCGGCGGCGGCCGGTTCGGCCGGCGGCCGCGGGACCGGCCGTTTTTCCATCGGCGAGGCGCCGGGGCGCGCCGCCGACGTGCGATTCATCCACCGATTGACCGCCTCATAAAGGTCGAGCGGCGTGGTGGACGGCCGGAGGCACTCGTCCGCCGCCCCCGCCGGCGCACTTCGACTGGTCAGCAGCAGAATCGGCGTTTGCTCCAGCCGGCGCTCGGCGCGCAGCAATTCGATCATTTTTTCGCCGTCGAACGGCGAAACGGCGCTGCCGACGATAATCACCTCGGGCGCCGCGCCGACGGCAAAATCACGCGCCATAGTGGCGTCGATGCAAACCCGCGCGCTGACCTTCATCTCGCGAAGGAACGAACGGTACTGCTCGAACAGCGTGTCGGCGCCGATGAGCAAGACTTGAATCGCCGAACCGCCGGCGTCGTTCACCGCTTCGCCTCCGCCTCGAATGACGAGATCACCCGAGTTGATTTCCCGCTTCCAAAGTCCGGATGCCGACATCCGCTTATCCCCTCTCGGACCGGCGACACGGCGATTTTCACGCCGTCGCACCGAATTTCGCCGCCGACGCCGGCGTCATCGCCGAGCCAACAGCGATCATTCAAAATCTGGTCTTCTACGGTTAACATTCGCGAGCTATCCACTACGCGATCGGCACGCGCCGCCACGCGCGTCGCCGAAGCGGACATTGGCGGAATATAATACGGTTTTCGCCGGATTGCAAAAATATTCCGCTGCTTTCAGATTTCGCCATTTTGTCCACCGCACTTGCGCGCCCGCCCTCCGACACGATTCGAAACGTGTCGAATTGCCCTGCGCCGGGCCGCCTCAGCGGAGTGACCGTTAACTGATTGAAATCTGCTCGGAGTCGGCTAGCCGCAATGCTCGCTGCGAAAAGCGATTCACCGGGCTGAGCCACTCTGCGAGCCCGAACGCATGCGGTATCTAACGCAGTCCAGACGGGAAATCAAGCAAAAAATTACAAATGTAAAAATTTTCTGCATTCATGTAGTTCTACGAAAAATTTGATCAGAATCATGCAGTATTGAGAGATTGTTCATGGGTCTGGTTCGTTGCGATCGTCGGGAAATCGTCCATAGATTCCCCGCGTTGCCTTTCTCCGGACTGGGATCGGAGCGATCAAACTCCGGGGCCGCGGCCGAGCCGAATGGTCGGCTCGACCGCAGTTTTTGAGGGCTGCCTTTTATCGATCGCGTTTGTTCGTGACCTGCCTCCGTGCTCGTTAGCGGTTGCCTGGCCTCTATCCGTCGCCCGCGGGTTGCCGCCCGCGAGCCTTGCTGTCTGGCCGGCCTTCCCATGGCGCACCCCGCGTCATGCGCAGGCGCTTCCCATCGGAGTTTTCCCTGCCGTTTTGATCCCCACTTTGCCGACCTCGCAGTCATCTCGAATAAGCCAACCGGGGTTGCTTCTTTCAAATCCGGCGCCAACCGCCTTCGACCAACGACCACGCAATATCAACGAGTTAGGGGCTTTCCCGGCGGCGGCGACGAACAGCTCGCGGCGCTCCCGTAATGATTTGTTACGCAATGTAACGTTGGATGCGCACACCCATTCCTCGTTTTCCGCCTTATGTTTGAAAAGGCTGCCATCGGAGAAGGAGAAAATCATGACGCAACCGTTCACGCCGCCCCCGGCCGAACCGCCGTGCCGGCCAACCTTGCGCGACCGCTTTGGAAACTTGTTCTTCAAGAATATTTATCGGGCCAAGCCGCCGTGGGACGTCGGCCTGCCGCAGCCGGAAATCGTCGCCCTCGCCGACGCCGGCGACATTCGCGGAGACGTGCTGGATATCGGGTGCGGCACTGGCGAGAACGCGCTGTTTCTGGCCGGCCGCGGGCTGCGCGTCGTGGGCTTGGATTTCGCCGCACGCGCCATCGCCCAGGCCAAGGAAAAAAGCGCAAAGCGCAACGTGGCCGTGGAATTCCTCGTCGGCGACGCGATCAAGGGCGGCGGTTTGCAGCGCGCCTTCGACACGGTCATCGACTGCGGGCTGTTTCACATCTTCGGTCCCAATCGCCAGCCCTGTTACGTGACGACGCTGGCGCGCCTGACGCGCCCCGGCGGCCGGTTGTTCGTTCTCTGCTTCAGCGAACACGAGCCGGGAAATTGGGGCCCGCGGCGGATCACGCAGGCCGAAATTCGGCAAGCCTTCCGCGACGGCTGGGTCGTCAACGACATCCGTTCCGCGCGCCTTGACGCGAAGATCAACGACGGTTTCGCGAAAAGCTGGCTGGCGACGATCACCCGCACGTAACCGCGCCGGCCGGACGGGGTCTACTCCGCGTCATGCGCCCCGTTGACGCGTCGGCCCAGGTAGTCGGAGTAATCGTGCGCTTGCGGCTGGTATTGCCGGCTCATCAAGCTTGACGAGACCATGAAGTCCGCGCTCGACCGATTGCACGCGATCGGGATGTTGTAGACGACGGCAATGCGCAACAGCGCCTTGACGTCGACATCGTGCGGATGCGGCTCCATCGGATCCCAGAAAAAAATGACGAGATCGATCTTGCCCTCGGCGATCATGGCGCCGAGTTGCTGATCGCCGCCGAGCGGTCCGGATTTCAGTTTGACGATCACGCGCCCCGAATCGTCCGTGTCGTTTTGCGCCGCCAGATCCTGCATCAGGCGCTCGACCATGCGGCCCGTCGTGCCGGTGCAAATGATGTTGTGCGCGGCCAGCGTGCCGTAATTGAAGCGCAGCCACTCCAACAGGTCGCGCTTTCGGTTGTCGTGAGCGACGAGGGCGATACTCTTGATGGCGTCCATGCCGGCTCCTTTCTTGGGATGACCTTAAGGTAAACATTGCCTGGACGCGCGACAACTCGGCGAACGGGCGCCTCGGCTCGTCCCTCTTGCCCGCCGGCGCGGAGCATGGTAAGCGGAACTGCAATTTACAATCCGCAACCAAAAGTTCAGGAAAGGGCCTTCTCGATGAGCATCCAAACGATTTTTGTCGTCGGCGCGGGGCAGATGGGCGCGGGCATCGCGCAGGTCGCGGCCGACAAGGGCTTCGCTGTTCTGTTGCACGACATCACGCAGGAACTCGCCGACAAGGGCAAGAACGGCATCGCCAAGGGCCTGGATAAGCTGATCCAGAAAGGCAAGATCGACGAGGCGAAAAAGGCCGCGCTGCTCGGCCGCATCCGCGCGGTGAGCCAATTCGCGCCGGCGGCGGACGCCGACCTCGTCATCGAGGCCGCGACCGAAAACATGGACATCAAAAAGAAGATATTCGTCGAGCTCGACAAGCTGTGCCGGCCCGAGGTCATCCTCGCGACGAACACGTCGAGCCAATCGGTCACCGCCCTGGCCGCCGTGACCAAACGGCCCGACAAAATCATCGGGATGCACTTCTTCAATCCGGTGCCGGTGATGAAGCTGATCGAAATCGTCAACGGCCTCGCCACGTCGGCGGAGACGTATCAGACGATCTACGAATTGTCGGTGAAGCTCGACAAGACGCCGGCCAAATGCGCCGATTACCCGGGCTTCGTCAGCAATCGCGTCCTGATGCCGATGATCAACGAGGCGATCTCGTGCCTGCACGAGCACGTTGCCGACGCCGAGGCGATCGACACGGTGATGAAACTTGGCATGAATCACCCGATGGGCCCGTTGGCCCTCGCCGATCTGATCGGCCTGGACACCTGCCTGTTCATCATGCAGCGCCTGTTCCACGGCTTCGGCGACAGCAAATACCGCCCCTCGCCGCTGCTGATCAAGATGGTCGAGGCCGGCAAGCTCGGCCGTAAAGTGGGCGAGGGGTTCTACAAGTATTGAGGTCGGGCGGCCAAGGCCGTTCGCCCCAGGGCGAGTCGGCGATTCCCGAGGCCGGCAATTGCCCCGCCCCGCGTCGGTGATTACGATAGGTAAACTTTGCTGTTCGGGAGGCCGCGTGAAACTGTCCATCCTCATGCCGGTGTACAACGAGCGCACGACGATCGAAGAAATCGTCAAACGCGTGCTCGCCGTCGACTTGGAAAAAGAACTGATCATCGTCGACGACGGCTCGGCCGACGGCACGCGCGAGATTCTCAAAGAGAAGATCGAGCCGCTGCCGAACGTGCGTGTTTTTTACCACGACAAGAACCGCGGCAAGGGCGCGGCGTTGCGCACCGCGAAAGAGCAGATCACCGGCGACATTGCGATCGTGCAGGACGCCGACCTGGAATACGACCCGAACGACTACCATTCGCTCATCGAACCGATCGTGGCCGACCGTGCGGACGTCGTCTACGGCAGCCGTTTTCTCGGCGCCAAGCGGAAGTTCATTTTCTGGCACTACGTCGGCAACCGCATGCTGACTGCCGTCACCAACGTGATCTACAACAAGCGCATCACGGACATGGAGACCTGCTACAAGGTCTTCCGTGCGCCGATCCTGAAAGGCATGACGATTCGCGCCGACCGCTTCGATTTCGAGCCCGAAATCACAGCCAAGGTGTTCAAGAGCCGGTGCAAATTCGTCGAGCTGCCGATTCGCTACGAAGGGCGGGAATTTGCCGAAGGCAAGAAAATCACCTGGCGCGACGGCTTCCGCGCCCTGTGGACGATCCTCAAGTTCCGCTTCACCGACTGATCAGGGCGGTCCGTTGAAACGAACTGTCGCGCTGCTGCTGGTCGTCGCGCTCGCTGCCGCCTGTTCCGCGAATTCGGACCGCTTGCGCGACAAGGCGCTGCAACCGTACGCGATCGGCTTTCGTCTGGGCGATTCGACGCGCGTCGCCCTGCGCGGCCGCCTGAATCTCCATACCGTGGGCGACGGGATCTACTGGTGGGAAACCACGGGTCCGGGGAACGTGCGCCGGCGCGTCAGCGTCCGCACCGACGGGGATGCGGTCCATTGGTTTCAAGTGCAAGACACGCCAGTCGCCCCGCACGTCGCCGATGAGGAACGCCGCTTCGCCGACGAGGTCCTCCGCTTGAGCGCCCTGCTCGGCGTCGGCGACGCCGAAGTCGGCCGCGGCGGCGCCGTCAACCAAGCCACTTGGCGCCTGCCGGATGGCACGGTGCTGCTGCCGCAGCTCGAAATCACCACCGACGCGCAATCCGCCGTCCGCTCGCTTGGCGTCGGCCTCGCCAAATACAACCTGCTGCCGCTGCTCAAAGAACAATCCAAGCCGTCGTCCCTGATCTGACGAACAAGTTGTCCGACGGCGCGCCGCTCGTCTCCGACGACCGCCTGGGCGCGATCTACTGCATCATCTAGGATCCGCGGCAATTTCGCGCCAAATCGCCTGGGAAATGGATAAAGAAGGGGCGGGCTCCGAACCCGCCCCCGTCGATTTCAAAATCGCGCTAGTGGTCCGTTACGAACCGCAGCCGACGCGCACCGCCGTGGTCGGATTCGCCGAATGGCCCGGCGCGGCGTCATCGTCGATGCTGGAAGTCGGCGCGCCGTCGTCGTCGATGGCGTTGTCGTCGTCGACGCTCGAACTCGGCGTGCTGTCATCGTCATCGATCGCATTGTCGTCGTCGATGCTCGACGTCGGCGTGTGGTCGTCGTCCGCGGCGCTGTCGTCGTTGTCGTCGTCGTCCGCCACGCTGTCGTCGTTGTCGTCGTCGTCCGCGGCGCTGTCGTCGTTGTCGTCGTCGTCCGCGGCGCTGTCATCGTTGTCGTCGTCGTCCGCGGCGCTGTCATCGTTGTCGTCGTCGTCCGCGGCGCTGTCGTCGTTGTCGTCATTGTCGTCGTTGTCGTCGTTGTCGTTGTCGTCGTCGTCATTGTCGTCATTGTCGTCGTTGTCGTTGTCGTTGTCGTTGTCGTCATTGTCGTCGTTGTCGTTGTCATCGTTGTCGTCGTTGTCGTCGTTGTCGTTATCGTCGTTGTCGTCGTCGTCTGCGGC
>Ga0181520_10005211_pt1 | contig 20949 bp, 20 predicted proteins | sample PEATcosm2014_Bin_29_FD_132451 | JGI IMG/M metagenome (GOLD analysis project Ga0181520, IMG submission 132451) | Peatland microbial communities from MTU Mesocosm Facility, Houghton, MI, USA - PEATcosm2014_Bin02_30_metaG | ecosystem: Environmental > Terrestrial > Soil > Wetlands > Peat | place... | reverse complement strand
TGCTGGCCCTTGCGATCTCCGGTCATGGCTTCCAAACGGTTTCCCGGCGGAGACCAAAGATCTTCCAGGCGATCAGCGGAATCAAGCTGCGCAATCTTCTTCAGCGCCGAAGTGCGAAGGTTTGCCGGGATACGCCGGCTCTTGCCGGTATCCCACAATAACTCCGTATCGGCGTCCGCGAAGCTCTTGATCACATTCGCAGTTTAACGCACTTCGTTATTAACGGCAAGCATTATTAAGCCTGTATCTTCCCGCCTGACGGATCATTCTCCTTCTCCGCTTGCAATTCTAAGTAAAATGGTATAACAGTTATATATTTGCGCTTTCACTTCGATCCGCAGAAAAGTCGGCGGTTGAGGGAAAATCCCCGCCGCGGTATCGGGTTCGAGGAGGCGCGAAAGATCTTTGACCGGCCCTACTATCTCGATCAGCGTTCGGACGTTCCTGACTAATACCGTGCCATTGGCTGGGTTGGAGAGCGCATCTATTCGCTCATCTTTGAGATTCGATTGGATGAGGAAGGCGAGTTTTATCACTTGGTTACACTTTGGAAATCAACCCGCGAAGAAGAGGAACTCTATGCCGAAAACTCTTGAGCCCCACAAAATGCTAACCGCCGACCAGATCGCGGAGCGTGCCGACAGCGGCGAAAGTATCTCCGGCTTCTTCACCGGAAAAGGCAAGATGATGCTGCCGATTCAGCGCGTGAATGTGGACTTTGCGCTGCCCATGCTGCAAGAACTCGATCAGGCGGCCATGGAGTTGAATATCAGCCGCCAGGCGGTCATCAAGACGCTGCTGCGCCATGCGCTGGATCAGCAGCATCTGGCGCGCAGAGCGCGGTAAATCAAGCTATTCAACCGCCAGCTCAACCTCCGCCTGTTCGCTCTCCGCGGCCACTTTGCGAAAACTGACGTTCTCGAACTGAGCCCAGATGAGTCCCACTGGCACAATGCCCAAAAAGCTGATCAGCAGCAGCGTCGCCGCGCAGGCCGTAGCCGGTTCGGCAGCCACGCCGAAGAAGCCGGTGAGCGCTGCGGCCACAAAGCCGATCTGCGTGAACCAGCCCACCACCGGAAGTTGAAAGGCGCTGGCCAGCATGCCCCAGGCCATCACCAGCATGCACTTGGAGAGCGTCAGATCGGCCAGTTGCGGGCTGGCCACAAAGGCGCGCATGATCTCGAAGTAGGCCAGCACAATCATTCCCCACATCAGCAGCGAAAGCCCGCCCACCGCGGCAAAGTCAGTGAAGCTGCGCATGGTGTCCAGCCCGGCGCGAAAGGTGCGGATCTTGTGTCCGACGGCCACTCCCAGCTTCTGGGAGGCCATGCCAAAAATCCGCTCCGCATACGCGGCCACCACTCCCCCGGCCATGCGCACCGCCAGCAGAAAGAAGGCGCCCAGCACGGTTGTGGTCAGCGCGCCGCGCGCCACCTTCTTGATGATCTCCGGGTGCGGCAGCGCGCCCGCCGGTGCCAGCAAAATCACCGAGCAAAAGATCAGCGCCATCGCGCCCATGTCCAGCAGCCGCTCAACAATGTAAACCGCCACCTGGTTGCTCAGCGCGAGGCCGGTTTTTTTAGCCACCAGATACGGGCGCACCGGATCGGCGATCCGGCCCAGCAGCGCCACGCCCGTGAAGCCAATCACCTGCGTGCCCAGCAGAGACAGCGGACCCACCTTCTTGATATGCCGCAGCAGCAGAGCCCAGCGCATGGAGCGGATCAGGTAGCAACAGTAAATCGTGCCCAGGGCAAAGGCGATCTTGCGCCAATCGGCCAGCGCCAATTGCGCCCCGAAGACGCGAAAATCAAAGTGAATCCGATCGCGCCCCCAATACACCAGCGCCGCCAGCGCCGCCATCACGATCAAACCCAGAATCCACTGCTTCTTCTTCAAGCCGTCTCCGTTCCATTGCAATCACTTAACTTATTCTACCGGGCTGGGAGCGATGGTGAGCGCCCTCAGCCCGCCGGATTGTCAAAGTTCAAAGAATCGAAAGTTCCGGCTCCGGCTTCATTCCTGAGATAAAACTCCCCCGCCGCGTCTTGAAAAACCTGAAAAGCTCACTGCTGCCGCGCCGCCCGTTTCGCCTCTGCCGCGCGCGCCAGCACCCGCCGGTTGAACTCGTGAATTACCCGCGCCACATAGGCCTGCGTCTCGTGATAAGGCGGAATGCCGTTGTAGCGGTCAACCGCCTCCGGCCCTGCGTTGTAAGCGGCCAGCGCCAGCGCCAGATTGTCGTGATAGCGGGTCAGCAGCCAATCCAGATAGCTCACCCCGCCGCGCACATTCTCCTCCGGCTTGAAGCTGTCCGCCACGCCCAAATCCCGCGCCGTGGCGGGCATCAGTTGCATCAGCCCCTGCGCTCCGGCGTGGCTCACGGCGCGGGCGTTGCCGTTGCTCTCGGCCTTCACCAGGCTGGCCAGCAAGTCCACGTCCAGATTGTGCTCCTGCCCAGCCTTGCTCAGCATCTCGCGCAGATCGGCCTCTGAAAGCTTCGGCTCCGGCAGTAAAACTCCATGCGGCGAACCTTCATTCGAAGGCGCTCCGTTCGATGAACTGCTGTGCCCCGCCCATCTCCGCGCACTTAGCGGAGATGGACGGGAATCCTGCCCTGAACTATCCGCAATCTTCAGCTCAGGCGGCGGATCGGGCAGCGCCTCGAAGGCGGCAATCTCCTCTGTCTGGAACTCGATGTAGCTATCTTCTCCAGGACTCAAGTAGAGCCGGGTGCGGCCTTCAACATTGGCGTGATGATCGCAGCGCATCTCGAAGCCGTTGCGCAGCGTCACCCGCTCGTAGGCCCGCATCGGCGGACACAATGCCGCAATCACCGCCAGAGCAGCCAAACCCCGCCAAGTTGTCAGCAACTGACTCAAAAACTCTTCTCCAGAAAAATTCCCGCCTGATTCCATCGTACATTTCGCTAACTCGCTAACGGGCGATCCACGCGCGGCGCGGGCTAACTCGCCGCATTTTTTCCAATCCATCATTCAAGGAGTGATTCTTTCCAAATACTCTGTCATCCTGAGCGAAGTTTGGCAGCTTTTTCGCCAAACGGACTCGAAGGACCCGCGGTTGCTTTTCGTCCATCTTCCTTGAAGTCGCATCAAGCATTGGTTCGCATGGTGAAAAAGACCCGGCGAAACGGAAAAAAGACCGATCCATCGTTGCGCACCGGATATGCAGGCGCTGCGCGGAAGAGTATGTCCTGCTTGAATTCCGCCTGCTCTTCCGCGGAGAGACAGTCAAGCCATGGCCGCATCCCGGTGCCGGCGTACCAATCGATGATGGCCTGATGATCTTTGAGCAGGTGCCAGTAAGTAGTCTCCCAAATATCCACCTCATGACAATGATCTTTGGCTTTTTCAAAGTAGAAGTCGGGCTCGCGGAAGTACAGCGGATTCGACATTCCGGAAAAATAGCTTTGCCATTTGTCCGATGCGGCGGTCGCCAAAAGCGCCTTGTACAAACTACTCGTATGATTGGCCGGCACCTGGATGGCAATGACGCCGCCGGGAGTGATCCATTGGGCAAGCGTGGACAGAAGCTTTCCCTGCTCCGGCACCCAATGCAAAACCGCGTTGGAAAAGACAAGATCAAAGTTCGTTGCAGGCTGCCAGCTTTGCAGATCGGCCACCACCCAGGATGCCGGAAGCGAAGTAGCCCTCGCTTGATCGATCATTTCTTTCGAGCTATCCAGTCCAATGATCTCAGCGCCGGGAAAACATTCCGCAAGCACAGCCGTGGAGTTACCGGGCCCACAGCCCAGGTCCAAGATACGCAGAGGTTGGTCAGCCCGATCCTTGAGAAGGATGCGCACTCTAGTGGCCAGATCCCACGCGGGACGAGTCCGTTGATTGGCAAATTGCAGATACAAATCCGGGTTCCAGCTCGGCATGAAATTCCTCTTCAACTTCCTGCTCTTGCGATGCGCGGAAGAGCCATCGAATACTTCTTGAGCGCCGCCTCCAGCACCACCGCAACGCCATCCTGGTCATTCGGCGGAGCCTGCTTCCAGCCGCGCGTTTTGGCCAGCGTGCGCAACTCCTGCGCGGCGTTGCCCATCACCACGGCCTGCCCGGCCCACTCCAGCATCTCCACATCATTCCAATTGTCGCCGATGGCCATCGCTTCCCCGCGCTCGACGCCCAGCCGGAGGGCTAGATTTTCAAGCGCCGAAGCCTTTGAAACGCCCCTCGGCAACAGGTCCAGAATCGACAGCCCGCGCGCCGGATACTCAGTCCGCTGGCACGCGCACTCACCCGCCCACGCGCTCGCCTTCACTGCTGCCTCCGCCGCGCGCATCTGGCTCACCGTGCCGGCCGCCATGCCTTGAATCGGATCTTCGCCATCCCTGAGCGCATCTTCCAGCGGCTTGACCACCTCGATGGCGTTGCGGTTGGCCTCAACCCAAATCGCAATCCGCCCATGCGCCTGCTCCAAATCCTCAACCACAAGTTCGCCGCGCCCCGGCCGGTCAAAGGTAAAAACCACGCACCCGAAGGGCCGCAGCAACCCGCACAATCCGCGCGCCACCCGCGACTCCATCGTGCAGCGGGCGATCACTTCGCCGCCCAGCGCCCGCGTCACTGCCCCGTTGGACGCAATCAGCGGCGTATCCGCTCGCAAGTCAAGGCCCTCGAAGAGCGGCGCAGTGTAGGCCGCGCGCCGCCCGGTGGCGATGACCACCGTGATCCCCGCCTGCTGCGCGCTTTTGAGCGCCCGCCCCACGCGCGCCGTCAAACCCTGGCCAATCGCCGGCGTCAGCGTCCCGTCCACATCAATTGCCACCAGTCGCAGCGGAGGATGCATAGATTCAGTTTACCGACTGCGGCTCAATACAATCCCGGAAGCAAGGCCCAGCTTTCGCCGCGATAGCTTTCATACGCCGCGCCAAAGGCCTTCCGCAAATTTGCTTCTTCCAGTCGAATCTTCCGCAGGTACGCAAGAACGGCCAGCACGTAACCGATCAGCGCATGCAATTCGCCGGAGACAATCGCCGTGCCCAGATACAAAGCGAGCAGCGCCGTATAGATCGGATGGCGCAACACGCGGTAGGGTCCGCTGCGAATCAACTGATGCTCCACCTTGATGGTGATCTCGCCGCTCCAATAGCGCCCCAGGCAGCGCCGCGCCCAGATGGCCAGAATCAGGCCAGCCGCATTCAACGTGAGTCCGGCCACAGTAACGAGCAAGGAAGCGGGCAGCCAGCGTTCTCTCAAGCCTTGATTCGGAATCAAAATCAAAAGTTGGGCGACAGAGATGAGCACGAGATGTACCCATCTGGAACCGCGCGACTCGGATTCCGCAGTCGGCGCGGACTTCCTTTTGGCCACATCCCAATAGATCTCGATCACGCACCACATGGCGATCGATGTCCACATAGGCCAGCCAAACCATAACAATTTCATGTATTCATTTATACCTTCTCATGCAGGAAATCGACGGCGGAAAATGACGCTATGTATACTGAAAGAGAGATGATTCAAAACCGGCAGCGGCGGATATGGCTGCTGATTGCGGCAATCGCAATCGGCATCGCTCTGCTGTGCTTGCTGCTTCCTCAAGGCCATTCCAATGGCGCGGAGCTTCTGGCGATCCTGCCGCTTCTCTGCGCGGGCATCATCTCTCCGCTGAGCCTCTTCGCGCCGCTGGCCTTTGAATACGATGGCCGCACCCCCGACGCCCCGGCGCTGCCCGCCCTCTTCCAGCGTCCGCCGCCCTTCCGCCTCGCATAAATCTACCCAATCATCTGAAGATGCCTTTGCTGCCAAAGGGCACGACTTTGCAGGCTGCGGAAAGACTCAACACAAAGCCCAGAAGCGTCAGGGCATGACTTTAGTCGTGCCGATAAGTCCCATAGAATCAATTGGGCTTTAGCCCCAGAGCGATGGCTTACGCGCAGCAAAGGCTGAATCGAAGTCCTTATCCAACAATTTACTTTCCGCGATTCCAAGAGGGCGTCTATGAATTTTCATCCAATTCTTGCCTGGCTCCTATTCGCCGGCTTCATTCCATGCGTGTTTGTTGTCCTGGCATTAATTCACTTCTGCTGGTGGCGCTTCCGCCAGTGGAGAAGAAAAACCGGCAAGATGCGCTCCGGGCTTTATGCCTGCTGCCTTGCCATGGGTATGGCTTTTCTGGAAAACCTGTGGCGCTTTTATCAGCCCAGTGTTGCCATTCTTCTGGACGAGAAGCAAAGCGAAGACGCCGATGAAGACGACACCGGCGATCCAGAGAACTTGAAGAAGCAGCTCGACCGGCAGCTCAAAAAGATTCGCCGCGGCGAGCCGGTGGAGTGGCTGGTGTTGCGGCTGTGAGCTGGCTGACTATTTAATCCCCGGTCTCAAAATTGAGACCGGGGGCACCCAATTTCAGTGAGTAAAATGAACCAACCCGTACGGCTGTCCGGCGAATGCGCCTTTTGGGACCATTCCTAACCCCCACCATTTACACTGGTAGACGGAGAAACCTGTGTTTTTTGATAAGGCATTAACCAAGATCTTTGGCACTGCGAACGAACGGCTCATCAAGCGCCTCAAGCCCATTGTGGCCCTGATCGGCGCTCTCGAAGAAGACACCAAGCGCCTCACCGACGACGAACTGCGCTCGAAGACCGCTGAATTCCGCCAGCGCATCGCCGAGCGACTCAAGGACAATCCCGACGACGCCGACCACAAGGACGAGCGCAAGGCCGCCGAGCGCGAGGCTCTGGACGAGCTGCTGCCCGAAGCCTTTGCCGTGGTCCGCGAGGCCGGCTGGCGCTCGGTGCAGATGCGCCACTTCGACGTGCAGTTGATTGGCGGCATGGTGCTGCATCAGGGCAAGATCGCCGAGATGAAGACCGGCGAAGGCAAAACGCTCGTCGCCACGCTCTCTTGCTATTTGAACGCGCTCGCCGGCCACGGCGTGCATGTAGTCACCGTCAACGACTACCTGGCCAAGCGCGACGCCGAATGGATGGGCAAGATCTATGAGTTCCTCGGCCTCACCGTCGGCGTTATCGTCCACGATCTCAGCGACGAGGAGCGCCGCGCCGCTTACGCCGCCGACATTACTTACGGAACCAACAACGAATTCGGCTTCGACTACCTGCGCGACAATATGAAATTTGAGATAAAAGATTGCGTGCAGCGCGGCCACTACTACGCCATCGTGGACGAGGTTGACTCGATCCTGATCGACGAGGCGCGCACCCCGCTGATCATCTCAGGACCCACCGATCAGACCACCGACAAATACGCCCGCGCCCGCGCCATCGTACCCAAGCTCGTCAAAGGTGAAGAAGTTGAAGCCACCGATCACAAGCGCCAGGAAGAACTCGGCATTCAGCTCGCCGAGGGCCAGAAGCATCTCACCGGCGACTACATCGTCGACGAAAAGCAGCGCACCATCGGCGTCACGGACGAAGGCTGGGTGAGCATCGAAAAGCTGCTCGGCATCACCAACATTGCCGACGCTGAAAACTGGGAGATGAAGCACTACATCGAGACGGCGATCAAGGCCGAGGCTCTCTACAAGCGCGATGTCGAGTACGTGGTCAAGGACGGCGAAGTCATCATCGTGGACACATTCACCGGACGCCTGATGCCCGGCCGCCGCTGGAGTGATGGCCTGCATCAATCCATCGAGGCCAAAGAGGGCGTGGTCATCCGCAAAGAAGATCAGACGCTCGCCACCATCACCTTCCAGAATTATTTTCGCCTTTATCAAAAGTTATCCGGCATGACCGGCACAGCCGAGACCGAAGCCGCCGAATTCGAAAAGATTTACAAGCTCGAGATCGTCGTCATCCCCACCAACAAGCCGATGCTCCGCCTGGAAAATCCCGACGTCGTCTATCGCACCGAGAAGGAAAAATTCAAGGCTGCGGCGGAGGACATCGCCAAGCTGCACGAGCGGAAGCAGCCAGTGCTGGTGGGCACCGTCTCCATTGAAAAATCCGAGCGGCTCTCGGCCATCTTGCAGCGCAAAGGCGTCAAGCACGTGGTGCTGAACGCCAAGTTCCATGAGCGCGAAGCGGAGATCGTCGCCCAGGCTGGCCGCCTCGGCGTGGTCACCATCTCCACCAACATGGCAGGCCGCGGAACCGATATTCTCCTCGGCGGCAATCCCGAATTCATGGCCCGCCAGGAGCTGGTCAAAAAGAACAAGGCGCGCGCCATCAGCGTCGCCGAGGGTGCCATCAACCCCATGGCCCCAGCCGGCTTCCAGCGCTTCTACTACTCCGGCCAGGAGTTCGAAATCGACTCCACGGAGTGGGCCTCGGTCTACAACGTCCACGCTGAAACCGCGCGCATCGAGCACGATCAGGTCATCGAAGCCGGCGGCCTTTTCATCCTCGGCACCGAGCGTCATGAATCCCGCCGCATCGACAACCAGCTCCGTGGCCGCGCCGGCCGCCAGGGCGATCCCGGCGAGTCGCGCTTCTACCTCTCGCTCGAAGACGACCTGATGCGCATCTTCGCCAAGCAGTGGGTCAGCACGCTGCTCGAACGCCTGGGCATGGAAGAGGGCGTGCCCATCGAATCCAAGATGATCTCCAAGCGCATCGAGGGCGCGCAGAAGGCCGTCGAAGCGCAGAACTTCGAGAGCCGCAAGCATCTGCTGGAATACGACGACGTGATGAACAAGCAGCGCGAGGCCGTTTACAGCCTGCGCCGCCAGTTGCTCGAAGGCGTCGATCAAAAAGAACTGATCCTGGAAGATTACGTCGGAGGAATCCTCAGCAACATCCTCGACGAATTCGCCGGCGAAAAGCTCCATCCCGATCAGTGGGATCTGAAGGGCATCGACTCGAAGCTCACCGATCACTTCGGCCAGACCTTCGCTTCCATGGACATCAAGCCGCTGGAGCTGCATCGCCATGAACTTGGCGAGGCGATCTTCGCCAAGCTGGAGCAAGACTATGCCGCCAAAGAAAAGCTCCTCAGCTCGCCCACCATGCGCTATCACGAACGCATGGTCATGCTCAGCGTCATCGACGGCCTGTGGAAGGATCACCTGCTCTCGATGGACCACCTCAAAGAGGGCATCAATCTGCGCGGCTATGCGCAGCGCGATCCACTGGTCGAGTACAAGCGCGAGTCCTTCGACATGTTCGAGGCGATGATGCTCAAATTTCAGGAAGACACGGTCCGCTTCCTCTTCCGCATGCAGATCATCGGCCAGGACGGCGAGCCGGTAGGTGGCCCCGCGCGGCCCAACCGCACCGTTCCCAAGGCTCCGCCCGTGTCGAGCGCCGCCCAACCGCTGACCCTGGATGCCGAACCGCGCGAAATATCCATCTCCACCCGTCCGCCCTCCACCACCATCGACGCGCTGGAGAAAGAGTTCCATCGCAAGAAGCAGCGCGATCTGGAGGCTGCCAGCTTTGCCGGCGCCGGAGATTCGAGCCAGCCCACCCAGCGCCGCACCGGCGAAAAGGTAGGCCGCAACGACCCCTGCCCCTGCGGCAGCGGCAAAAAATACAAAAAGTGCCACGGCGCGGAAAAGTAAAGTTTCATAGGTCCCCAGGTCTCTAAGGCGAGACCTGGGGCAGCGGTGGTGTTTCAAAATTGAATCGAGAGGTTCGATGATGTTTGAACGCTATACGGAAAAGGCGCGACGCACTATTTTTTTCGCCCGCTACGAAGCCAGCCAATTCGGTTCGCAAATCATCGAGAGCGAACACTTGCTGCTGGGTGTGTTGCGCGAGAACAAGGATCTGACAAGTTACTTCTTGCGCCTGAACGCAGGGGTCGATTGGATACGCAAGCAGATAGAAGCGCAAACATATACCAGGGATAGGATTTCGACGATAGTGGACCTGCCGCTTTCTGACGAATGCAAGCGAGTGCTGGCATTCGCGGCTGAAGAAGCCGAACACCTCAGTCATCCACATATTGGCTGCGAACACTTGCTGCTGGGCCTGCTGCGCGAAAAAGATAGCTTCGCTTCGCAATTGCTCGGAAAATGCGGCGTGGAGCTTGAGGAGGTGCGCAAGGAATTGGCTGCTACGTCTCCCGGAGAGTATCCCTGGGAATTGGAGAAGAAGCGGCAACTCGCCAATCTTCCGCCTGAAGAAAAGGCAGCGAGACGGCAATTAATTCGTGAATTATCGGAAAAGATTCAACAGGTAAAAGAAAAGGCTTTTCCGGAGCAAGCTATCTTGGCTCGTTACTCTGACGAAGCACGGCTAGCATTTTATTTTGCTGCTCAAGAGGCGGATCGGCTCAGCCAGGAGCGTATCGGCCCCGAACATCTTCTGTTGGGTATTCTGAGTGAAGGGAAGAGCTTTGCCGCACGCATCCTGCGCGAGCGCGGAGTAGAGATTGATTCTATCCGCCGCGCGCTCGCCGAGGCACCCCACGAGCCTTCGTCTGGCAGTGAAGAACCCGGCAAATGCGATTGAGCCAGCCCACCCAGCGCCGCACCGGCGAAAAGGTAGGCCGCAACGACCCCTGCCCCTGCGGCAGCGGTAAAAAATACAAAAAGTGCCACGGCGCGGAAAAGTAAGGGTTCATAGGCCCCCAGGTCTCTAACGCGAGACCTGGGGCACCCGATACCCGGCACTCGGCAACCAAGCACTGTTGAGCTAATCCAGATTTAGTACGGGTTTAGGAAGAGAGTTTACTGTATTTGATAATTTATTTCGCAGAGTATCACGAAATTTGAAGAGTTTTTCCATCGCTTGAACATCTTGGTTGAACTTTGGAATGCCTTCAGCGCCGCTGATCAACTTCTCAACTTCATAAAGAGCATCTTGAACCCGTTTATCTTGAATAAGTTTTTTGACTCCGTCGATACGCATTCTAAGGCTAAGTGCAAATATAAATTCTTCTCTTTTTGCCTTATCGAAAAATAGCGAGTACAGCTTGGCTCCGTCGCTTATTCTTCCTTTGAATTCAAATGGAATCAACTGAACAAATCCAACAAAAGTCGAAATCAGAATTATAAACGCAAAAATATTGGCAATTACTGTATCACGAATCGCAAACGGAAATAAAAAGATTGCCACAAAGAAGTTGGCAAGGGAGCCACCAAAGAGAAAACCGAAGTATTGCCATTTGAACCATTGGTTTGGCATCTTGCGAAACCCCGCCTGCACAGAGCCATCAAAGAATCTCTTACGGTAGAATGTCCATTGCCGAGGATTTGTCAGTTGAAGTTGAACTGGACCAACTTTCACGGCAATGATCTGAAAGCCACATAAATATCCACTCAAAATGTGACCAACTTCGTGTATCAGAATAGTGACAAGAAGGTATGAAGAGAACCAAAGAATTAAGCCAGCCATCATTACGATAAATTGGACGAGCGTTGAAATCATAAACCAGTATCTCAAAAATGCGTCGGAATGGAGTAATCTTGTCGGATGCGCCAATCCTGATTTTACCGATTGTCGTTTATTTTCAACTGATTACCGTGGGAACGTGTTGCTTACACTTGTAGAACATTGCAAAAAAGGTATAATCATCTCATGCGATGGACCGTCGGCTTTCTGAATGAAGAGATCAAGAGGGAACTGGATGCCCTTCCGATTGATCTCCGGGCCAGCTTTCAGCGCATTGTGGAACTGATTCAGGTCCACGGCCTGGAGCGGATTCGTGAACCTTACCTGAAGCACCTGGAGGGGCAACTCTGGGAGATGCGCATGAAAGGCAAAAGCGGAATCGCTCGTGCAATCTATATCACGGCAACGGGCACGCGCATCGTAATCGTTCACGTTTTTACAAAGAAGACGCAAAAGACGCCGCGACAGGAGATCGCGCAAGCCCGGAAAAAGGCCAAGGAGGTTCAATGAATTCCGAATTTATCCCAGTTGAAGAGTCTTTTGCGCAGTGGAAGAAAGACCCAAAATACATTGCCGCTTACGATGCGCTGGAAAATGAGTTCTCCCTAGCTTCAGCCCTCATCAAGGCGCGGGGCGATGCGGAGATGACGCAGGAGCAAGTTGCGCAAGCGATGGGAACAACCCAAGCCGTCATTGCGCGTCTTGAAAGCGGCAAGGTTCTGCCTTCAACGCGTACTCTGGAGCGCTTTGCAAAGGCTACACGAACCCGCCTGCAAATTAGTTTCGCACCTGGGATTCGATAGAACAACCCACCGTCAGTTCACGGTCACCGTCAATGTCGTGCTCTCCGTAACGCTGCTCGTGCTGCCGGTTACCGTCACGGTATACGCGCCCGGCGTGGTTCCGGAATTGCTGCTTCCTCCGCCGCCCCCGCCGCAACTCAGCACGCCGCCAACGCAGAAGACCGCCAAGGCAAGCAGCCCAAGCATCCTCCGCCAGCCGCGCCGCCGCGCCGGAAGGCCGAAGAGCAGCAGGCAGGCCAGCGTTGCGGCTTCAACAGCTTTCCAGGGCGCTCCGGGGCGTTCGAGCGCCGCGCTGCTCGGCGCCGTGGTGGAGACGGTCAGCGTGGCCGTGGCTGCGCTTGCGCCCGTGATGCTGACCGGGCTGGTTGCGCCAAAGCTCAACGTCGGCAAATCTTGCGCGCCGCTCGGACTGGCGGTGATGGCCGCCGTCAGGGTTACGCTGCCGGTGAAGCCGCCGCTCGGCGTCACAGTAATGGTGGATGTGTTCCCCGTGGTCGCGCCCGGCGAGAGCGTGACGGCTGGGCCGCTGAGCGCAAAGCCTACAGGCACGGCTGTCACCGTCACCGCTGCCGTTCCGTTGGCATTGTTATAGAGAAAGAAACTGCCAGAATCCGCCGTGTAACTGGCCAAAAGTGTGTCGCTGCCCAGCGGCAATGCCCCGGCCGGAACGGTAATCGTCACCGAGCCTCCACTAAGCGCCGTTGCCGCCGATGTGTAAGTCCCGCTGGCCAGAGTCACCGTGCCGGTGGGCGACGGCGTGCCCGCAACGGTCACTTTCACCGCGAGGTTCTGAGCAATCGTCGGGCTGGCCGGCGTGGGCGCGACGCTCACCACGGGCGTGCTCATCACGCTGCCTGCCGCGTGGGTTGCGGAGGAGTTCTGCGCCACGTACGCCGCGGTAAAGACCAGCGGCGCGGTGTAGCCGATGTCGTGCTCGCTGACCGGCCAATCGGTGTCGGTGTCGGCATAGCAGCGCGCCGGAAATTGCGAGTACCAGGGCGAGTCATCAATGTCCGGGCCGCCCGGCAGATAGCCCGGCGGCGGCGTATAAAAGCCGTACGCCGGATAGATGGACGAAAAGACCGTCTGCACCGTGTCCCCGCCGAAGCCCGAAACAAAGCTGCGATGCAGCGGATTCACACCCAAAATATAGTTGATCTGCGCCTGTGCGGCATCGACGATCTCGCCGATCTCGCCCGCCGATGGGGCCGTTGTGCCCATCTCGCCCTGCGCCAAAATCAAGACGGTCGTCAGCGTCTCGGCGTTGCTGCTCCAGTAGTAGCCCCACGCGGGCATAAAGTTCCGCCAAGCGCCCGTCATGCGCTGGAGTTGGATCCCACGCCAGATGGCAAAGTTCGTGGTGAACCAGGCGCGCTCGGTCGCATCAGCCCCCGCCGATCCGTTATAAGCGTTGAAGGCGCGGAAGATGATGTCGGTGGCGCTGCCGGTCGTATTGCTGAAGTGCGCCGCATAATTCTGATAATTCGCTAGGAAGTAGCTGTTGTACTGCGCATCGCCCGTGGTGCGGAAGAGCTCAGCCGCCGCCCACATACGCTCCTGATCGTCGGTGCTCTGCCCTCCAAAGCCCGTCGCCTCAATGTTCGCCGGATTGGCCAGCAGATACGCCCACCCAGCCTCCGCCGCTGCCAGGTAAGACTGCGCCAGGCTGGCGTCCCAGGTGCTGTATATACCGGCGGCGCGCGCCAATGCCGCCACAGCCATGGCCGAGGGCGCGGTCGGTTTGACGTTGGGCACGCCGCCGATCACGTCCTCCACGTAGCGCGTCAGCGTAATGTCCTCCGGTTTGCAATCTCCATTCGGCATGCAACCGGTACTCGTAGCCTGCACGTAGAAGCCGCCCGACGCCGGGTCCTGCATCTTCACCAGGAAGTCAAGCTCCCACTTGACCTCGTTCAGCAGGTCCGGCATTCCGTTGCCGCTCTCGGGAATATTCACTTGAAGGCCGTTGAAGAACGCCGGCGCTATGCTGTAGGCGTCCAGCAGCCCGGCGCTGGTCAGCGAAGTGTTATTGGTGTACTTGCCGTAGTCGCCGGCGTCGTACCAGCCATGAGAGACGTCAATCGTCGGGCTGGAGTGCGAGCGGAACTGCGCAATCACGTCGTTGAGATGACCCAGGCCGCGCGCGTAGCCTGCATCGGCGTATTGCGCCCCGATGGCGATGCCCTGCCGCTGATAGAAGTAGTAGCGCTGAATCGCTCGCTGCATGGGCCGCAATACATCATCGCCAATGGTGAATGGCAGCGAGTCCGCAACGCCCGCCGCCTCCACGTGAATGTAGTAAGTGCCCGGCGCCGCGAGCGATGAGAACTCCGCGTTCAGCACCTTCTCGCCCGACACACCCTCATCGTAGTTGGTCACGAGAGTCAGTTGGCCGGTGTAGGCAGCCTGATTGGTGCTCGCGTTCATCACCTCGAAGACCGTGCCCGGCTCGGCCGTCAGCAGTTCGCCAAAGCCGGAGACGGTGGCGTACTTCCAGGCCTGCGTCGTGTAGCCGAGTTGATTGACCTTGATCGCCGGATAGCTCGGCTCCGTGTCAGCCGAGGTAAACTCAATCGAATTCAACCAGAACTGTTGCACGTACTTTCCGCCGCTGCCGTTACTGAGCTGCATGGAGCGCACCTGGCGAAAGTCAAAGCCCTCCGGCGCAGAAAAGGCGCTCAGCGGAATGCGCACATGTTGCCATGAGGTGGTCACCGTCCCATAGTTCGCGCTATTCAACGCGGCAGTTGATATTTGAGTATTGGCCAGGCGGCTGGGCAGGTAGTCGGAGAGAACCAGATTGAATTGCTCGCCCCCCGCGGCGCCCTTGATATTGAATTCAAGATATCCATGCGCCTGATAGAACTCAAGCGAATAGGGACGCCAACCCACGCCCGCCAGAATCGCGTTCCAGTATCCCAGGCTTGATACCGGAACATTGAACGAAAGCGAGGGCAGGCCGTTATACGTTTGAGAACTATCGACGGGAATGGCGCTGCCGGGCGCAACGAGATCACCTCCCGCCCAGTTGGTGGGTTCTGTGGATTGAAAGACCCACAAATCCTGAAGCGTGTCATACCCTGCCGCGGGAGTCTGCGCCGCCAAACTCAGCGAGCCAAGCATCGCCAATGACAAAAAAGTTGATCGGAGAAACACGTATTTCCTCCTCGAAGCCGGAATCCGTCCCCGTGATTTCCCTGAGGCCCCCGAGGTTTCCTTCAGAAGCCAGCCGCGAAAATCGGATTCATACTTTGGATTCTAGTCCCTTTATCGAGTCGATTTGGAATGCCCTGCATGAAGACTCTGCCGCCAGATAATCCGGCAGATTGCGCCGGCCTCCTGGTTTATGCCTGTTTCCCGTCCGTGCATCCAAGTCTCTTCGCAGCTTCCTCCACCGCTGGTTTCTTGTCCGTCAATCGTCAACTGCCAAGTTTCTATCTAGGTAAATATCCCCTGGCAGTGGGACACCAGATCAAAGGTCTGGACAATCTGGGAAAGAACAAGGATAAGAGTTGTTCCTTAGGAGAGCCGGGGTCTTTACTGTTTGCGGCTCCTCAAATGGGCCAGCATGAGTGCATTGCCAAGGAACATCTGATAATGGAAAGGTTTTGAAAGGGCGCAGCTTTACAGGCTGCGGAAAAACTCAATCAGGGCAGGTTTTGTAACAAGGGCACGACTTCAGTCTGGCCGCAAGACGCTGATAATAAAGAACGGGCTTTAGCCCCTGCGGGAATCTTTGCTGCAAAGAAAGAAATGAATCAGAGGTTCCCTGAAGCAACATCGCCCCAGCTAGCCCGCGCCGTAGGCGCAAGGTTAATTAGCCCACCGTTTTAACGGTGGGAAAGGCCAGCAAAAAGTCCGCCGGAGTCCCGTAGGGACGGCGCCTCTGCCAATGCCACCCCGTCCGAGCCAGGTGATATTAGAATGCCGTTGTCCCGGCGCCTGGCAATTGAATACGGCCAACTGTTTCCCCCTTTTTCAGCCCGCCTGGGGTATCCTGTCGTGAGAGGGTAATTCTTTGAAGCGTTTTTTCTTTTTCGCCAGCTTGTTCGCACTGGGCGCGGCGTTGGGTTGCAAGGCCCAGCCTGCCCAGCAGTTGCCTGAAGCGTCGCTCAGTCGCCGCATTGAGATCATGGTCCGTTCCCAGTACAACATCCCTGAGGGCTTTACCATCGCTTTGGGCGTGCGCACGCCCAGCCAGCTTCCCGGCTATGACGCGCTGCCTGTCTCCATCGGACACAATGGCAAGGCAACGGTGGTTGACTTTCTGATCTCGAGCGACAACAAGACTCTGGCCCGTCTGGAAAAGTTCGATCTCGCCGGCGATCCGCTCTTTTCGATCCCTGTGGCCGGCAGGCCCATTCGCGGCAACCCCAACGCCAAAGTCACCGTGGTCAGCTTTGACGACCTGCAATGCCCCTACTGCGGGCGCATGCACCAGACCCTCTTTCCCGCGACCCTTGAGCGCTACCAGGACAAGGTGCGCTTTATCTACAAGGACAATCCGCTGGTTGAAATTCATCCCTGGGCCTTGCGCGCCGCCATCGACGCCAACTGCCTGGCCGCCCAGAACAGCGACGCCTACTGGCAGTTTGTTGATTATGTCCACGCTCACGGCCAGGAGGTAACCGGCAGCACACGAGATCTGGCCAAGAGCTCCGATGCTCTGGACAGGATTGCCCGCCAGCAGGGCGAGAGCGGAAAGCTCAACCCGGTCCAGCTCGACGCTTGTTTGGCCCATCAGGACGCAACCCAGGTCCAGGATTCCATGAAAGAGGCGCAAGCCCTTCATATCGAAGGCGCGCCCATGCTTTTTGTCGATGGCGAACGCATCAATGGCGCCGTTCCCGAAGCGGATGTCTGGGCGGTGATTGATCGCGCCCTGCGCGCTGCCGGTGTGGAACCGCCGCCCGCGCCGGCTATGCCATCAACGCCGGCAGAGCCCCAAAAGCCGGGTGAGTAGCGTTTCTGGCCTGTTTATCCCTGGTGTTTTTGCCAGGTTTTCTGCATCGCTTCAATTTTGAGGCCTCATCCTCTCATTTTTCATATCGCCAAGCCGCCTTGGGGATTTATTCTTGATAGCCAGAGGACTTCACGCCCTCCAGGAGATACTCAGTTGCAAAGCAATACATTGAGCCGCACGCCCCTTCGTTTGGTTGTCTTGATTCTCTGTGGTGGGAGTTTGCTGGCCGCCGTGAGCGCGTGCCATCGCCCAAACTCGCCCGATGTGGTCGCCACTGTAAATGGCAAGGACATTCAGCGCGTGGAGTTGGAAAAGTATTACAAGGCCAATCTCGCCAGCAACGCTCAGACGCCCTCAGCCGAACAGGCCGACATCATGCGCCTCAATATCCTGAAGCAGATGATCGAGGATGAAATCCTTTGGCAGCGCGCCGCCAAGCTCAACCTGGCCGCCAGCGATGAGGATGTGAACGCCAAACTGACCGAGATGAAGGCGCCCTTTACACAAGAAGAATTTGACAAGCAGCTACAGGCGCGCAACATCACTTTGGACGATTTGCGCCGCGACCTGCGCCGCAATTTGACTAAAACCAAGCTGCTCAACAAAGAGATCGAATCCAAGATCAACATCACCGACGCCGAGATCAGCGCCTACTACGCAGCGCACAAATCCGATTTTGACTTTATTGAGCCCAGGTATCGGTTGGAACAGATCGCTGTCTCCGGCGGCGGCGCGCAACCCTCCGGGAACAAGGCCTCCAGCGACGCGGATGCCAAAAAGAAGATTCAGGAACTGCACCGCCGTTTGGAAGCAGGCGAAGACTTTAGCGGCCTGGCGATTAACTATTCCGAGAATCCAAACACCGCCCCCAACGGCGGCGACATGGGCTTCGTTCCCGAATCGCAACTGCGCGGCAGCGACATGGATTTGTTCAACGCGATCAGCCGTCTCAAGCAGGGCGAAATCACCGACATTATCCCCGTTTACGACGCCGCCGGTCCAAATCATCGCGTCATGGGCTACGCCATCTACAAGCTGATTGCCAAGGAACCGGCCGGACAGCGCGAATTGAACGATCCGCGCGTGCAGCAGGTCATCCGCCAGGAATTGCGCGAAAACCATGCGCAGCTATTGCAGAACGCCTACCTGGAAGTGCTGCACAATGAATCGAAGATTCACAACTACTTCGCCGAGCAGATTCTAAAGCAAGGCGCACAGTAAAGCAGTAAGGCGCACAGTAAAGCAGCAAAACGCATAGTAAAGCCGGGATCAAGGGATAGGAAGCGCGATTCGCCTGTCGATAGGAATTGTACCCTGCTTGGTTCATGGGAAACAGCCGCTCATCCTCAAGGTAGCGCCGGCCTCCTGGCCGGCTGTAGCGTGGACCTCTTGGTCCACGCTCAGTTCGTCATCACCGGAAGCCCACTCAGATCCCTGTTCCCTGTTCCCTGTTCCCTGTTCCCTGTTCCCTGTTCCCTGCCCCCGCCAAACACAACAGCCCCCGCGCAATGCGGAGGCTGTCGTTTGAATCTCGAATGCACGAAGGAACTACTTCAACTCACCGTTATCGCCCATGGTGATGCCGCCCGGGCCTGCGTTCTTCTTGGCTTCCACGGCCTTGCGCGTCTCCATCGCCTTGGTGCGCCATTCATCGGCCTTGGCAACATCTTCCTTGCGCGCCGCATCATTCCCAAAATCAAGGTCTGCCTTGCGCCGATAGATCAGGTTCAGATAAGCCATCGCTTCGTCGTAGTTGGCCTTGTTGTCGTTGGCCTGCGTCAGATACTGAAGGCCTTCCTCCACCAACGGAGCATTCTTGGCAATCAGAGGCTCCATCACCTTCTTGGGCGCCTTGGCGTTCCCCTCTCCATCATCGGTGAGGTTCTCAACGGCCAACGCATTCAAAACATTCTGGTGGGCCAGTGTCCAGTCAATCGCGCCAATCGTGTACGCCGCCTCGGCGTCCTTCGGATCCTCGGCCAAAACCTTCTTCTGCCACTCTTTAGCCTCATCCAGCTTCTTGATCTGGAAGTCGATGCCGGCAATCTGCTTCATGCTGTTCACATCATGCGGATTGGTGGACAAAACCTCCTGGAAGATGTCGATGGCGTCTTGCGCCGACTTCAAATTCTCAGGAGTATCCAGACCAGGCACCACATTCTGCGCCAGCGCCGTAGCCAGATAGCTCTTGGCCGTCCGCAGCGTCGGATCCAGCTTCATCGCCTGCTGGAAGTGATTGATCGCCTCTTCATAGTGGGTGCCCTTGTACGCTTCCACTCCCTTGTTCAACTGATCACGGGCAGCAAGCTTGTTGCACCCGCTCATGGAAATCACCATGCCGGCCAGAACCACCGCGAGCGCCGTAATACGTGCGGGTCCATTCATATTCGTATCCTTCTCCTTCAAGCAAGGGCCTTGCGGCCACTCGCCTGGAATCTCCTGGTACAGCTGGCCGCGGGCGGGAGATACCGAAGCCAGGACAAATAAAATTTTACTCCTGTTTTCCGTTCGGAGAAACCTCCTCCAAACGGGGCTGGCTTCCGCGGCCTTCGCCAAGCGTCCAATTACCGCTCGCTTCCACCGCCTGCCAGCCTGAACTCTCTGCCAGCCAAAACCTGCCGCCGGCTATTGGCCGGCCATGATCTTGGGCGTCATCAAACCGACGTGATCCACGTTCGCGGCGCGGCCAATATCAATCACCTCCGCCACATAGCGGAAATCGATATTGTCATCTCCCTTGACGAACATGACGCGCTCGGCGCGGTTGGCGTAAATCTCGGTCAAACGGGCTTGCAATTCCTTCAAAGCCGCCGGACCGCCCATGCCGTTGTTGACCACTGTCTCATTGATCTTGTACGACGGCGCTTTGCCCGCCTCGTGCAGAACCTGAACCACAATCGTACGTTCGGGTGTGTTGTCCGTTTTCGGATTCTTGGGCGGCTGGGGCACCAATGCCTCCAGGCCCTTCGGCGTCACCGGCACAATGACCATGAAGATGATCAGCAGCACCAGAAGGACGTCAATCATCGGCGTAACATTGATGTCGGACGAGTAGCCTCCCCCGCCCCCCATTGTCATTCCCATGGCTCTAAACTCCTCTTTTGCTTAAACTTCGTTGAAAAGACAACCTGCCGCGCGTTACTCGCCGCCGATTCCGGCGCCTTCTTTTTTCTGGGTCAGCAAGCCAACGCTATCGATTCCGGCGGTGCGCACCGCGTCCACGGCGTCCTCGACGGCGCGATACTGCGCGCGGGCATCGGCCCGAACAAAGATCATCGTGCCGGCTTTCTTGCCTTCCAGCTTGGCGGCTACCTGCGTGCCAAGTTGCTCGACCGAGGTCTTGTTCTGTCCCAGAAAGACGTTTCCATCGCGCGTAACCGCCACGACTATCGCGTCTTCCTTGTCCGCGTCCGGCATGTTGGTGGTGTTGTCCACCTTGGCCATATCGACTTGAACCTTGTTCTGGAGCATGGGGGTGATGACCATGAAGATGATCAGCAGCACCAGCATCACGTCCACCATCGGGGTGACATTGATGTTGGAGCTGACATTTTTGCTTACATCGCGAATTGCCTGTGCCATTGCTTGTGCTCCGTTGCCTGAGAATTTATATTCCGGACGGCCTCCGGCGCCGCCTGAGCGAACCGCTTCGGGTCCAAGAAAGGGAAACCGGCGGCAGGAGCGCTTGCTCTGCTCCTGCCCCGCAGCTTCTCGCTTGAGCCCAGTTCCGCTTCGCCTAGCGCTTGTGGCTCTGCTTGATGAAGTAGTCGATCAGTTCGCTGGAGGAGTTGTCCATCTCCACATCGAATGCTTCGACGCGTCCGGTGAAATAGTTGAAGGCCATCACGGCCGGGATGGCCACAAAGAGGCCGACGGCGGTGGTAACCAGAGCTTCCGAGATG
>Ga0181520_10005210_pt1 | contig 20951 bp, 16 predicted proteins | sample PEATcosm2014_Bin_29_FD_132451 | JGI IMG/M metagenome (GOLD analysis project Ga0181520, IMG submission 132451) | Peatland microbial communities from MTU Mesocosm Facility, Houghton, MI, USA - PEATcosm2014_Bin02_30_metaG | ecosystem: Environmental > Terrestrial > Soil > Wetlands > Peat | place... | reverse complement strand
CGCAGCAGTTCCCTGCTGCGCGGGAATCGCCGTTTGCCTCTCCCCTCCCGGAACGGGAGGGGTGGCCCCGCGAAGCGGGGACGGGGTAGGGCCGTCGCCTTTTCATCGTTTCAGAGTGCCGGAGCCCGGCATGACGACTGCCTCGAAAATTGCCGTTTGCCTCTCCCCTCCCGGCACGGGAGGGGTGCCCGCGCAGCGGGCGGGGTAGGGCCGTCGCCTTTTCATCGTCTCAGAGTGCTCGAACCCGGCATCAGGACTACCTACTTCTTGTCGTCCTCGGCGGTGAAGTCGGCGTCGATCACGTCGTCATGCGCGCCGGGGCCTTGAGTGCCCTCGGTTGGACCCGCCGACGGGCCGGCAGCGCCGCCGCCCGCTGCGGCCGCCTGTTGCTGCGCCGCGGCGGATGCCTCGTAAGCCCGGCGCGAGGCCTCCTGGAACTCCTGGTTCAGCGCCTCGACGGCCGCGTGGATCGCCGCCGCATCCTCGCCCTTGGCCACCTCGCGGAGAGACTCGATCTTCGCCTTCACGGCCTGCTTCTCATTCTCGGGCATGTTCTCGCCCAGTTCGTTAAGCGTGCGCTCGAGCTGGTAGGCGACCGAGTCCGCCTGGTTGCGCGCTTCGGCGAGTTCTTTGAACTTCGCGTCCTCGGCGGCGTGTCCCTCGGCCTCGCCTACCATGTTATTGATCTCGTCGCGGCTGAGCGCGCCGGAGCCGGTGATCGTGATTTGTTGCTGCTTGCCGGTCTCTTTGTCGGCTGCCGAGACGTTGAGGATGCCGTTGGCGTCGAGGTCGAAGGTCACCTCGATCTGCGGCAGACCGCGAGGCTTCGGCGGGATGCCGGCCAGATGGAACCGGCCCAGCGACTTGTTCTGCGAAGCCCGTGCGCGCTCTCCCTGTAGCACATGCACCTCAACCGTGGTCTGGAAGTCCGATGCCGTGCTGTAGATGCGCGAGACCTTGGTCGGGACCGCCGTGTTGCGCGAGATCAGAACGTCCGTCACGTCGCCGAGCGTCTCGATGCCCAGCGTCAGAGGCGTCACATCGACCAGGACCATGCCCTGTGCGCCGCCGGAGGAAAGCACCGCCGCCTGGATCGCCGCTCCGACCGCAACCACTTCGTCCGGGTTGATGCCCTTGTCCGGGTCGCTGCCGGTCAGTTCCTTGACAAGCTCCTGCACCTTCGGGATGCGGGTCGAGCCGCCGACCAGGATAACCTCGTCGATCTTGTCCTTCGTCAGTTTGGCATCGCTCATCGCCTGCTTGACCGACACGGCTGTCTTCTCGATGAGGTCGCTGATGAGTTCCTCGAGCTTCGCGCGGGTGATCGTCATCTCCAGATGTTTCGGCCCCTCGCCCTCGACGCTGGTGATGAACGGCAGGCTCACCGTCGTCTGCAGGGTCGTCGAAAGCTCGCACTTGGCCTTTTCCGCCGCTTCCTTGAGCCGCTGGAGAGCCTGGCGGTCGTTGCGCAGGTCGATGCCCGTGTCTTTCTTGAACTCCTCGGCGAGGTGGTCCATCAGGCGTTGGTCGAAGTCATCGCCGCCGAGGTGGGTGTCGCCGGAGGTCGCGAGGACCTCGTAGTAGTCCAGTTCCGCGGTGTTGGCCTTATCGATCTCGACATCGAGGATCGAGACATCGAATGTGCCGCCGCCGAGGTCGTAGACGAGGATCGTCGCTTCCTTCTTCTGCTCCCCGTGCCCGTAGGCCAAAGCCGCCGCCGTAGGCTCGTTGATGATCCGCAGCACCTCGAGGCCCGCAATCTCGCCCGCGTCCTTGGTGGCCTTGCGCTGCGTGTCATCGAAGTACGCCGGGACGGTGATGACCGCCTGTGTGACGGTCTCGCCGAGGTACGCCTCCGCGTCGGCCTTCATCTTCTGCAGGATCATCGCCGAGATCTGCTCGGGCGAGTAATCTTTGCCGTCGATGGTAACCTTGTCGCGGGTGCCCATCTTGCGCTTGATCGACGCAACGGTGCGCTCCGGGTTGAGCACGGCCTGACGCTTGGCAGGCATGCCGACCAGGCGCTCGCCGGTCTTCGAGAAGCCGACCACCGAGGGCGTGGTGCGCCCGCCGTCCTGGTTGATGATAACGGTCGGGTCGCCGGCCTCTACGACGGCCACGCACGAGTTGGTCGTTCCGAGGTCGATACCGATAACCTTCGCCATAGTAAGTCACCGCTTTCGTGGTGTTCGGACACCGGGTGGCCGGAACATGGGCCGCCCGTATGGCCCCACATGCTAGATAGGGTGCGTGCCGGAATGTTGTGCTCCGGCTGCCCCCTATACGATAGCAGCATTATAAGAGTTTAGTGCATGACTGTCAAGCATGTTATACCACAAACGTTGATGCGCCAATCCGCCGCGCCAAAATCGCTCGGAATGAAGTCCAACAAGTCGAGAATCGTGCTGATGAGCTTAGACGATGGCGAGGAGCGGGCGCAGCTTCTCCCACAGCCCACAAGGTGCCTGTCGCTTCAGCGGCGAACATGTACTGCGAATCGGCGGCTGTTCAGCCCACACAAGAGCGACACCCCACTTGGATCTGGATAATCCCGGCTCAGATTGCCGCAGGTCGCACATTCCACCATCGCGAGGTGGCTCTGATGGCACACACGGACTCAGAAGACTCCGGTCGGGCGAGCGAGAGGCGAGACACGCGAGCGCGGACGTGGATTGTGCTGAGCGTCGCTGCCGTCGTACTCGTGGCGGTTGCAGCGTTGTACGCTCTCAAGGTGGTGAATGACCGCAGGGAGAGAGCCGACTTCGGACTGGCGAAGGCTGAAGGCACGGTGGCGGCCTTCCAGCAGTTTCTCGCCAAGTGGCCCTCTGCTTCGGATTCGCCGGAAGCGACAGCGCTTATGCGGGCGCGGCAGGCACTCGACGACTTCCAAAACGACGCGTCGGCGTGCTGGAGCACCAAACCGGAGTTCGCTTACACCCTTAGGGTCAGCAAGGGCTCCAACGGACTCTCGCGACCCTGCCCCGGTGCCACCGCCAGATACGCCTTGCACGACTCCACCATCGAGGAAGTCTACAGTAATACCCGCATCTTGAGCGATGACGGAGGTCCGGTTGACCTCCTGATAGAGTTGGGAGCCCACGGTCCCCCCCAGGGCCCCTACCTGCTCTTCCGTGCTGGCGAGTCCGGGGGCATACAACTCGGCGTGGCCACCGCCTCGGCCCCCGAACCGGCCACCATCGAGATGCACGGGAAGGAAGCTATACTCGACAAGGACCAGAAACCGGTCAGGGGAGCAGGCTTCCTGCAGGCCCTCAAGGGGAAGTACTTCCCGCTTTCGTTCAGCAGATTTGGCAGCAGCGGGGGGAGCGCCGAGATCCGGCTGGGCGTGACGAAGATAACCTGGGATGACACGGGGAAGGCGACGGACGTCTCCGGGCTTGAGCCTGTCGTTCACCAGTCGGATGGGGAGGATCTGAAGATCACATCGGAACTAGAACACCCGCCGATGACCAACGGACTGTTCGCCGTCTCCATTGAGGGGAGAGGCGCGCTCTACCTCGCAACCAGATTCGAACACGGGATGAAGTTCATGTGGGCTGCCCCACAGTAGCCAGCGTGAGGGCGGGGCAAGGGGGCTGATCGGCGACCTGCGGGAGTCGGTAGGAGGGTGCGGGCATCGAACGGTACGGACCGCAGGCTCGCGGCTGCGGCCGCACCGGTGTGACGTGGGTGGCATCCTCGAGGTCGCCACCAGGCTGGCCTCCGCGGACATCCCCCTCCCAGACATCGACCGGCACTTCCGGGGCCTTGGAGCGGCGGGGCCCCCTACGCCGAGGTCGCCCGGGGCGGTGGGACAGGCGTCGCCCAAGCTCAGGCCGATCGAGCCCGGCAGCGGATCGTTAGCGACCGCCCGCACCGTTGACCATCGCCGTGCGCCCCCCCGCCAGCTCCGGTAGACCACACGCCCTGGTGCTCTTACTCGCTCCTCCCCGATGCCTTCTGCAACGCGTCGAGAAACGCCGCGTCGGGCGTGCCGTGAAGCTCGCGGAAGCGCTTCACGTCTTCCCACGCCCGGTCGTAGTTGCCCTTGAAGTACCAGGCGCAGGCCCGATTGCTGAAGGCCTCGCCGAGTTTGGGCACGAGGGCCAGGGCCTTGTCGAAGTCAGCGATGGCACGGTTGTAGTCGCCCTTCTCGAGGTATACGACCCCACGGCTGTTGTAGGTTTGGCCGTTGTCGGGCTTGAGCGTGATGGCCTTGTCGAAGTTGGTAATGGCGCTGTCGAAGTCGCCTTTGTGGTCGTAGGCGCTGCCGCGGTCGGACCAAGCCTCGGCGTAGTCGGGCATGAGGGCGATGGCCTTGTCGAACTTGGGGATGGCACGGTCGAGATCGCCCGTGGTCTCGTCTTCGTTACCGGCTGCCCGGGCTCTGTCCGCCATGGCCAAGTACATCAGCCCGTAGCTGTTGTACGCCCGGGCGTGGTCGGGTTTGAGGGCGATGGCTTGCTTGAGGTCCGCTTCAGTACAGTCCCAGTCGTTCTTGCTCTCGTAGACGACCGCCCGGTCGTAGTAGGCTTCGGCGTAGTCGGGCTTGAGCGTGGTGGCCTTGTCGAGGTCGGCGAGGGCGCGGTCGACGTCGCCCTTGGTGAAGTACGAGAGCCCGCGGCCGTTGTAGGCTTCGGCGCAACTGGGGTCGAGTGCGAGGGCCTTGTTGAACTCGGCGATCGCGGCGTCGGGCTTCTCTTGTCCGTTCAGGGCGTCTCCACGGGCGTAACAGGCGGCGACATCGTCGGCTCTCTGGTCGGCAACTGCCTGGGACAGGGCAACGGCAACGACGGCTGCGAAGACGAGAACTCGATAGAGGCGGCGCATCGCTGTTCCCTCCAGTTGGGTTGCCGTCAGATTTCGCCGCCTGCGCAGATATCCCTGCATGTCGGCTCTTCCTCAATGTGTGTGGGTAGCTTGACAGTGGCTGAACAGACCACATCAGGCACGGTCGTTATCCGCGCCGTCGCGTCCGCAGGACGCCCGGCCCCGCCGCAGGCGGGGACCCTCAGCCGGACGCTTCAGCGTCCGGGATTCCCGCCGCATAAAAGCCTCCCCGTCCGCAGGACGGGTGGCCGAAGGCCCTATGGCCCGCGTCATCGACGGCTTGGGCGGCTGCGCCGCCACCCGTCCTGCGGACGGAAACGACCCCACTACCGGCCCTGAACCGGACGCTGAAGCATCCGGCTGAGGGGCGCTTTGCGCCAGGCGTCTGCGGACGCAACGACAACGGCTTCGTCTACGCCCTGATATAAGACCCCGCCAAGGCCAATTCGAGGTCACTACCCACACACTTGAGGAAGAACCCTGCATGTCGCCTGATCCGACGACGGTGGGCACGCGGTCCCCGTGAGGTGGATCTGGACAGGGCTCAGTGCCGGAGCGGAATGGGTGCTCAGGTGATGGCGAGGAGCGGACGCAGCTTCTCCCACAACAGGGGGAGGCTTTCGCCGGCGGGGCCGCGCAGTTTGCGCTGCGCGATGCGGGACAGCGCGGTTGCTTCGGGGTTCACTTCGACGATGAGGCCGCCGCGTTCATAGGTGATGACCGGGATCGAAGCGGCGGGGAAGACGTTTGCGGAAGTGCCGACGACGAGCATCACGTCGGCGCCGGAGGCCAGCCGGTCCGCCTCATACAGGGCGTTTGCGGGCAGGCCCTCATTGAACAACACGATGTCGGGGCGGATGACGGCCCCGCACTCGCAGCGCGGGGGAAGCTGCAGTAGGGGAGAGGGAAGGTCGTTGTGATCGCGACCGCAGGCCTCGCAGAAGTTGCGCGTGGCGCTGCCGTGAAGCTCGATCACTTTGGCGCTGCCGGCAGCCTGGTGCAGGCCGTCGATGTTCTGGGTGATGATCGCAAATTCGCAGTGATCCGCCCCGTTGAAGGCGGCTTCCATGTCCGCAAGGGCGAAGTGCGCGGCATTCGGCTTGGCGGTGACGAGAATGCGTCGGAGGGTGTCGTGGAACTCCCAGAACAACTCAGGCTCGCGATGGAGCGTCTGCGGAGTGGCGATCTCCTCGGGAAACTTCGTCCACACGCCGTCGAGGCCGCGATAGGTGGGCACGCCGCTCTCTCTGGAAATACCGGCCCCGGTCAGGGCGACGATGGTCCCCCCGCTGCCCAGCCTGTCGGCGATCTCCTCCGCGCAAGCCTCGATGTCTGTATTGCCGCTGCTACTATTGCTCACGACTATCGCCCCTCGCGGATGCGCTCCCAGGCTGGCCGCATGACTCTCACAAGCCCGATGGCGGCCACGAGCTTCAACGCCTCGCCGGGGACGAACGGCAGCGCCCCGACGGCGATGCAGTGCCCCACCGCTTGGTGGGTGAGAGCCCACAGCCACACCACGCCGCAAGCGTGAATGATGAAGGTGCCGGTCGCGAACGCCGCTGCGGTTCCGGCGGTCCCTGTGACTCGTCGGCCGATCGCCCCGGCAATTGTCGCGGCGATGACGAAACCGACGATGTACCCGCCGGTCGGCCCGAACATCGCGGCAGCCCCGCCCGCGAAGACGGGCAAGCCGACCGCGCCCAGTCCGATGTACAGTGCCTGGCTGGCCACTCCGCCGCCGGCTCCCAGGATAAGCCCGGCGAGGACCACGGTCAACGTCTGGAGCGTGATCGGCACGGGCGAGAACGGCAGTGGGATGCGCACATGGGCGGATACGGCGGTAAGCCCGGCAAATCCGCAGACCGCGGCAGCCTGCAAAGCGATCCGGCGGGCGACGCTGTGCTCGAACACGGTGGAGAGAGCCAGTGAGCGGGAGACGGTCCTCAAGGTATCGGTCCTCGCATATCGTTGTTGCATCAGATGAGCGGTCCTATTATAGCCTTGCGCCGCAATGGAGGGCAACTGCGAGGCGGCATTGCCCCGGTGACGGGGTGCAAGTGCCGGGGACGAAGGGCCGGGAGTTGCAGGTGTCTGGGTCGCACTCGACGAATGGCTGGCGCAGTACGCCGCCCCGGGACGCCGGAGGATGGATCGGCAAGTCACGTGCGTCAGGATCGCCGGGTGTCGCGTGAGGAAAGAGAGGTCGGGCCACGATGGACATGGCCGCCGTGCCCCTGCGAGCTGCAATCGTTGCGTCCGGTCGACCGGCCGATCTGCTGCAAGCCGTCCTGAGATCGGAAGGCGTAGTCGCAACCTGCATCCGCACCTGCGAGGAAGCGGTCGCTCTGTTTCGGGACTACGGCGCTAACTGCCTGTTTGTGGACCTGTATGAGACTGGGCCCGAATTGGGACTTCGCTTGGTCGTGTGGGTTCGGGAGCAGAGGCCCCATGTGCCCGTCTGTCTCTTCTCCACCACCAGCCAGTTGAGCAACCTCGTGGGGGTACCGGCCGATTGGCGGCAACGTTTCGCCCATTACTACCAACTGCCGTCCGATCTGCCACCAGACGTACTCGGGGAGCACGCGGCCGAGATGGCAGGCCGTTGTCACAGGTATGTGTTGTCGCACATAGCGCGACAGAGGCTCCGCGAGGCTGAGGAGACGCTGTCGCACATGCCAGACGGCTGCGGACACACCGGCCAAGACGTCCGGGCGCTGAGGGAGGCACTGATGATCGCCCAAGCAGCGATGGCACCGGCCCCGCAATCCGTGGTTGCGCCAGGCACCATCGCCGGAATGCCTACCGAACGACTTCAGCGGCACGTGGAGGACACGCTGGCTCAAGCAATGAGGTCGGTGCAGATCACCTGGAAGGCTAATCTGGCCATACTCTCCCTTGGCGCTCTACTGCTCATCGGCGCGCTTGTCGCTTTCTGGCTGCGGGGCGCTGATACGGCTGCTCTGGGCCTCGGTGGGGCAGGTTTGGGGAGCATTGTGGCCTCACTGGTGGCGAATCCATTGCGGACCATCGGAGCCAGTGCGAGTCGGCTTGTCGGAGTCCAAACAGCGTATCTTGCGTTCATACTTCAGTTGGAGTTGGTGAACCGATCTGCGGGTGCATCGGATGCCAGTACACTTGATCTCTGCAAGCAGCTCAATGATGCCGTTGAGCGTACACTTACCGCTTTGCGGGACTTCCACAGGAACTGATGCCGACTCCGGCTCCTCACATAGGCCAGAGATCGCCCAGGCTGTCTGCATTCCCCCGTTCCAGCGCCGAGGACGTCAGCCGGGAGCGCTGCGCGTTGTTCAAGGACGTGCCGCGCACCAACTGCGTCCATGAGTTGGAGTGCCCTGGATGTGCAGGTCGTAGCCGTTCGGCTTCGGGAGGGTGACCTGCGGGGGCTGCCAGGATTGCCAGACACCGGCCGGCGGGGTGCGATGGCCGCAGCCGGCGCAGGCGGCCGCGATGCAGAGACTGACGACGGCTGCGCAGATGGCCCTGATCGGAGAGGAGGAAGACGCGCCCATGTGCATCAGATTCGGCGCGCGCGGAACAAGTCCTGCAGGGGATCGGCGAACTACGCGTCCATGAACACCCCGTTATTCTCGTGTTCCTCATCGGTGGCGGGCGGCTCTTCGCCTTCGACGCCAAGCCGCTGCTCGTCCTCGGCCGCCGCAGCTTCCCGCGCCCGGCGGGCCTCCTCGCGTTTGTGTTCCCGCTCGGCTTCCTTCTTCGCATCGGAAAGCTCGACGGAGATCAGCTTCGAGCACCCCGGTTGTTCCATCGTCACGCCGTACAGCACATCCGCGACTTCCATCGTCCGCGGGTTGTGGGTGATGACGATGAACTGCGAAGTGCTCGAGAAGTCGCGCAGGATGTCGGCGAAGCGCTCGGTGTTGGCGGCGTCGAGGGCCGCGTCGATCTCGTCCATGATGCAGAACGGACTCGGCTTCACCTTCAGCATCGCGAACAGGAGCGAGATGGCGGTGAGGGCCTTCTCGCCGCCGGAGAGCAGCAGCAGATTCTGGGCGCGCTTGCCCGGCGGGGCCACGATGACGTCGATGGCGGACGACAGGGGCGCTTCCGGGACAGTGAGACGAAGCTCCGTCTCGCCCCCTTGGAACAGGCGCTTGAACAGGACATCGAACTCCTTCGCCACGGCCTCGAAGGTGCGCAGGAACTCCTGCTCGGCAGCCTGGTCGATCTCCGCGATAACGTCCAGGAGGTCCTGGCGGGCCTTGCGCAGGTCGTCGAGTTGCGTGTCGAGGAAGCGTTCGCGGGCGATGAGGCGTTCGACCTCGTCGATGGCGCTGACGTTCACCGGCCCGAGGCGCTGGATGCGGCTGCGCAGCGCGTTCGCCTGCTCGCGAACTTTGGACTCGGACAGGTCCGGGTCGCGCTGCTGGAGGGCCTGCTCGGGGGTGAGCTTGTACACCTCGGCCAGCCGCTCGATTACGGCGTCAAGTTGCGCCTGCTCGCGGGTGAGGCCGATCTCGGTGCGGTGAATGCGGTCGGTCTGCTCCTGGGCGGTGGCTTCGAGTCGACGGCGGGCGATGTCCAATTGCGAGGTCTGCTCGCGCAGGTCCGACACCGCCGCCGCGTTCGTTTCGACCTGCGCCCGCAGCGAGGTGGCGTTGCCCTCGAGCTGCTGGATCGTCTCCACCGTCACCGCAGCCGCTTCGGCGCGGATCGACTCCTCCGCCTGGGCGATGGTCTTCAGTTCGCGATGCGAATTCTCGATGCCCGCCGCTGCGGAGCCCCGGTCGGCGTCAGTGCGCTGGATCAGCCCGGCCACGGACTTGAGCCGCTCATCGACATGTGCCGCGACGACGCGTTGCGAGGTGAGTTGGGTGTTGATCTCGTCGAGGGCCTCGCCCGGGACAAGCTGTGACTGCAGCGCCTCGATCTGCGCGCGGACCTGGGCTTCCTCGGCGCGCAGGCCTTCCGCCTTCTCGATGGCTTCCTCGCGACGCGACCGCGTGGTCGCCATCCGTTCCGCGAGCGCGGCGACTTCAGCCCCCAGTTCGCCGGCGGCGGTCTCGGCGGCGCGCGACTGGTCTGCCAACATCTTCAGGCTGGTTTGCGCCTGCGCGGATTGGGTCTGTAATTCCGAGATCAGGTTGTCGGTCTCGGTCACGTGCTGCGCGGCGGCCTCGGTCTCGGCCTCCAGTTGCTCCTCGCGCGCCCACATCTCGGCAAGCGCCCGCCGGTAGGTGTCGAGTTGCGCCCGGACATCCTCAAGCTCTCGCCTGCGTCCGAAAATGCGGGTCGATGCCGCATCCGTAACTCCGCCGGCGATGGCCCCGCCCGGCTCGACAACCTCGCCGTTGAGTGTGGTGATCCGCCGGACGAGCGTGGCTACGCGTCGGGACAACGCCAGCGCCCCGTCGAGGTCACCGACGACGATCACATCCCCGAGCAGCACCTCGACGAGCCGGGCCGCGTCCTTCGGATAGCGCACCAGACGCAATGCCGCCCCGACGACTTCCGGGCCGGTGATGTTGCCCGCCGACAACTGCGGCGCGCGAGATGTCACGGCGCTGAGCGGCAGGAACGTCGCTCGCCCGGCCCCCGTCTTCTCCAGGTAGCGCACCGCGGCGACGGCGTCCTCGGCGGTCTCCGTCACGATCCACTGCAACCGCTCGCCGAGCGCCGCCTCGATTGCCAGTTCGTGCTTTTCCGACACGTCGATCAGATCGCCGACGGTGCCTCGGATGCCCGAAAGCCGGCCCTCGCGCGCGGCGTTGAGGACCGCTCGCGGCCCCTCCGCATACCCCTCGTGTGCGTTTTCCAGTTCCAGCAACAGCGCCTCGCGCGATTCGGTCGCCGCCAGCGCTCCGGCGAGGACCGACCGCTTCGCCCGGTGGTCGCGGAGAGTCTGGGTCGCCTGCGTGCGAAGCGCCCGCATCTCCTCAAGCTGCGCCCGGGCCTGCGCCAGCGACTCCTTGAGCTGCTCGGAGCGCGTGCGCGTGTCTTCCAGGGCCGCGGTCAGCTCGCCCCGCTTCATCTCCATCGCCTCGCCCTGGTCGCTGAGGCGCGAGGTGCGCTCCTGCAGGTCCAGTTCGAGGCCCTGGAGCGCCGCCACCTGGTTCTCGTGAGCGGTCGCTTCCTTCGCCAGTTTCGCGTGCCGCTCCTCATGCCCACGAATCTGCCGCGACAGGTCTTCCCGTTGCGAGCGGCGGGCTGCCAGCTCCTCCTGCAGGGTCTCGATCCGGTCGCGAGCATCGGCGAGATCGCGCTCCAGGTTCGCTCGCTCGGCGGCGAGACTCGCCTGCTGTTGTTCAAGCTCGCCGATGCGGGCCTCCGCCTGGAGGATCGCCGCATTGAGATCATCGCGCCGGGCCAACAGCGCGCGCGAGCGCTCCTCGCGCAACGCCGCGGCCTGCTTCGCCTGGTCGAGGGTCCGCTCGGCTGCCCCGGCCTGGTCGCGCAGGTGGTCGGTCTCGTCCGCCAGCTTCGCCAGATCGAGACTCGCGCGCTCGTACTCGGCGTCGATCTCGCTGATGCGCGTGCGCGTCGATGCCAGATCGGTCTTGGTGACCTCCGCCTCGTTCACGAGCCGCCCGATGCGCTGCTGCCGGCGCTCGTGGTCGCACACGAAGAGCTGCAGCTCCAGAGTGCGCAGGCTGTCGGCAAGGCCCAGATACTCGCGGGCGGTCTCGGCCTCGCGCTCAAGGGGCGTGCGCTGGGACTTCAGTTCATGGAGAATGTCGGAAATGCGGGTGGCGTTCGCCTGCGTGGCCTCCAGCTTGCGCTCGGCTTCGTTGCGGCGCACGCGGTACTTGCGGATGCCGGCGACTTCCTCGAGCAGCTCGCGGCGGTCCTCGCCCCGGATGCTCAGGATGCGGTCTATGTCGCCCTGGCTGACCACGGAATATGTGTTCGGGCCGACGCCGGTGTCGATGAACAGCTCGCGAATGTCGCGCAGACGCCCGGGGGTTCGGTTCAGCAGATACTCGCTATCGCCCGAGCGGAACAGCCGCCGCGAGACGGTGACATCGCTGTACTCCGTCGGCAGCGTATTGTCGGCGTTGTCGATGGTGACGGCAACCTCGGCCATCCCCAGCGGCCGGCGGGTCTGCGATCCGGCGAAGATGACATCCTGCGAGGACTCGGTGCGCAGATTGCGGTTGCTCTGCTCGCCCAGCGCCCACAAGATGGCATCCGTGACATTGCTCTTGCCCGAGCCGTTCGGCCCGACAATGCACGTGATTCCCTGGCCGAACTCCATGCTGGTTCGGTCAGCGAATGTCTTAAAGCCCCGCATCTCCAGGAGTTTCAGGTACATGAAGTGGTTCTACGATGCCTCCACTAGGCTGCGCAGCGCTTGCCATTCGGGAAGCCAGTCGAAAGCGTCTGCGGCGCGCTCTATGCCTTTCAACACCCGCTCGCAGAAAACACCTGGTGATTCCAGGCCTAGGTCGCGCAGGTGAGGTTCGAGAGCATAGAGCAAGTCTTTCCCGGCGAAGAACGTGAGATAGTGGGTGTGTCGTTGCCCACCAGGCAGGCACTCCTGCCGCCGGTCCTTGTATTGGGTCACCACTTCATCGGCGGGGATGCCTTGGCATTCGTGGTAGTCCCCCACGGTGCAGCGTATCCCCTCCTGACACGCAGCGTCCGACAGGTCCGTGGGGAAGGTGTGCTCGTCTCTGCCACGTTCCTTCCCCCAAGCGTCTGCCATAGGGTGGTATCGCACGCGAGAGCGCGACACGGCAAGAGCGGTTCGCGCAGCTGTGTAGTAGGCAATGGAGTCGGCTGCCTCTCTCAGAGCCTCCGCGTACTGCTCTGCGTTGAATGGCTGGTCTGCGAGTGCGTGCACAACAACATCGGGATCGATCAGGTAGTTCTCGATCTCCTTGCGTTCCCAGTACCACCCAAACCACTCCTTGCCATCTCTCGATTCCCACTTGCGAGGGCATCTACTCACAGCGCCGCCACCATCGTCGAAGTCTCTGTCGCGGATCCCCGCGACAGCTACGCCCTTCCTTACCTGCCGCACGATCCGAACTCGATCTCCCATGCCGCCGGCCCCCCCGGCGGGGTGGACAGCGAGCGATGAGATCCCGTTCAGTATTTTCGTCAGGACCCGCGCATCACGGCCGCCCTGCACTCCCTCGCATAGCAGTAGCGCTACAGGCATAGCGCTCCTCCGGGCAGTCGCTCCGTCTCGTCGTTGCCCACGATGTCTGCGACGGCTTCAGAGTGAGATGTGTATATGAACTGGCATGTGGGGCCGATTCTCGATAGTGACGACACTAGCAGTTGGGCTGCCGGGGGGTGGAGGTTCAGATCGATCTCATCGATCAGGACCACTGAGTGGCCGATCCCGAGACGCACGAAGTCGTAGAGCAGCGGGAAGACGGTTCGTTCGCCCCCCGACATTTCGTCGATATCGTATGTCCGCTGCCCGTCGCTCAACAGGAAGTAGAAGTCCTCGTCGGTCCATCTCTCGATGCCGGGCATCGGCTCCACGCTGTCGAACGAACGGCCGGGGAATACGAGCTGGTACAGCCGCTCTATTTGCGCGAGATAGTCGTTGCGATACGGCTTGCTTGACTGCCGCGCCAACATCCAGCCAATGAGGTAGCGCCGGAGACGAGCTATGCCGGTTTCGGTCGCCACTGCCCCACCGATCTCCTGTCCGTCGCCTTCCTCGGAGCGTTCGGGGGTACCGTCCCTGACGAGGTTGCGGAATTCGTCGAACCAGAAGACCCCTGGCAACCTGACGAACTCATCACGCACGGAACCGTCCGTCTTGAGAAGCTGTCTGGCGTAGAATCGGCCCATGAACTGCAGAGACGCCGCACGTGAACGGAATTTCAGGTTGTCCCCTTCGAGGACCAGACGGACCTCACGGTGATCTCCGGGCTCTACATAGGGCCCGGGGCGGCGGTCGTGCGGCAGGCTCTCGTACCAGCGTCTTGACACCTCACGTGTAGCTGCTATCTCCTCGTCGGTGAACGTGACAACCAATTCTATCCTTGGACTTCCCCAACGAGCGTAGCGGCCGGCGACAAAGCCCGTCCAGTCAAATCGGGCGATGTCACTGATGGCTCTCGTAGCCAGACCCAATGGCAACGCGACGGCCTGAAGTACCGTCGTCTTGCCGCTACCGTTGTCTCCGAGTATCAAGAATCGGTCAGTGGCTTCCTCCAATGTCTTGTTCCTGAGCGAGATCGAGTGCTTCGTGAAGCGCCTGAAACTCTCGATGCTAACGGTCTCCACCTTCACGGTCGCCACACCTCCTTAGAGAACCAAGCCTACCTCACCAGTATGTCCGCCCTCGCAATCGCCTCGCCCGCGTGGGCGATATGCAGCATCGGCCAGTCTGTCGCCGGGCTGAGGATCTCGGTGCCGCACGGTGTCGCGATGATCGTGTCTTCGGACTTGGTGCCGGTGATCGACGGATTCCAGGCGAAGGCCTGGTTCGGCAGCACCGAATGCGGGCTGTTCAAGCCCCCACGGTAATCGCGCGGGGCATAGCCGGTGGCCCCGCCCTGATGGTGGAGCTTCCATTCCTCGCCGAAGCCGGTGTCGGAGTAGACTTGCAGAGCTTTGGCGAAGATGTCGGCCACCTTCGCGCCGATCTTCGTCTCGCCGATGAAGCAGGTGTCCACCGCGCAGACCGCGTTATGCTTCGACCGCAGCTCGTCCGACAGCGGGCCGAAGCTTACCAGCCGCGTCGCCGACAGCCCCAAGCCCCACTTCCGCGCGCCGATCACTAGCATCGCAATCCGGTCGAGGACCTTGTCGGTCGGAATCGGGTGCCGGAACCGGCTGATGCGCTCATCGACCGCGATGAGAAGCACGCCGGGGGTGCAGCCCTCCGCGAGGAGCTTACTACCGAGGACCGCCGCGATCTCGTGCTCCGTCATGCCGGGCTCGATCTCCAGCGCGGTCTCGGTCAGCGACCGGGAGGCGATGGCCCCCAGCTCGCGGTAGCGGTCGATCTCCGGCGGCAGAAGCTCCCAGCGCAAAGAGGCGATGGCCCCGGCGCAATTGGCGGCCTTGCCGGGCCACGCGCCGTCGGTGGCCAGTCTGTCATCGCTGCCGGTGATGGCCGCGAGAGCCGCGTCGCGGTCCTCCTCCCACCAGTTCATCTGCCTGATGGCGAACGGCAGGTCCCCGATCTCCTCGGCGGCCAGTCGCACCGCTTCGATGTTGTTGGCGATGAGGAACTGCCCGTCGCCGGTGATGATGACCGGCGCGACCCCGGCCTCCGTTGTCGTGCCCACGTGGTTGCAGCCGCCGGCGGTGATCCACGAGAAGTTTGCTTGCGTGGTGAGCGCCACAGCCTCGTACCCCTGCGCCGTCATCCACATCCGGACGCGTTGAAGCTTCGCTGCGACCTCTTCGTGTCGGTTCATGCTAGAGCCGCCTACGGTGCGTACATGATGGGTGAGAGCGATGCTGCATATTGCGCTGCCGCAACCGCCGAATCCTGCCCGTGAGAATCCGCCCTCGACTGCCGTCACCCCTTTTCCTGTCGCGCGGAACTGGGCCGGGACAGGCGGGCAGGGGCACGGGACGGCTACTGCCGTTCCACGATTGCCGAGCGGGCAGCGCACCTTGCTGGCCGTGGGCGCGGTCGGCGGCGTCCATCGACGGGCTTTCCAGAGTGTGATGGCAGTACGAACGGGGGAGGCGTCGAGCGGAGTGGATTATATCAGCGGCCCAGAAGGGATGTCAAACTGCGGGACGGCAGGAACGGCAGGGACGGTAGGGACGGCAGGGCAGGAAAGATCAGGCGGGCTATTCTGCCGTACTTGCCGTTGATTCAGCGTTCAGCGTTTAGCGTTTAGCGTTCAGCGTTCAGCCTTCCGCTCCGGTTGACTTGCCTTGAGGCTTGTCAGATAATCTGACAATAGAGCGAGGAACTTCGATGTCGCCACACGACGACGAGACGCCGCCGAAGGTCTTCGCGCTCCTCCGACGAATACATCTCTTATCGCTCTGTAAAGGACCTGTCATTCGTGCTCTACGGCATCATCTCTGATGTCCACGCCAGTCTTCCCGCGTTGGAGGCGGTCCTGAGGCGCTTGGGCGACGCCCGCGTCCACAGGTACCTGTGCCTGGGCGACATCGTGGGCTACGGCGCGTCCCCGAACGAATGTTGCGATATGCTGCGGGAGCTGGATTGCGTCTTCGTCCGCGGCAACCACGACGAGGCCGCAGTGGTGGAGGGCAAGGAGGCTTGCTTCACCCCCGCCGCCCGCGAGTGCATCATCTGGACCCGCGAGGTTCTCACAACGCAGAACCGCGAGTTCCTCGCAGCGCTGGAGCCTACCGCGCTCGTGGGAGACCTCGCGCTGTGCCACGGCTCGTGGCCCGACCCGGACTACTACACCACGACCCCTCGCGACGCGCTTCTGACCCTCGCAGCGATGCCGACCCAAGTGTGCCTCTTCGGGCATACCCATTACGCCGAGTGGTACGAGGCGGCATCGACCGAAGAGTGGCCGCGCGAGGTCTTCGTCCCGGACGGGGGACAGTGCGATATCGCGCCCGATCACCTCTACTTGCTCAATCCCGGCAGCACCGGGCAGCCACGTGACGGCAATTCCTGTGCGGCGTACGCGCTATATGATGACGAGTCGCGCCGCGTCTTTTTCGAGCGTTGTGCGTACAATATCAAGGCCGCGCAAGACAGCATCATCGCAGCCGGCCTGCCCACCAAGATGGCCTCCAGATTGCTTCTAGGTATTTAGGCAACCCGATGTATGGCCCTTCGACGAAAGGGGTATACACGAGTAAGTGCACCAGCCTACGGCGAGGTGACCCTGATGCCATTGGAAGACAAGCTGTTGACACGAACGGTTGAGCGAGAGATTGGCAAGCATTCGATCGAATCCTCGAGGCTTCACGTCCAGGTCATCAACAGTATCGCCTACATCGGTGGACAGGTCTCGAAGCTCGAGGGCGCTCTGGGGCGCAACATGGACCTCAGGGACGAGATGAAAAAGATCGCCGACGCGGTGCGACACATCCGCGGCGTCAATGATGTCGTGGTTGACTGTCGTTACCTCTAGACTCGGCGATCCGACGGTTCGCAAGTAATCCACGCGCTGCGTGCCTTTTGTGGCGCGTGGCTTTTGCGGTGCCGGGGAGACATGCCATGAGAGAAGTCCCCACCGCGCGCATCTCGGAGACGGTCGCGGAGGCCGTCCAGCGCGCCAACTATATCCTGCCGACCGATGTGAAAGCCGCTCTTGAGGCCGCTGCCCGGCGCGAGAGCAACCGCCTCGCCCGGGGCATATTGGCGGCGCTGGTGGAGAATGCCGGTATCGCGGCGCGCGACCGCGTTGCGATGTGCCAGGACACCGGCCTCGTCGTCGTCTTCGCCGAAGTCGGGCAGGACCTGCGCCTCATCGGCGGCACGCTGCAGGAGGCCATCGACGACGGCGTTCGGGACGGCTATCGCGAGGGTTACCTGCGCAAGTCGGTGCTCGCGGATCCGCTCCACCGGGACACGAACACCGGCGATAACACGCCGGCGATCGTGCATACACGCCTGGTCCCCGGTGACGGGCTTGCCCTGCATATCGCCGCGAAGGGCGGCGGCAGCGAGAACATGAGCGCGCTTTGGATGATGGTGCCCTCCGAGGGGCGCGAAGGCGTCATCCGGCGCGTTGTGGCGCGCATCGTGGAGGCCGGGGGCAAGCCTTGCCCCCCGCTGATTCTGGGCATCGGCCTCGGCGGCAACTTCGAGACATCGGCCCTGCTCGCGAAATGGGCTCTCTTCCGGCCCGTGGGACAGCCAAACCCCGACCCGAGCCTCGCCGACCTCGAGCGGATGATCCTGCGCGAGGTCAACGCCACCTGTGTCGGCCCGATGGGCCTTGGCGGCGACACGACCGCCCTCGCGGTCCACATCGAGCGCCATCCTTGCCATATTGCCAGCTTCCCTGTGGCCATGAACGTTCAGTGCCATGCCGCCCGCCATGTGACGGTCGAGGTCTGATATGTCGGAGACGCAGACACCCGCAACCCCTGTGCGAATTGCCCTGCCCCTGTCCGAAGAGGCAATCCTGTCGCTGCGCGCCGGCGACGAGGTCCTGCTGCACGGCACGTTGTACACCGGCCGTGACGCCGCCCACAAGCGGCTGCGGGACGCCATCGAGCGCGGGGAAAAGCTTCCCATCCCCCTCGCCGGCAGCGCGATCTATTACTGCGGCCCGGCCCCCGCCCCGCCGGGAAGGGCGATGGGCTCCGCCGGGCCGACGACCAGCTACCGGATGGACGCCTTCGCGCGGCAGCTTCACTCCCTCGGGTTGAAGGCGACGATCGGCAAAGGCGACCGCGCCCCCGACGTGCGCCGGGCCTGCCTGGAGTACCGCGCCGTGTACCTGGTGGCGATCGGCGGGGCAGGGGCGTTGCTTGCCCGCACCATCATAGCGGCCCGCGTGATCGCCTACGAAGACCTCGGGCCGGAGGCCATCCACGAACTGCAGGTGGACGACTTCCCGGCCATCGTCGCCTACGATGCCTTCGGCGGGTCGGTTTTCCCTGCGGATGAGCCGCTGGAGGCCGAAGCCTGATGCGCGTTTCCCTCGGTGTGATTTTCTTCGCCCTCGCTCACGGTTTCCTGTACCTGGGGAGAGCGGGCAACTTCGCCGCGGTGAGGCTCTTGCGCCTTGCTGCGTGGGCGAACCCGCGTCACCACCGGGCGCGCGCCTGGAGCCTCTACCTGTCGGCTCTGCGTGCGATGGAATCCGGGGAGCCGGAGGCCAGCGTGAAGCTGCTGCGCGAGGCGCTCAAGGAGGCGCCCGGCGAGACGCCGATTCGCGGCAACCTCGGCATTGCGTTGACGATGGCCGGCCGACATCAGGAGGCCGCGCAGGTCTTGCGCGGGGTCCTGAAGGAGGACACGGACGTGCGCCAGGACCCGCAGGTCTGGCGGGCGCTGGCGTGGTGCCTGATCCGCACGGGCCAGCCGGCTGAGGCGACCCGCGTTCTCAGCGATGCCGCCGAGCGCGGCCTGAGGAGCCCGGACCTGCAGATACTCGGCGAGTTCGCGCTCCTCGCGCTGGGGAACTCTACCGGCGAACCCCTGGAGCGACTGCTGCGTTCGCGCCCCCGGATGCTCCCTCTGACGCTGGAGTTCGGCGAGACCGAGGCCGCTGCAGGCCGGCTCGGCGTCGCTCGCGAGGTCGTCAGGCGCCTCCCGGCTCACATCCGCGAGGACGGCCTGCGGATCATGGTCGGGTCCCGTCTCAACGCCGCCGACCTCACCGCCGCCCAGGCTCTGACCGAGCTTCTGGAGCAGATCAGCCCCGGCAGCATCGACGCGCGCTTGCTGCGCTCGGAACTGGCAGCCCACCGCGGGATGTACCAGAAAGCCGTGGACATCGCCCTCGCGGCTGCCGAAGCCGACCCCGGCAATGCCCGCGCCCTGCACCAGCTCGGCCTCAGCCTCCTGTACGCCGGCCAGACCGAGGACGCGGCGAAGCAGTTCTCGCTGGCGATGGCCGCCGGGTCGGGGAGCGCGCTCGCGGGCGGAGTTGTGGCTCTGCAACTGCTGGAGGCGGGCAGGACGGACGACGCTCGTAAGGTGTTCGTGCACCAGCGCACCGGCGACGCCCTCGCGTGTGCCTACGCTTTCTCGGCGCAGGCGCTGTTGATGGCGGGGGCGGGCGAGTGGGCGGAGTTCGATAAATTGGCGGAATGGGCGGAGGAGGCCTGGAAGGACATCCCGGAGGCCCTGCGCACGACTGCGGTCACGGCCCCCCTGATCGCCGCGCGGGCGAAGGTTCAGGAAGCGCGCGACGGTCACGAGGGGGGCACACATGCTGATTCGTGAGCGCATCGAGGAGCTTGAGCGCGACCACCTCAGCCCCTACGCGGCGCTGTCGTGTAAGTCGCGGGGGCGCAGGGCATACGAGGAACAGTGCCCCGTCCGAACCGTGTATCAGCGAGATCGCGACCGCATCATCCACCTGTGCCGCGCCTTCCGACGCCTCGCGCAAAAGACGCAGGTCTTCTTCGCCCCCCAGGAGGATCACCTGCGGACCCGGCTCAGCCACACGCTGGAGGTTTCGCAGATCGGTCGCACGATCTCGAAGGCCCTGCGCCTGAACGAGGAGCTCACCGAGGCCATCGCCCTCGGCCACGATGTCGGCCACACTCCGTTCGGCCACGCCGGCGAGGCGGCGCTGGACGAGGTCTACCGCGAGTATGACGCGAACGCCGGTTTCACGCACTACGAGCACAGCCTGCGCGTCGTGGACGAGATCGAGCGCAACGGCTCGGGACTCAACCTGACGTATGAGACCCGCGAGGGCATCGCGGCCCACTCGAAGGGGATGCGCGACTTGCGGGAGGCGCTGTCGCCGACCGGCGGACTGACACTCGAAGCCGTCGTCGTGCGCGTCTCCGACCGCATCGCCTACCTGAACCACGATCTCGACGACTGCCTGCGCGCCGGTGTGATCCACCAAGACGACGTTCCGCCCGAGTGCCTCGACGCGCTTGGCAGACGCCACAGCGAGCGCATCGGTCGCATGGTGACGGATGTCATCGAACTCAGTCTGGACCAGCCGCGCCTGGGGATGAGCGACGAGGTTGCCGAGGCGACCGAAACGCTAAAGGACTTCCTCAACGAGAACGTGTACCTGGGGCCTCGGCTCCAAGCGGAACGCGAGAAGATCCGGGGGATCATCCAGAATCTATTCCATCTGTACATGAGTTCAGATGAAGCGCTCTTCGCCGAAACCGGCTTCGTCCCGTCGGACCTGCGCCTGCGCGCCCGGCACGTGTGCGACTATGTGGCCGGCATGACGGACCGCTACGCCCGCAGCCGATATCTCAAGCACTTTCTCCCGGCGGCATTCCCCTCGTTCGAGGCGTTCTGAGGCGCGGTGGGGAAGCTCCGAAGAAGCCATCTGGCCCGACTGTAGGAGCGGTCTCCAGACCGCGATTGCCGTTAATCTGCCGCTATAAAAACATATATCTATCACGATATATGCCTTTTTGGACGCGTGATCGCAGATCGGTCGCGGTCTCCAGCTCGTTTTCCGCATCTCGTTGGTGGGTCTTTTGTGGTGATCGCGCGCTGGGTCCGGGCGCTTTGGGCGTCAGTGCAGGAACGTATCGGGATGTGGCAGATTCAGGGCTTG
>Ga0181520_10005209_pt1 | contig 20957 bp, 14 predicted proteins | sample PEATcosm2014_Bin_29_FD_132451 | JGI IMG/M metagenome (GOLD analysis project Ga0181520, IMG submission 132451) | Peatland microbial communities from MTU Mesocosm Facility, Houghton, MI, USA - PEATcosm2014_Bin02_30_metaG | ecosystem: Environmental > Terrestrial > Soil > Wetlands > Peat | place... | reverse complement strand
ATCGTCGTCAGCCCCGGCGTGCCGCTGAATACCCCCGAACTGGTGCAGGCAAAGAACTTGGGCCTCCCCGTTATCGGCGAGCTGGAGCTGGCCGCGCGCTTCCTCAAAGGCAAAATGCTGGCCGTCACCGGCTCCAACGGCAAAACCACCACCACCACGCTGCTGGGCGAAATCCTCTCGGCAGGCGGGCTGCAAACTCTCGTCGGCGGCAACATCGGCCTACCGGTCGTTGAGCTGATCGATCCCAGCACAGACGACAGTTGGTCGGTCCTCGAAGTCTCCAGCTTCCAGCTTGAAACCACCGTCGAGTTCCATCCCGCCATCGCCGTCATCCTCAACATCACGCCCGACCACCTGGACCGCCACGGCAGCTTTGAAAGTTACGCCGCCGCCAAAGAGCGCATCTTTGCCGCGCAGACCGCCGCGGACTGCCTGGTGCTGAACGCCGACAACGCCCCCGCCGCGCAATCCGCCGCCCGCTCGGCCGCCCGCGTTTACTTGTTCTCTGTTGAGCATGCGGTTGCCCAAGGCGCCTGGCTGGAATCGGGAGCGGTGGTCTATCGCGCCGCCCCTGGTGCGGAGTCGGAGTGGGTCATGCCGCTCAGCGGAATCACCCTTAAAGGCGCGCACAACATCGAGAATGTGCTGGCCGCCGTCGTCGCCGCCCGTCTCGCCGGCGTTCCCGCCGAGGTCATTCGCCGCGCCGTTGAGAGCTTTCAGGCCGTCGAGCATCGCCTGGAGTTCGTCGCCACACGCCAAGGCGTCCAGTATTACAACGACTCCAAGGCCACCAACGTGGACGCCACAGCCAAGGCTATCGCCGCCTTTGAGCGCGGCATCCACCTGATTCTGGGCGGCAAGGACAAAGGTTCGCCCTACACCGTCCTCTCCGATCTGCTGCGCGAGCGCGTCACCGCCGTCTACACCATCGGCGCTGCCGCCGCCAAAATCGAGTCGCAGTTGCGCGGCGTCGTCTCGCTCCACTCCTGCCTCACGCTGGACAAGGCCCTCGCCGCCGCCGCCGCCGCCGCGCACTCCGGCGAGGTGGTCTTGCTCGCCCCCGCCTGCGCCAGCTTCGATCAATTCGAAAACTACGAGCAGCGCGGTCGCATCTTCAAGCAACTGGTGAAGGAGTTAAGGGACTAAACAGGTTGACAAGTTTACAAGTTGACAAGTTAACAACCTGTCAACTTGTAAACCTGTCAACTTGTAAACCTGTCCACCTCCAAGTATTGAGGAACATAAACACCATGGCCAAACGCTCGGGCGTCGACAAATGGCTCTTCTTCACCACGATCCTGCTCGTCGTGGCCGGCCTTGCCATGGTCTTTTCCGCCTCGGCCGTCATCGCCTATGAGAACCATCATTTCTTCTTCACCATGGCCGGCAAGCAGGTTGGATGGGCCGTGCTTGGCCTCGCGGTCATGCTGCTGCTTTCCTTCATTGACTACAACCACTACAAAACTCCGCTCTTCGTCTACTCGGCGCTGGCCATCACCACGTTTTTGCTGGCGGTGGCGCTGGTCTTGCCGGGCATGAAGAACACTCACCGCTGGATTCGCATCGGCTTTCTCACCTTCGAGCCCGCCGAAATCGCCAAGCCCGTCCTGGTTCTCTTTCTCGCCTGGTTTCTCTCCACCCGCCTGGACAAGGTCACCGAGGGCAAAACGCTGCTGCGCGCCGCGCTGATCCCGCTCGTCTTCTGCGGTCTGATCCTTCGCCAACCTGATTTGGGAACCGCGCTGGTGCTAACCGGCGTCACCGGCTTGCTGCTCTTTCTGGCCGGGATGCCCTGGAAGTACCTCTGGGTCGGCCTTGCCGTCACGCTGCCCCCGCTGGTTGCCATGCTCATCTTTGTTCCCTGGCGATTGGCGCGCGTGATGGTCTTTCTGCATCCCAACTGCGACGCCAAAGTTCTCAGCGGCCCGGCCTACCACGTCTGCCAATCGCTGATCGCCGTCGGCGCCGGCGGCGTCACCGGCCACGGCTTCATGAACGGCCAGCAAAAGCTCTTCTTCCTGCCGGAAGCCTCCACAGACTTCATCTTCGCCAATATCGCCGAAGAGATGGGCCTGATCGGCGCGCTGGTGATCGTGGCGCTCTTCGTCGCCTTCGCCGTGCGCGGCCTGCGCACAGCCTTCCGCTCGCTCGACCCCTTCGCGCGCCTGGCCGCCTTTGGCATCACCATGACCATCCTGCTGCAAGCCTTCTTCAACATCAGCGTCGTCCTCGCCCTCGTCCCCACCAAAGGCATCCCGCTGCCGCTGATCTCTTCCGGCGGAACGTCAGTCTTCTTCACCCTCGCCAGCATCGGCGTCCTGCTCAACATCTCACGCAAGGCCGATTGATCAAAGCAGGGACCAGGGACCGAGGGACCAAGCCGGATTGTAGCGCCGGTCTCCAGACCGGCTGTAGTGTGGGCGTCCTCGCCCGCGCTTGTTCATGATTCATTCCCATTTCATTCGGTTAGATCCTTTCTCCTGATAGTAGTAAGCCTAATCAACATAACCTTCGGAGTGGCGTAGGGACGGCATCTGCCCACGATCCCCCAAAAAACAATCTCAATTCCCTTATAAAAACTGGGTGCCCTCGGTCCCTCGCTTTTGCGGACCGGTGAGAATGCCCGCGCCGTAGGCGATATTTTCATGATCCCACCGTCTCAACGTCGAGAATGCCGCGCCGTAGGCGCAGCGGTTATTAGCCCACCGTTTCAACGGTGAGAATGCCCGCGCCGTAGGCGCAGTGGTTATTAGCCCACCGTTTCAACGGTGGGGAAGGATCATCCATAATACCCCGGAGTCCCGGAGGGACGGCGCAAGGACCGCCCAACATCCGGCACAAAATATGAATGCCGCCCAAAGGCGGCATTCGACTACCCGGAGCACATATCGACGGAGCGACAGGGGTTCATCCGGGTACACTGGAGTAGTCTAACATTCTTCAGTATCAAGGGAGTATCGTTCGACAATTGCTTGAGCAGATCAGGCAGAAAGGGAGGGAAGCATGACGCGTGTCTTTGATCTACCGAATTCACTCGTGAAACGGGCCGAGGAACTGGCGCGGGAAGATGGTGTCTCTCTGGATATTTGGGTAACCTCCGCGCTGGCGCAGAAGATCGGCGCTGTCGAGACCGCCGCTGCGTTCTTTCAGCGCCGATCCGCAGGCGCAGGCAAAGGGCTGAACTCCTACCTCGACCTCATTCCCGATCACCCACCCATGCCGGGGGACGAGCTGCCTCAAGCGTGAAGGCACCTGCGGTGCGGCAGACGTGCTTCGCGTATGGGGTTGGAAGTCTCCCAGGTCCGGTAATTCGGATCTGATTTACCCAGCTTTGTAACAGGGCACGACTTCAGTCGTGCCGCAAGCAAGCTAACTAGGGATCGGGCTTTAGCCCCTGCGGTCTCGCTTCCGGAAATTAAGAGTAGTCCTGAAAGGCGGTTTCAAGATATGTTCGGCATCAATCTTCGCGTTCTCAGATTCTACTACGGATGGATGTTTGCGATGTCGTCCTTGATTTGCGTCATTTTGGCGTTTTGGGTTATCCACCACACATTTACACGCCATAATCTTGATGTGTTTTTTCATCTTAAAATTCTGCTTCTTTTTTTAATTCTTCCTGTTGGAGCTTCTGTGTTCGGAGTTGCATGGTGGGCGATATGGAAAGAAAGAAAGTTTTCAAGATTTTGGGGAATTGCCGCAAGTTTTCTAACAATGGTATCTCCGATCCGGCACATTATGCTCCACCCGCGAATGCTGCTGAACTATTCCGGTGTAGTATTGGCTTTTGGAATAATTGGACTGATTGCCTTCTCTATGCGCGAAAAAGTCTCGACTGAGATAGACATTGTCGGCATAGAGGATTCAGAATCCGAGGCCGACCCATCTTGAAAGGCACTAACTTGTCCCAACTGCGCATCCTCATCGCCGGCGGAGGCACCGGCGGGCACATCATCCCGGCACTGGCCGTGGCGCGGGAACTGGTCGCCCACCACAACGCCGAAATCCTTTTCGTCGGTACGGCGCGCGGCATGGAGTCGCGGCTCGTTCCTGAAGCCGGCTTCAACCTGAAACTCGTCGAGGTCGGCCAGCTCAAGAACGTCTCGCTGGTCACGCGCCTGCGCACGCTCATGGACCTGCCGCGCTCGATCTTCGCCTGCCGCCGCCTGATCCGCGACTTCCGCCCCAACGCCGTCCTCGGCGTGGGCGGATACGCCTCCGGCCCGGCGATGGCTGCGGCGCTGCAGCTCAAAATCCCCGCCATGGCCTTCGAGCCGAACGCCATGCCGGGACTCGCCAATCGCCTGGTCGGCCAGCGCGTGCAGGCCGCCGCCGTCAACTTCACCGCCGCCAAAAAGTTCTTCCGCAACGCCGAGGTCACAGGCATTCCCGTCCGGCAGGAGTTTTTCTCGCTGAAACCCCCGACCGGACCAAATCCCCATCTGCTAGTATTCGGCGGATCGCAAGGCGCGCGGCTCTTCAACGTCAATCTGCCCAAAATCTTGCCAGCGTTGCTCGCCGCAGTTCCTGGCCTAACCATCCTTCACCAAAGTGGCGCGCGCCACTTTGAAGCCACGCAAGCCGCCTATGCCGCCACCGGCGCTGACCCGGAGCGCTGGGATGTGCAGGCATTCATCAGCGATATGCCGCGCCACTTTGCCCAGGCCACGCTGGTGATGGCGCGCAGCGGCGCTTCCACGGTGGCCGAGCTGGCCGCCGCCGGAAAGCCCGCCCTGCTGGTTCCCTTTGCCGCCGCCGCCGACCATCATCAGCTTCGCAACGCCGAGGAGATGGTCAAGGCCGGCGCGGCTGTGCTGCTGGATGAGACGGAGCTCGACGCGCCCGGCAAGTTGCTGGCCGCGCTGACCGGGTTGCTCACGAATCCAGAGCGGCTGGCCAAAATGTCCGCCGCTGCCCGCACCCAGGCTCATCCCGACGCCGCCGAGAGGATCGCGGATCGGCTGGCGGAGTTGGCGGATAGGCGAGAAAATAACTGATCGGGGTTCATCGTTTCCCAGGTCTCAAAGGCGAGACCTGGGGCACCCAATCGTATTTGGTTATCGAAGGGGAGGCCGATTGGGATTCGTGGATTCCCACCCATTTCACAAAGAACGTGAAATGGATGGGGCACCCAACTGTATCGGTAAGGATAGAAAGTTCTTTATCGGTAAGGATAGAGAGGCAGATTTCATTCTTCCCCACAATAAAGAAAGCCCGTCTGACGATGCAGACGGGCTTTGGAGGAGGGTAAATTGACCCCAAAGTTTGCGGGATAGGGTTTAGCGGTGTCCGCCGCCATGTCCGCCGCCGCCGCCGAAGTGACCGCCGCCACCGCTGAAGTGACCGCCGCCAGAGAAACCTCCAGCATGACCGCCGCTGAAACCTCCGGCGTGTCCGCCACTGGCGCCGCCTCGTGCGACCGGGCCGCCTCTGGGTGCTGCGCCGCGTCCTGTGCCGCCTGCGCCGGGTCTACCGGAAACGCCGCCCCGCCCCGCGCCGCCATAAGCTCCACGTCCGGCAACCGCTCCGCGACCCGCATAGGCCCCGCGTCCGCCGTACGCTCCTCGACCACCCCAGCCTCGTCCACCCCAGCCGCGCCCGCCCCAGCCGTGGCCGCCGTACCAGCCGCGGCTATACCAAGGCCCGGCTCCAATGAAGACGCCGCCGTAGAACCAGGCAGGTCCGTAATAGCCGTAAGGAGCGCAGGCATAGGGGTAATAGGCGTAATAGCCCCAGTCGCAAACCGGCGCGTCATACACCATCGGAGCGTCCACCAGGACCGGTCCGACGCCGACTCCCCAGACCACTTGGGCGTGCGCCGTAGCCGCAAAGGGCACGGCCAACAAGATCGCTAACAAAACCATGCGTAGATTCCGCATAAATCCTCCTCGCGCCGTCCTGGCCTATCTGCCAGGTCCATCTGTCATCGGCGCTGCCGGGTCGGTCTCCCAACCGGCTTCTGTACTCTCAGACAACAATCCCACGGGAAAGTTGCGGTCTGCTGTAAGAATAATTCGTGGCGGAGAGGAAGGCGGCAGTAAAGCTCAAATGAATGGGAAGTCATTCAGTCAAGCGCGGGCGAGGACGCCCACGCCACAGCCGACCAGGAGGTCGGCGCTACATATTTGGGTGGGAGCTACATACTTCATATCGGCGCTACATACTCTGTATTGGCGCTACATCCCATGGATCGGCGTTACATACAAATGATCTAGGATGCAGCGGGGGCTTCCGGTTCGACGGATGAGCCGTTGCTCTTCGGGCGGGTGGCGAACTCGGCTTCAATACTCTGAATGACGCCGCCCTTGGCCGACTCGTAGGCCACGCGGATGCCGTTATAAATGGCGCGGTCGTTCGAGGAGCCGTGGCCGATGATGCAGACGCCGCGCACGCCCAGCAGGTGAGCGCCGCCGTACTCGCGATAGTCCAGCCGGGTGCGGAACTCGTTAAAGGCCTGGCGCGAGAGCAGCGCGCCGACCTTGGCGGTGACCGTGCGGGTGAGCGACTCGCGCAGCACCTCGCGCACAAAGCGGCCGACGCCCTCGCTGGTCTTCAGCGCTACGTTGCCCACAAATCCGTCGCAGACAATCACATCAGCCAGGCCGGAGAAGATGTCGCGCCCTTCGACGTTGCCCACAAAACGGATGGGCAGCGCCTTGAGCAGCGGGAAGGCCTCGTGGGTCAGGTCGTTGCCTTTGCTTTCTTCCTCACCGACATTGAGCAAGCCCACGCGCGGCGATTCAATTTTGAGCACGGCGCGGGCATAAATCTCGCCCATCACGGCAAACTGCGCCAGATTGTTGGCCTTGCAATCGACATTGGCGCCCACATCCAGCAGCACGCAGGGGTTGCCCTTGGAGCTGGGCATGGGCGTGGCCAGAGCCGGACGGTCCACTCCCGGCAGCGCACCCAGCACCATTTTGGCGGTGGCCATGGCCGCGCCGGTGTTTCCGGCGGTCACAAAGCCGGCGGCCTTGCCCTCGCGCACCAGCTTGAGGCCGACGCGGATCGAGCTGTCCTTTTTGGAGCGAACGGCGTGCGCCGCCTTCTCTTCCATGCCGATGCGTTCGCTGGCATTGTGGATGATGATGGGCAGGTCTTCGTTGCCCATAGCCTCATCCAGAAGGTCGCGCAGCTCCGCCTCAGGGCCCACCAGGTGGACCCGCACAGGCAGAGCTTTCACGGCAAGGATAGCCCCGCGAATCTCCGCTTCAGGAGCTTTGTCGGTGCCTACGGCGTCAAGCGCAATATCGATCAGCATGGGCGTGGAAGGCTACTTGGCTTCTTCCTTGACTTCGATAACGGCGCGTCCCTTGTATTCGCCGCACTTGGGGCAGGCGCGATGGGGGAGCTTCTTCTCGTGGCAGGCGGGGCACTCGGAGACGCCCACGGCGGTCAAAAAGTCGTGGCTGCGGCGGAGCGCGGTACGGCGCGTGGAATGGCGCCTTTTTGGATTCGGCATTTCAAAATTCCTTTCAATGGGTCCGTGGAGTCTTTCCCGCGGACTCGATCTGGCTGCGTAAACCGGCCAGCGCCTCCCAGCGGGGGTCACTTGGACCCGCGTCGCAGGTGCAGGGCTGGCTGTTGCGGTTCGCGCCGCAGCGCGGACAAAGTCCCTTGCAGTCGGGCTTGCATAACGTCTTGACCGGCAGAGACAAAAGCACCTGCTCGCGCAGCACATCTTCAAGCGAAAGACTGTCTTTTAAATAATACCCGATTTCCGTCTCTTGCGCAGTAATCGATCGTTCGGTGGCCTCGGCGTCTGCGGCTGAAGGCCTGAAGATCAGGTCGTAATCGGCTTCAAGGGGAATCTCGACCGGCTCGATGCAGCGGGCGCAGGGCACTTCAAAGCGGCCAGCAAAGCTCCCTTTGAGACGGATGTCGGCGACGACGTCCTTGGGTCCGCGATGCTCGTGAATCACTTCAGCGCGTCCCTCGGCCTTGAGCGGCCCCTGCTGCGTGGCTTCTTCGCCCAGATCAACTGCCCCCGGCGCAATCTCCAGGTCAAAGTCGATCGGCTCCCGTTCCAGTTCGCTTACGATGAATTCCATACTATGAGCCTACGGCGCACAGGCCGGGCCGTCAATGCGGAGTTGATCTTGCGGAAAAACCGATGCAATTTTGATTGACACGATAAATGAAAAGGCGCAGAATAATTGCAGTGCTGAAGATTTTAAAGTCTTTATGGGGTTTTCTGCAATCCGACTAAGACGCAGTTGAAGAGGTAGTTGCTGCATTGAGGAGGGGGGATCGATGAGTCATAAGGAGTTTCTGAAATTCAAAGAAGCTATTGCGAAGATTGATCGCGAATGCAACACACCTGAAAAGGCACGGGAAATCCTCGTCAGAATCGGTTATCTGAGTCCTGATGGCCAAGTAGCGGATAGATATAGATAGGTTGTGCAAATTGACGTTAGTACTAGCCTATCACGGATGCAAGCTCGAAACCGCCCTGGAACTTCTGGGCGGTTCTCAGTTTAAGCCCAGCATTCAGGATCATGATTGGCTAGGTCTGGGAAGTTACTTCTGGGAAAATGACGTGGTTCGCGCCTATCAGTGGGCTAAGGAACCGCGCAGAAATTTTGACCATCCATCGGTAGTTGGTGCTGTGATTGAACTTGGCAACTGTCTTGATCTAGCGACTCAGTCTGGAATTTCAGCAGTCAAACTCGCGCACAAACAGTTGATTGATGTACTCAAAAGGGAAGGGGCTCCTATTCCGAAAAATGTGGACCCTCCCAAAATATTGCGTGGTGACAAAATCATACGGCGCTTGGACTGTGCCGTAATGACTTATTTGTTTGACCAGGTTCTAAAGGAGGTGCAGGAATTGGACCCTAAAAGCCAACCCTACACCTCCGTCCGAGCGCTCTTTCCAGAAGGGAAGAAACTGTACAAAGGCGCGGGCTTTTACAAAAACACCCACGTTCAAATCTGCGTCCGGGAGCCGGAGCAGATTCTTGGCGTCTTTCGCATCCCGGAATGGCAGAGAATCGAACTCGGATTGCCTGACCTGTACCCTAACGGCTAATTGCGTTTTTCATTCTCGGATTTATGGAAGCTCATGCCCAAGAACGACATCCCAACCGTACCTCTCCGCATCCGCCCAGCCACGGACGCCGACCGCCCGCGCCTGATTCCCGTCATCAATTCCGCCTTTGCGGTTGAGACATTTTTGGAGGGCACGCGCACCGACGACGAGCGCTTGGCGGTGATGATGCAGTCCGGGAGCATTCTGGTCGCCGAGGATGCCTCTGGCGAGCTTCTCGGATGCATTTATACCGAGGTTCACCAGAGGCAAGGCTACATGGGCCAACTGGCGGTCGATCCCGCCCATCAACGCAAGGGACTGGCAAGGCGGCTGATGGCGGAGGCCGAGGAGTATCTGCGCAGTCAGGGATGCTCGGCGGTGAAGATCACGGTGCTCAGCACGCGCCCCGAGCTTCCGCCCCTCTATCGCCGCTTTGGCTTTATTGAAACGGGTACGGAAGAGGCCCGCTTATCGAGGCAGGTGAAGCCCGGAGTGATCTGTCATTTCATTGTGATGATGAAAGAACTTTAATTCGCCACGCATCCGATCTTTCCTACGATTCCCTGTATGCAGGTACTCAAGTCCCGCCACGATTCGCCGATGAAAAGCAAGAGTGGTTTCAGAAAGGGATACTGGCATGCAGTGGTTGCGCAACCTTCCCATCGCCCGCAAGTTCATCTTCGCCTTCGGCACGGTCTGTGGACTGTGTATTGTTCTGGGCGCCTTCACCTTTGTCACCTTCCACGGGATTGCTACCAAGAGCGTGGATGTGAGTGATAACTCCTTCCCATCGGTGCTGGTTCTAGCGAATATTCGCGGGGCGGCCAACAGCATCCGGCGCGAAGATCTTGAACTCTTGCTTTGTCAGACCCCGGATTGCTCTTCGGCCCACAATGCCGTTCGCCAGAAGGCGATTGCGGATTTTGAGGCTGGAGTCAAAGACTACCAGCCGATGATCAGCTATCCGGGTGAGCGCGAGCTTTATCAGAAGGTCGCCACCGCCTTTGGCCAATACAAAGATGCCAGCGATCGCTCCAATGTACTGCTATCGCAAAATAAAATCGGCGATGCGCTGGATCTGGAGACCTCCGAGGCAACCACGACAGCGTTTAATGTGGGAAATTCAGCGTTGTCGGACGACTTGAATCTGAATGCGAAGTATGGCACGGAAGAGTCCAAGGCCGCCACGGCGGCCAGCACCAGCGCCACCTGGGTCAATGTTGGGGCTACGTCGCTGATTGTGGCGCTCTGCGCGTTGATCGGGATTCTGCTCACGCAGGTGATCGCGCCGCGGCTGACCATGCTCAAGGATGCGGTTGAATCCATGGCGGCCAAAGATTTGACCACTCATGTTGAGGTCACGGGGATGGACGAGATCGGCCACCTGGGCGAAGCCTTCAACACCAGCGTGGCCACATTGCGAGGCGTTTTGCTGTCCGTGGCGCAGAGCGCGGATACGCTCTCTTCCGCCAGCACGGAGATCACCGCCAGCGCAGTGCAGTCGGCCGGCAACGCCCATGCGCAATCCAGCAAGACCAACCAGATTGCCGCCGCGGCGCAGGAGATGACGGCGACCATCGGGGAGATCAGCCACAATGCGGAGAGCGCGGCCAGCTCCAGCCGCGAGTCCGCCGAGACGGCCAACCAGGGCGGAACGGTGATGCAGAATGCGGCCATGACCATGGAGAAGATCGCCGGCGCCACCAGTTCGGTCTCGGAGAAGATGACCTCGCTGGCGCATCGCTCGGAGGAGATCGGCAAGGTGGTCAATGTGATTCAGGAGATCAGCGAACAGACCAACTTGCTGGCCTTGAACGCAGCCATTGAAGCGGCCCGCGCCGGCGAGCATGGGCGTGGATTCGCGGTGGTCGCCGGCGAGGTTCGCCGGCTGGCCGAGCGCACCAAGAGCGCCACGGAAGAGATCTCCGGCACCATCCGCAGCATTCAGGACGAAACCCGCGAGACGCTTGAGGTGATGCACGAGAGCCGCGCGGCGGTGGAAACCTGCATGAGCGAGACATCGCACGCTCGCCAAAGCCTGGAGGCAATTATCGAATCCTCCAAGCAGGTGGAGCAGCAGATTAACCTGATCGCCACGGCGGCCACCGAGCAGACCTCGGCCTCGGGAGAGATCTCGGAGTCCGCCGGGCAGATCTCGCAGTTGTCGGTTGAAAATGCGCAGGGTGCGGAAGAGGCAGTGGAAGCCCTCAAGAATCTGGCATCGCTGGCCAATGACCTGGACGGCATGATCCGCCAGTTCCGCCTGGACGATGGACGCCAGGCAGGCGGTAAATTCGTTGCCAAAAACCAGCCGGTGGGGCGCGGTGCTTATCGAGCGGCGAATACGTAGACTTTCATCGGCGGCATTGAATCTTCAAGATTCACTGCCCGGTGTGACCCTTCATCATTCTCCACGCTGCCGGGGAGTTTTCCGGCAGCGTTTTTGTCTTTGAGCTGAGAAGGTCGACTGGCAGCTTCAAGCCTATCCCTTGTTTTGTGGCACTTAAGGCACAGCTAGAATCTTGCCCATGAACAAACGCGGCTTTTACCATGGGCCGTTGACCTTCATGCCGCTGTTATCTCTCTCATTTTCAGTTTGTTGACAGCGCTTCCCCGCTCTGGATATTCTCGTTAGGTATACGAAAATGGGTGTTTCTTGCGTTTTGCGCCTTGCACACGTACTCCCCACGTCTTGCCCAACCCCGCATTTCGCAACTCCCGGAGGATTTCCTGATGAGTTTGACCGACTGCAACCGCGCGCAGTGTTCTGTTGTTACCCGCCATGCCAATCAGTCCTGCCGTTTTTGGCTGGCCTTGCTTGCCCTGCTGGCGCTGGTCTCCGTTTGCGGCGCAAGCCCGGCAGGAGCGCAGGCGGTCTCCTTCAACGGATTCCCGGCCAAGGTGAGCACCGGAAGCCTCTTCCTGAACCAACCCATGAGCGTGGCGGTCAATGGCGCGGGCGATCTTTTTATAGCGGATTCAATCAATAACCGCGTGGTCGAGTTGACTGGCGTCAATACGACGAATCCCGTGGCCAGCGTGTTGAGCACGGGCGCCTATACGCTCTCTGGCCCGTCAGGCGTGGCCGTCGATGCATCGAATGATCTCTTCATTGCCGACACCGACAACAACCGCGTGATCGAGGTGACGCAGGCGGGCGTGGCCAACTTGGTGAGCACCGGCAGTTACACACTGACCAATCCCGCCAGCGTGGCCGTGGATCTATCCGGCGATCTGTACATAGCTGATCTGTCTAATAACCGCGTGGTTGAGGTGACGGCGAAGGGCGTGGCCTCTTTGTTGAGCACCGGGAGCTATACGCTGAAGAATCCCGCGGGCGTGGCTGTGGATGCCGCGGGCGACGTGTATATTGCCGACACCGGCGACAACCGCGTGCTGGAAGTGACGTCGGCGGCCGCCGTCAGCGTACTGAGCACCGGCAGCCTGACTTTGTCCGCGCCGCGCGGCCTGGCCGTGGATTCGGCGAACAACGTATATATTGCCGATACCTCCAACCTCAACGTGGTCAAGGTGACATCGGCAGGCATGGCCAGCCTGCTGAGTACCGGCAGCGTGGCCCTGTACTCGCCGGCGGGCGTGGCGCTGGATGGCGCTGGAAATCTGTACATTGCGGATTCTGGCAGCAGCAGCATCGTGGAACTCTCGCAAAGCGTGAACTTTGGCGCGGTGGCTGTGGGTAGCGTGGCTGCCAGCCATCCGCAGACCCTGACTTACTCTTTCTTGAGCCAGGACAAATTGACGGCCATCAACGTTCTCACCAAGGGCGCAAGCGGCAAAGATTACACCGCCGACGCCAGCACCACCTGCGTCACCGGCCAGATTTACTTTGCGGGCAACGCCTGCACGGTGGTGGTGGATCTTTCGCCGGCCTATCCGGGCCCGCGCATCGGCGCGGTGCAGTTGGTGGGCGCGAGCGGCATTCAGATCACCACCGACCTGCGCGCTCTGGGACAAGGGCCGCTTGGAATCTTTCAGCCGGGCGTGGCCACTGTGCCCAATGTCGGCACTCCAGGAGGCCTGGGTTTGAACGGCTCCGGCAGTGTGGCCGTGGACGGCGCGGGCGATCTCTTCATTGCCGACGCCACCAACAACCGCGTGGTCGAAGTCACCTCGGCTGGCGTCTCCAGCGTGCTGAATACCGCCAGCCTGCCGGGAACAGCCACCGGCCAAAGCGTCCATGCCTGCCACGCCACAGGCCTCTGCCATCCCTCCGGCGTAGCGGTGGATGGCGCCGGGAATGTGTATGTTACAGACACCGACAATGGCCGCGTGGTGGAAGTGGCGGCGGGCGTGGCCAGCGTGCTGAATACCGGCAGCCTGGCGCTATCGATTCCCACCGGCATTGCCGTGGATGGCGCGGGCAATCTGGTGATTGCCGACTCCAACCTCAACCGCGTGATCGAGGTGACCGGCGTCAACTCGGCCAACCCGGCGTCCAATCTGATCGGCACCGGCAGCTTTGCGCTCTCTGGCCCTCAGGGTGTGGCGATCGATGCCGCGGGCGACATCGTGATTGCCGACACCGGCAACAATCGCGTGCTTGAAGTGACCGCGGCGGGCGTGGCCAGGGTGCTGAACAACGGCACGGTCAATCTGGCTGCCTCGGCCTTTACGCAATCAGAAGCCGGCGCTCCGCTGATCGCTCTAATCCCGGTTGGCGATACGCTCAGTGGATACGTTCAATTCGCAACCTCCAACGGAAGTAAAACCGGAACGCAGACCGTGAATATGGCGGCCTACTCCAACTTGGGCAGCAGCACGCCGACCACGGCCACGGCGGCGGCCGTCGCGCTGGGCCAGGCATTGACCACCGGCGCGTTGGGAACTGCCAGCGGCTCGACCTATACCGGTTCCATCCGCAACGGAGTCTTGTCGATTGCCACCAGCACGGCCGCTGAAGTGCTGTCGGTGGCGGCAAGCAACATGGTGGCTACCAACCCTGCAAGCACCGGCAGTTCAGCCGATCTGACCACCCTGAGTTCTCCGGCGGGCGTGGCTGTGGATGGCGCGAATAATGTTTACATTGCCGATTCCGGCAACAAGCGCGTCCTCCAGGTGACGGCGGCGGGTGCGGCCAGCGTGCTGAATATCGGCAGCCTGCCTTTGACCGACCCCACCGGTGTGGCCGTCGATGGCGCGGGCGATGTGTATGTGGCCGACTCCGCTACGAGCGCCGTGCTTGAGCTGAACCAGAGCCAGGAGTCGCTGACCTTTGACTCGACCTCGGTCGGCGATACCAGCGCCGACAGCCCACAGAATGTGACCGTGCAGAATGTCGGCAATCAGACGTTGGAGTTTACCGCGCTCGCCGCCGTCACCACCGGCCAGACCACCAGCAGCTTCAATCTGAATGGCTCGGCGACCAGTTGCAGCAGCACGGAATCGCTCCCCGCCGGTGAAAGCTGCATTCTGGGCGTGGAGTTTGTGCCCACCCTGGCCGGTTCGCTGGCCGGTTCAGTCAACATTACGGACAACAGCTCGAATGCCGTTGCGCCCAACAACGTGCAGCAAATCACACTGAGCGGCGTGGCCACCACCGCCACCTCGACCACGCTGACTGCTCCAGCCAATGCCGCCCTGGGCGCAAGCGTCACTTTGACGGCTACGGTTCTGGCCGGCACAACTCCGGTGACCACAGGAAGCGTGACCTTCTACAACGGGACGGCCTCGATCGGCAGCGGCACGCTGAACTCTTCCGGCGTAGCCACATTGAGCCTGACCACCTTGCCGCTTGGCGCAAACTCGATCACCGCCACCTACGGCGCAACCACAGGCTATGCAACCTCCACCTCCACCGCAGTCACGGTGACCATTGCAACCGCCACCACCACCACGCTGACCGCTCCCGCCACCTCGACCTACGGCGCAAGCATCACTTTGACGGCTACGGTTCTGGCCGGCACAACTCCGGTGACTTCTGGCTCGGTGACCTTCTCGAATGGCAGCACCGCGCTGGGCACGGCCGTAGCCGTGGACTCGACCACCGGCGTGGCCACGCTGACCTTGACCACCCTTCCGGTAGGCGCGGACTCGATCACCGCTGCTTATGGAGCAACCATCAGCGATGCGGCCTCTACCTCGGCAGCTTTCACGGTGACCGTGGCCCCCGCCGCCACTACCACTACGCTGACCGCCCCGGCCACTTCAAGTTACGCTGCAAGCGTCACCTTGACCGCCGCGGTTCTGGCCGGAACGACTCCCGTGACCACAGGCACGGTAACCTTTTTCAACGGCAGCACCTCGATTGGCGTTGAAACCGTGGACTCGACTACCGGCGTGGCCACGCTGAGCCTGTCCACCCTGCCGGTTGGCCCGGATGTAATCACCGCAACCTATGACGCGTCGGCAAACTATGCGGCCTCCACCTCCACCGGCTCAACGCTGACCGTGGCTCCGGCCTCCACCACCACCACGCTGACCGGGCCGGCCACCTCCACGTATGGAGATAGCGTGACCTTGATGGCCACGGTCGTGACGGCCACCATGCCGCCCACTACGCCGCCAACCACAACGCCCGTCACCACAGGTTCGGTCACCTTCATGAATGGCAGCACGGCGCTGGTCACGGTTCCGCTGGATGCGACCGGAAAGGCCACGCTGACCTTGAGCATCCTGCCGGTTGGCGTGGATTCGATCACCGCAATCTATGGCAATACAACCGACTACGCCACCTCGACCTCCGCCCCAGTCGCGGTGACGGTGGCGCCGGTTGCCTCGGTTCTGACCATCGCCGCCAATACGACCACAATGACGGCGCAGAGCGGCGGCTCGGCCACCTGCTCCTTCAACATCGCGCCGGTAACCGGAAGCACCTTCCCCTTCGCCGTCACCTTGGCTGCCACCGGATTGCCCACGGGCGCGACGGCAACCTTTTCACCCACCGGTATCGCCGCCGGTGCAAAGGCCACCACCGACACACTGACCATCCAGTTGGCGACGGCAACGGCTGCCGCGCCCTCCAAAGGCAGCCTGGTCCGCACGGTGGCGCCTTTCTCGCTGGCGCTGCTGCTGTTGCCCTTTGCCGCCAAAGTGCGCAAGGCCGGCAGGCGCCTGAGCCGCGCACTCTTGCTCCTGCTCTTGCTTGGATTGACTTTGGCGACTGCCGCCGGAGTCAGCGGCTGCGGCGGTTCCGGCAGCTCCTCGCAGTCCTACTTGATTACGGTAACCGCAACCTCCAACGGAGTTGCCAGCTCCGCCACAGTGGTGCTTGAGGTTAATTAGGGGTTTAAATGTATCAATTGGAGATTTAACATTCGGAGATGTAGCGCCGGCCTCCCGGCCGGCTGTAACGTGGGCCTCCTGGCCCACGTTCGTTTATCCGGCTGAAAATCTTCTTCCGGTTACGAACCTGATGCATTGATCGCGTGAAGTGGCAATGAATGATAGAGATGCGTGGACCAGGAGGTCCACGCCACAGCCGACCGGGAGGTCGGCGCTACGTTAGTTCTCGCGCTACATTAGTTCTCGCGCTACATTAGTTCTCGCGCTACGTTAATAACCTCGCAACCTCAATAATCGCGCTACTGCTTATTCCTTGCGCAGGTAGGTGCGAGAGAGGCGGTCGTGCCAGCAGAGGCGGTCCTCATCCAGAAGCGCCCAGGCCAACCCCAGGCCAGCCGGAACCACGGAGAAGAGCATTCCACCCAGGCGGCTGCGCAGATCGGCGGGAGTGGGAATCTGGCCGTCAAAGGTGCAGAGCGAAATTCCGGCATAGCGCATTCCCGGAGTGGCTTCCGCCAGCAGCAAAAAGAGCGCCTGGTAGATTAGTCCCAAGAGGATCAGAATCGAAACCGCGCCCAGCGCGACGACCTTGGGGCCGGGCAAGGTGCGCGCGCCGGCCGCGCCAACCATGGAGAGCACCACAAAGACGGCGGTGACCAGCGCGCCATCCACCAGGACCGCCATCAGCCGATGACCGACCGGCGCCAGATGAACATCCGACTCCGCGGCGGCGGGCTCCTGAAGCTTGGCAACTGGCTGCGCCTGGGGCTGCAATTTGATGCCGGACCACTCGGGCTTTGGCAAGGCCTCGGCGGGAAGCGGCTCCTCTGCAACCGTGGCGGGCGCGGGGTAAGCGCCAGGGTCCACTTCAAAGATGCTCAACTGGCGATCCAACTCGTCCTGCATCTGTCTTTCAGCGCGGCGGGGACGCATTTTGCGCGCGGCCACCACCTCGCGGGGAAACTCGATCAGGTTGGCGTGAATGGGCAGATCCGGCTCAACCACCACCGGAGGCTGCGCGAGTGAGAAGTCATCCATCATCGCCGGACGCGGGCTGCGCACCACATCGGAGAGGACCGGAGACAAGCGCGGGTCTGGATGCCAAGCGATGGGCGCGTATTCGCTCTCCCATGCATCCAGCGACTCCGGAGGCGGAAGCGGCGCGCTGGCCTGAACGGGAGCGACCGGCTCAGGAAGCGGCGCGGTAAGCACAGGCGGCTGGAACTCCGGCACGTAAGAACGGACGAAGGAGGGTGCGGTCTGCAAGGCAGGAGCGCTGGGCCGAGGCGTCTCCGCGGGCTTTGGAGCGGGTTGAGCAGCGAGCGGCTTGGGCGCGGTCCGCGGCGCGGGTGCGGTAACAGGCTGGGCCACGCGCGGGGCAACCGGCGCTTTGGCGGCCGGCAGTTGGTTGAAGCTGGGAGCATGAGCGTAGCGCGCCGCCACGCGGGCCGCCACCATCGATCCGCGCCCGCTGGAGTGCTCCCAATGGAGAGCTGGCTCGGCAGGCTGAGCCGCAAGCGTGCTTCTGCGCCGGCGATGCGCGGCCAGGCGCTGGCTTGCCTCCTGCTTCCATTCGGCGGCGGCGTTGGGATAAAGAACGGATGTGCTCAAGGCTTTGCTCCTCTTCTGGCGCGCTTTCCGGCTGGCTGATTCCGGTAAAAGGCGACGGTTCAGGTCCTCCAGACCGTTGGCTGGATGGACGTTGATTTTAAAAAGAAGGGAGGAACGCGAGAAGATGCAGACTCACCCTGGATCGCATGATCCAGGCGCGGCGGGAAAGATCCGGATTGTCTGCTGCCAGAGCCGCTTGGGCAGCGTCCTCAAGAAGAAAGCCAGCCTGTTTTGCTATCCTGACTTTGGTCCCTGGATGCGCCTTCGCTCTTTATTTTTTATCACGATGCTCAGTCTCTGTCACCTGCAAATGCGGGGGCAGACGTTGACCAATACGGCACCCCCCGCCGCGCTGCCGGATGATCCGAGCCAGGAGATTCTGCCCGTGGCTCAACTGGAGCCGCAACCCGTCACCGGCGAGCCGGTGCAGTGGGAGGCAGAGAGCCAGAGCCGTGTCGGAGATATTTGGACGCTGAGCGTCGGGGTTACAGGCCACTATCGCGGCTACACCTTGCGCGCTGATAAGGTGGTTTATCACCAGTCCACTTCAGAGGTGGAGGCGGAAGGTCACCTGGAGATTTCAGGCGGACCGAATGACGTGCTGATTTTGGCCGATCATGGCGAGATACGGATCAACACGCACACCGCGCGCTACTTCAACGTGCATGGATCGCAAGGCTTCCGCACCAATGGCCACACCAAAATCTACTCGACGACCGCTCCGTTCACCTTTTCCGGGCGGGTTGTTCTGGAACTGGGCGAGGGCCATTACAAGATCATAGACGGCACCATCACCAACTGCCGCCTGCCCAAGCCGGATTGGCAGATCATCTCGCGCGCCATCAGCGTCGAGGACGGCAAGGCTTCCACTTCCAACGCGTTCTTCAAATTTCTCGGCGTGCCGCTCTTTTATCTGCCCTATCTCAGCCACCCTGTCGACGAAACCGGCAGATCAAGTGGAATTCTGATTCCCGCCGGAGAAAACTCCACCATCAAAGGGCTAGTCATCGGCGAGCAATTCTATTGGGTGATCAGCCGCAACATGGACATGATTGGCGGCGTGGAGTACTGGAGCAAGCGAGGCTGGGCGCCCAACGGCGACTTTCGCTATCGCGGAGCTGGACTGAACCACGCCACGGTGCGCTGGAATGCGCTTCTGGATCGCGGCATTGAAGAGAGCATCCCTTCGACCATCTCCGGCCAGCCGGCGACGACCAAGCTGGAGAATCAGGGAGGGGTTGACATCAACGCCGAGGGGCGGAAGGATCTGAGTGACGAGACTCGCCTGGCCGGCAAGGTTGAATTCCTTTCCAGTTACATCTACCGGCTGGTCTTCAATGACAACTACGCGCTGGCCACCACCTCCGAGGTGCAGAGCAACCTCTCGCTCACTCACGCGCACAACTGGTTCGTGCCCTCCCTGCTGGCGGCGCGCTTTCAGAGCTTTGCCGGAACCTCCAGCACCACGGACGCAGCCGCCGTCAACGGCAACCAGGTGCGCATTCTCCATTTGCCCACGCTGCGCATCGATTTATTGGATCATCCCCTCGGCGCGTCCACGCTCTACGGGGGCCTTGGTTCGTCGCTCAGTTACCTGAGCCGCTCCGAGCCCGGTGAGCCGCTCACGCCAACCGATCCGAATAGCCTGAATGGCGCCAGCTTCCATGCCCGCAATATTGGTCGCCTCGATGTCTATCCGCATCTGCTGTTGCCTCTTTCGGGCGGTGGCTGGAACCTGACCGCCGAGTTCGCGCTGCGCGAGACAGCCTATACCAAAAGCCAGTACCCAGACTGGAAAGACAAAAACGGCGGGGTTCCCACCATCAGCCACGATCCGCTCAACCGCACGGATTTTGAAGTTTCCATCGACCTGCGCCCTCCGGCTGTCGAACGCGATTTCACGCTCGATCATTGGAATCGCCAGATGCGTCACGTGATTGAACCGGAGATCACCTATCGCTACGTGGATGGAATCGGCAAGCAGGCCCGGAATGTGCTGCTGGTGGACACCACGGACATTGCCACCAACACCAACGAGGTTGGTTATTCGCTGACGCAGCGGCTGTTTCTGCGCCCCACGCATGAAAAGCCCTGCTCGCCGGAGAGCGAACAAACTCAACCAAGACTCTGCCCCCCGCAGGGGCGCGAGTGGGCCAGTTGGCAGATTGCGCAGAAGTTCTTCATCAATTCCAACTTCGGCGGCGCGCTGCTCTCCAACAAGCGAAATGTCTTTGATTCTACGCTGGATATGAGCGCCATCGCCTATCTCACCTCGCCGCGCAACGTGGCGCCGATCACCTCGCGGCTGCGCTTTGAGGTCATCGACAATCTGCGCATTCAATGGGATCTGGACTACGACCCCAAGGCCGGCCGCCTGGATGCCGACAACCTCTACGCCGGATACAGTTGGGACCGCACCACCATCGGCGTGGGCCATGCCATGCTCAACGCCGTCGAAGAGAGCGCCAGTTCAGCCTCGGTTCTGAAGAGCCAGCAGGTGCAGCCCTTCCTGACGATCGGCAAGCAGAATGGCGTGGGCTTCAACCTGGCGGCCAACGGCGGATATGACTTTGTGCTTGGCGAGTTTCAATACTGGGGCACGCAGGCCACCTACAACTGGGATTGCTGCGGCCTGACCTTCGGCTACCGGCGTTTCGATCTCGGCTCCATCCGCGGCGAAGACAGCCAGTGGCTCTATAGCTTTACGTTGGCCAACTTCGGCTCCGTTCCCGGCATCAGCCGATCCAAATCGGTCTTCCGCGATCCAACTCTGCCGCCCGCCTATTAAGGTTTTTCAGCGTTAATCATGTAGAGTAGCGCCAATGTAGAGTAGCGCTAATATAGAGTAGCGCCGGTCTCCAGACCGGCTGTCGCGTGGACCTCCCGGTCCACGCCGCACTCTGGGCCTATCGGAAAATTTTAGTCATTGCGCGGGATGGACAGGCGCGGGCGAGGACGCCCGCGCGACAGCCGGTCTGGAGACTGATTACATGACAGCGCCGGCTCCCCTCCAACCGAGTAGACTGGTTGCGTGTAAACGACCAAAAAGCTCGGAAGGAAAGGAGCCGAGCATGAT
>Ga0181520_10005204_pt1 | contig 20969 bp, 11 predicted proteins | sample PEATcosm2014_Bin_29_FD_132451 | JGI IMG/M metagenome (GOLD analysis project Ga0181520, IMG submission 132451) | Peatland microbial communities from MTU Mesocosm Facility, Houghton, MI, USA - PEATcosm2014_Bin02_30_metaG | ecosystem: Environmental > Terrestrial > Soil > Wetlands > Peat | place... | reverse complement strand
TCGCGCGCCGATCGCGTCATCCAGATGGGCCTGCAGGTGACGGAAGGGCTCGGCGCCGGCTCGAAGCCGGAAGTCGGCCGCGCCGCCGCCGAGGAGGCGATGGAGGAGATCCGCGATCACCTCTCCGGGGCGCATATGGCCTTCGTCACCGCCGGCATGGGCGGCGGCACCGGCACCGGCGCCGCGCCCGTCGTCGCCCGCGTCGCCCGCGAGCTCGGCATTCTCACCGTCGGCGTCGTCACCAAGCCGTTCCATTTCGAGGGTATGCGGCGCATGCGTCTGGCCGACGGCGGCATCGCCGAACTGCAGAAGTGCGTCGACACGCTGATCGTCATTCCCAACCAGAACCTGTTCCGCGTCGCCAACGAGAAGACGACGTTCGCCGACGCCTTCGCCATGGCCGATCAGGTGCTCTATTCGGGTGTCGCCTGCATTACCGACCTGATGGTCAAGGAAGGCCTGATCAACCTCGACTTCGCCGACGTTCGCTCGATTATGGGCGAGATGGGCAAAGCGATGATGGGCACCGGCGAAGCGAGCGGCGAGCGCCGGGCGGTGATGGCCGCCGAGGCGGCGATCGCCAATCCGCTGCTCGACGAAACCTCGATGAAGGGCGCCCGCGGCCTGCTGATCTCGATCACCGGCGGCAACGACCTCACACTATACGAAGTCGACGAGGCGGCGAGCCGCATCCGCCAGGAGGTCGACGAGGAGGCCAACATCATCCTCGGCGCCACCTTCGACTCGGCGCTCGACGGCGTCGTCCGGGTCTCGGTCGTCGCCACCGGCATCGACCAAGCGACGATCGACCAGATCGAACCGGTCGGCGCGCCGCCGCGCGCGGAAGCCGCCGCCCGCGCGCGCGTCGTTCCGCCGCGCCCGTTGCCTGCCGCAATCGCGCCGGAAGAGCCGGTCGAGCCGGCGCCGATCGCCGCCTCGGCGCTCGACGACGTCGAGATCAGGCCAGCCGCGCCGCGCGCAACCGCTTACGTCCAGCCGCCGGAGCCGGCGCGCGAAGAGGAAATGATCGAGCGCGAGTTCATTCCGCCTGCGCCCGAACAACCGGCGCTGCGCGCTCCGCGCATGCCGCAGATCGAGGAACTGCCGCCGATCGCCCAGAACCAGTTGCGCGCCCACCGCGGCGAAGCGCCCAGCGCTTCGCCGCCGGTCGAGACGCGCCGCCGGTCGCTGCTGGAAAAGCTCGCCGCTTTCGGCGTCAGCCGCCACGAGGACGACGTTCCGGCGCCTCGCGCGATCCCCGCGCCCGCAGTTCCGCTCGCCCCGCCGCGGCCGACCGCCGCCGCGGTGCATGCCGAATACGGTCGTCCGCAACCCCGACCCGCCGCTCCGCGTCCCGTCCAGGGTCAACTCGACCCGCACGGCCGCGCCCCAGTCCGGCCCGCTTCGCTCGAAGACGATCAGCTTGAGATTCCAGCGTTTTTGCGCCGGCAATCCAACTGAGCGAATCGGCGAATTGAAAATTCGACGGCCGCGGCGATCGCCGCGGCCGTTTTCCGTTGCGGCGCCGGCGTGCTTGCCGCGCCGTCAAATCATTCCATAAGATATTGTTATAGTTAGATGAATCATGGTTTATCAGATGTGTAACTTTCGTACACGAAAGGTGATTTGGCCGTGCGCGAGGGCGCAACTAAATTGCCGCGCGGCTGACATTGAGCTGACGGAAACGTCGTAAGCGCAGGTCCGCCGGAGCGAGCGACGCGATAGACGTCGGGTTCGTCGAACGAACAGAACCGGCAGGCTGCGAGCGTGGGGACGATGACTGCATGAAATTGGGTTTGCAGACGACGCTTCGCGACCGGGTCGAGATCAGCGGCTTCGGCGTTCATTCAGCGGCGCCCGCGCGCGTCATCCTTCATCCCGCCGATGTCGATTCCGGCCTCGTCATTCTGCGCACCGGCCTGCCGAATGGGCGCGAGCGCCTCATCGAGGCGAAATGGTCCAACGTCACCCAGACCGCTTTGTGCACCGTGCTCGGCGATTCGACCGGCGCTGCGGTAGCCACGGTTGAGCACCTGATGGCGGCGCTCGCCGGCCTCGGCGTCGACAATGCGCTGGTCGAGATCGACGGGCCGGAAATGCCCATCATGGACGGGTCGGCGGCGCCGTTTGTGGCGGCGATCGACTCGGTCGGCCTCGCCCGTCAGGGACGGTTGCGTCGCGTCATTCGCGTCGTGCGGCCGGTGCGGGTCGAATGCGGGCCGGCTTACGCCGAACTGGCGCCGGGCGGCCGCGGCCTCAGGCTCGATATTGAGATCGACTTCGAAGCGCCGTCCATCGGCCGCCAGCGGCGCGCCTTCGACGTTGACCCGCCGGTGTTCCGCCGCGACATCGCCCGCGCCCGCACCTTCGGCTTCGTCAACGACGTCAAAAAGCTGTGGCAGGCCGGGTTTGCGCTTGGCTCGTCGCTGGAGAACTCGATCGCGCTCGACGGCGATGCGATCCTCAATCCCGAGGGCCTGCGCTACGTTGACGAATTCGTTCGTCACAAGGCGCTCGACGCGGTTGGCGACCTCGCGCTCGCCGGCGCCCCAATCGTCGGCTGCTACCGCTCCTACCGTCCGGGACACAAGATCAACGCAATGATGCTGTCGGCTCTGTTCGCCGACCGCAAGGCCTTCGAGATCGTCGACGGCGCGGCGCGCAAGACTTACGCGCTCGGCGCAGGCCCGATCGGCCGGGTCGTCACCGCCTACGCCGCCAACGCAGATTGAGGCGGCCAATCACGCCGCAGCTTGGGCGTTCGGCGCCCTGCCGCCACAATCCAATCCTCTAATGCGCCCGTCGCGCGCCGGGCAAGCGTCCCGGTGGCGCTGCGACGCGCAGTGAGGTAAACAGCGCCGCTGTTCCTCCTTTTGCGTCACGCAAGGTCCGAGTCCGCCGCATGACACCCGCCGCTCCGATTTCCCGCGCAACCGTCCTCGCTTGGTGCGCGCGTGCGCTGCTGCTCGCTGGCGCGGCGGTCGCGCTCGCCGCCTGTTCGGGGATTGGCGACTTCCAGTGGCCATGGGAAGGCGAGAAGTACAAGATGGTGATCGAGCCCGACGTTCCGGCGAGCAAGGCCTATGACCAGGGTCTCGCCCAGCTCGCCAACGGCGCGCCGCAGGACGCGGCCAAAAAATTCACCAGCCTCGGCGAAAAGTTCCCCGATTCGGACTGGGCGCGCAAAGGCCTGCTGATGACGACCTACGCCCAGTACCAGAGCGGCGATTTCGACAGCGCCGAAACGTCGGCGGAGCGCTACGTCAAGCTTTATCCCAAGTCGCAGGAGGCGGCTTACGCGCTCTATCTCGAGGCGAGTTCGTACTACCGGCAGATCCCTGACATCTCCCGCGATCAGGAGCGCGCCGCCAAGGCGCTCTCCGCCTTCCAGCAGGTGGTGAGGGACTATCCCAACTCCGAGTATGTCGAGGACTCGAAATACAAGGTCCAGGTGACGATGGATCAGCTGGCCGGCAAGGAGATGTCGGTCGGCCGCTTCTACCTCAACCGGCGCAACTACACCGCGGCGATCAATCGCTTTCGCAACGTGCTGACCAGCTACCAGAACACCCGACATTCGGAAGAGGCGCTCTACCGCCTGGTCGAGGCCTATCTCGGCCTCGGCATCGCCGACGAAGCGCAGACCGCCGCCGCCGTGCTCGGCCATAACTTCCCCGACGGCGAGTGGTACAAGGACGCTTACAATCTGCTGAAGAACGGCGGCCTGTCGCCGAAGGAAAACCAGCAGTCCTGGATTTCCAAGCTCTATCACGTCGTCGTTCCTTCCTGAGGGGCCAAGGCCCAAGCCCATGCTCGCCCGGCTCTCGATCCGCGACATCGTGTTGATCGATCAGTTGGACCTTGAGTTCGCCGACGGCCTCACAATTCTCACCGGCGAAACCGGGGCGGGAAAGTCGATCCTGCTCGACGCCCTGTCGCTCGCGCTTGGCGCGCGCGGCGACGGCGCGCTGACCCGCCACGGCGAAGCGCAGGGGCAGGTGACGGCGAGCTTCGACTTGGCGCCTGATCACCCGGTCTTCGCCGCGCTCGCCGATCAAGGCGTACGCGCCGACGGCGAACTGATCCTGCGGCGGATCCAGCTCGCCGACGGGCGCACCCGGGCCTTCGTCAACGACCAGAGCGTCAGCGCCCAGACCCTGCGCGCCGTCGCCGCCGGCCTGGTCGAGATCCACGGCCAGCACGACGAGCGCGCGCTGCTCGACGCCTCGACTCACCGCGCCCTGGTCGACGCCTATGGCGGCCATGGCGCGCTGGTCGAAGCGACGCGTTCGGCCTTCGCCGCCCTTCGCCGCGCCGAGTCCGAACTCGAAGCGGAACGCGCCCGCGTCGCCGCCGCGCGCGCCGCCGCCGATTACGCCCGCCACGCCCACGAGGAACTGACCGCGCTCGACGCCCAGCCGGGCGAGGAAGCGGCGCTCGCCGATCGCCGCCAGCGCATGATGCAGGGCGAGAAGGTCGCCGCCGACATTCGCGAAGCGCACGAAAATCTCTCCGGCGATTCGGCGATCCTGCCCGTTCTGTCGGCGATATCGCGCCGGCTGCAGCGGCGTCTGCCGCAAGCGCCGGGCCTGATCGAGCCGAGCGTCCAGGCGCTCGACGAGGCGATGGAGGCGCTCGAGGCCGCCACCCAGGCGGTCGAGTCGGCGCTCGCCGCCTGCGACTTCGACCCGCGCGAACTCGAGAAATGCGAAGAGCGCCTGTTCGCGCTGCGCGGCATGGCGCGCAAGCACGCGACGACGGTCGACAATCTGCCCGCTCTTGCGCGCAAATACGCCGACGAGGTCGCCGCGCTCGAAGCGGGCGAAGTTCGCATCGTCGCGCTCGAGGCCGAGGCGCGCGCCGCCGCCACCCTTTACGCCCGCGCCGCAGAGGCGCTGTCGAGCGCCCGCGCCGCCGCCGCGCGCGCGTTGGAGGCCGCGGTCAACGCCGAGCTGCCGGCGCTCAAGCTCGAACGGGCGCGCTTCGCCGTGGCGCTCAAGCGCGACGATTCGCAAGGCTCGCCCGACGGCTACGACCGCGCCGAGTTCACCGTCCAGACCAACCCCGGCTCCCGCCCCGGTCCGCTGATGAAGGTCGCCTCCGGCGGCGAGCTCGCGCGCTTCCTGCTCGCCCTGAAGGTGTCGCTCGCCGAGCGCGACACCGCGCCGACCCTGGTGTTCGACGAGGTCGACAGCGGCGTTGGCGGCGCGGTCGCCGATGCGATCGGCCTGCGGCTCGCTCGGCTCGCCGTCAAAGCGCAGGTGCTGGCCGTCACCCACGCGCCGCAGGTCGCGGCGCGTTCCAACCAGCATTTCCGGATCGTCAAGAACGACGTCGGCAAGGGCGAACGGGTTGCGACCCAAGTGCTGGCGCTCGACGCCTCGGCCCGGCGCGAGGAGATCGCCCGCATGCTCGCCGGGGCCGAGGTCACCGGCGCCGCGCGGGCGGCGGCGAAGAGTCTGATCGAGAAGGCGGGGTAGGTTTGGGCGGCGGCGAGGGGGCTTTTGTCTTGCCGGGCCTGCCTCGGCAGCCTATCTAGCGCGCAGTCGGCGGGCGAAACGGCATGGCTCGGGCAAGTGCGGGGGACGAAGATCGGCGGCGGCGCGAGCGGCTTGCCGCAGCCCTGCGGGAGAATTTGAAGCGCCGCAAGGCGCAGCGGCGCGGTCGGCAGGCGGCGGCCGAAACGGCGGCGTCGTCCGCGCCGCCGCAACAGGCGAATGACGAACCGGACCGCTGAGCGCGGGGCCCGCGAAAGGAAGAACGAATGGATCGCATCCAAATCCGCGGCGGCGCCAAGCTTCAGGGTTCGATCCCGATTTCCGGGGCGAAGAACGCTGCGCTGCCGCTGATGATAGCTTCGCTGTTGACCGACCAGACGCTGACCCTGGAGAACCTGCCGCGGCTCGCCGACGTCAGCCAGCTCGTGCGCATCCTCGGCAACCACGGCGTCGACTACTCGGTCGACGGCAAGCGGGCGGGCGAAGGGGCGACCGCCGGCCAGACCGCCCATCTGCGCGCCAAGACGATCGTCGATTCCACCGCGCCCTACGAGCTCGTGTCGCGCATGCGCGCGAGCTTCTGGGTCATCGCGCCGCTGATCGCGCGCATGGGGGAGGCGCGCGTGTCGCTGCCCGGCGGCTGCGCGATCGGCACCCGCCCGGTCGATCTGCTGCTGATGGCGCTGGAAAAGCTCGGGGCCGAGATCGCGATCGAGGGCGGCTACGTCGTCGCCAAGGCGCCCAAAGGCCTCAAGGGCGCGGAAATCGACTTTCCCAAGGTGACCGTCGGCGGCACCCATGTGGCGATGATGGCGGCGGCGCTAGCGCATGGCTCGACGCTGATCGCCAACGCGGCGCGCGAGCCGGAGGTCAAAGACCTCGCCGATTGCCTGGTCAAGATGGGCGCGCGGATCAAAGGCGCGGGGACCTCGACGATCGAGGTCGCCGGCGTCGCGCGGCTCAACGGCGCACGTCATCGCGTGCTGCCCGATCGCATCGAAGCGGGCACCTACGCGACCGCAGTGGCGATGACCGGCGGCGACATCCTACTTGAAGGCGTCAGCCCCGACCTGTTCCAGGAGGCGCTCGACGCGCTGTCGAGCGCCGGGGCGAAGGTCTCGAGCGACAATCGCGGCGTGCGCGTCGCGCGCAACGGCGCTGGCATCGGCCCGGTCGACATTTCGACCGCGCCGTTCCCCGGTTTCCCGACCGACCTGCAGGCGCAGTTCATGGCGCTGATGACGCGCGCCCGCGGCGTCTCGCGCATCACCGAGACGATCTTCGAGAACCGCTTCATGCACGTCCAGGAGCTGGCGCGGCTCGGCGCCCGCATCAAGCTCGACGGCGACACGGCGGTGGTCGAGGGCGTCGACAGGCTGCTCGGCGCCCCAGTGATGGCGACCGACCTGCGCGCGTCCGTCTCGCTGGTGATCGCCGCGCTCGCCGCCGACGGCGAAACGACAGTCAATCGCGTTTATCATCTCGATCGCGGCTTCGAGCGGCTGGAGCAGAAGCTCTCCGCCTGCGGCGCCGACATCGAGCGCATTTCGGGCTGAGGCGATGACGCAAACGCTCGACAAACTCAAGCTGATCGCGCTCGATCGCGAAGGCCTCGGGGTGATCTCCGCCCAGGCCCAGGACACCTGCCTGCGGCGCGCCGACTTGCGCTGGCTGCCGGACCAGAAGCGATTCCTGGTCAGCGGCATGCGCTATGACTGGGTGGGCGCGGAAGAGGGCCGCGCCGAACGCATCGGCTCGGTGCTGCGGTTCGATCGGGTGCTGAGGGTGTCGCATCTCGGCCTCGATGAAGGCGACGAAACGCGGGTGCTCAATCTGCTGGCGGTGACGTTCGAGATGACCGATGCGCCCTCGGGCATGGTGCTGCTCGCTTTCGCCGACGGCGCATTGGTGCGGCTCGAGGTCGAATGCCTCGAAGCCGAGCTCGTCGACGTCGGCCCGCGGCGCCCGGCGCAGGAATGTCCTGGCCACGCGCTGACCCGCGCCGAGTCGTTTTAGAGGCGCGGCCGCGGAGCTTGTCATGGCGGTCACTCTCGATATGCGCGCCGCGGAGTTCGAGCCGCGGTTTCGCTCCCTGCTTGCCGCGAAGCGCGAGGCGTCGGTCGACGTCGACGCAGCGGTCGCCGCGATCATCGCCGACGTGCGGGCGCGCGGCGACGCGGCGCTGATCGACTACACGTTGCGCTTCGATCGCGTCGACCTGTCGCGCTCGGGCTTCCGCATCGCCCCGGCCGAGATCGAGGCGGCGGTCGCCGCCTGCGATCGCAGGGCGCTGGAGGCGCTGGAACTCGCCCACGAACGCGTGCTCGCCTATCATCGCCGCCAGCTTCCCGGCGACGTTTCGTTCGTCGACCACTTGGGCGTCCAGCTCGGCTGGCGCTGGCGCGCGATCGACGCGGTCGGCCTCTATGTGCCCGGCGGCATGGCGAGCTATCCGTCCTCCGTGATCATGAACGCCGCGCCGGCGTTGGTCGCCGGCTGCCGCCGCCTCGCCATGGTCGTGCCGACGCCCGACGGCAAGCTCAATCCGCTGGTCCTCGCCGCGGCCAAGATCGCGGGCGTCACCGAAATCCACCGCATCGGCGGCGCCCAGGCGATTGCGGCGCTCGCGTACGGAACCGAGAGCGTCCCGCCGGTCGCCAAGATCGTCGGCCCGGGCAACGCCTATGTCGCGGCGGCCAAGCGACGGGTGTTCGGCGTCGTCGGCATCGACATGATCGCCGGGCCGTCGGAAGTCGTCGTGCTCGCCGATTCCAGCGCCGAAGCGGAACTCGTCGCGGCGGACCTCCTCGCTCAGGCCGAGCACGACGAAGCGGCGCAGTCGATTCTCGTCACCGACGACGCGCGCCTGGCGACCGACGTCGCCGCGGCGGTCGAGGCGCAGCTCGCCGATCTGCCGCGCGCGGCGATCGCCGGCGCGAGTTGGCGCGACTACGGCGCGATCATTCTCGTCGACAGACTCTCCGCTGCGCCGGCGCTGATCGACCGCATCGCGCCTGAGCATCTCGAGATCATCGCCCGCGACGCCGAGGCGCTGTCGGCGGCGATCAACAACGCTGGCGCGATCTTCCTCGGGCCCAACACGCCTGAAGCGATCGGCGACTACGTCGGCGGTTCGAATCACGTGTTGCCGACTTCGCGTTCGGCGCGCTTCTCTTCGGGGCTCGGCGTCTACGACTTCGTCAAACGCACCTCGATTCTCAAGTGCGACGCGCGATCGCTGGCGACGCTTGGACCGGCGGCGGTGACGCTCGGCGAGGCGGAGGGGCTGCACGCCCACGCGCGATCGGTGGCGCTGCGTCTGGGGCGGGACGGCGCGACGTGAGCGACGAGGCCCAACCCAACCGCAACCGGCTGGCGGAAGTGAAGTTAGACGAGAGGTCGCTTCCGCGCGGACTGGCCGATCGCGACCACGAATGTGCGGCGGCAGTGTTCGACCTGATCGAGGACAATCGCTTCGGCGTGCGCGGCCGCGACGATGGGCCCTACAGTCTTCGCATCGCGCAAGTCGAGTCGCGACTCAGTTTCGAGGTGAGCACGAGCGCCGGCGCTCCCGTCGTCGAGTTCGCGGTCTCGATGACGCCGTTCCGGCCGCTGCTGAAGGACTACTTCAACATCTGCGAGAATTATTACACCGCGATTCGCAGCGCCGGCCCGCGCCAGATCCAGGAAATGGACCGCGCCCGGACCGCGCTGCACAACGAGGGCGCCGGCCTGCTCGCCGCACGCCTGGCCGACAAGGTGGAGATCGACGAGGCGACGGCGCGCCGCTTGTTCACCCTGGTCTCCGCCCTGCATTGGCATCCATGACGGCGGCGACGGCGAGCGCGCCGTCTCCGGCCGAAGGCCGCGCCGCCTTCATCCGCGCCAACACGCGCCTTCTCGCTCCGCCGCTCGCGCCTGAGATGCGGCTCCAGCTTGCCGACGAAGCGGTCGAGTTGTGGACCAAGACCGAGGCGGAGATGCAGGCTTCCGGCCTGCCGCCGCCGTTCTGGGCCTTCGCCTGGGCGGGCGGGCAGGCGCTCGCGCGCTGGATCGGCGATCATCTCGACGCAATCGCCGGCCGCCGCGCGCTCGACTTCGGCTCCGGTTCAGGAATCGTGGCGATCGCCGCCGCGCTCGCCGGCGCGGCAAAAGTCGAAGCGAGCGAGATCGACCCGTTCGCCCAGACAGCGATCGCGCTCAACGCCGGCGAGAACGGCGTCGTCATCGAAGTGCTGTCCGAGGACGTGATCGGCGTGGATCGCGGTTGGGACGTCGTTCTGGCCGGCGACGTCGCCTACGAGCGCGACATGGCGACGGCGGTCTTCGCCTGGCTCGAGGGCCTCGCTCAGCGCGGCGCACTGGTGCTCGTCGGCGATCCGCGGCGCAGCTATCTCGCCCTCGACCGGCTCGAATGCGTCGCCGAATATTCCGTCCCGACCACGCGCGCGCTCGAAGACGCCGAGATCAAGCGCGCCGGCGTGTTCACGTTTCGCTCGGCGCGTAAACTCGATTAGGGGTATCATTCCGGCTCTGAATCGCGCGCCGTTCGGCCCGCGGTTCGCGCTGCGCATCATGTCGATCGAAACATGCAGCTCTACTACGCGACGCACGATGGCCAGGCTCGCCGCATCGCCGAGCGAATCGCCGGCCGCCTGGCGGAGAGAGGAATCCTAGCTTCGCCGCAGGATTTAGCGGCGAAGCTTCCGGCTGCGGAAAAGCTGGCGGCGGCGCGGCTGGTGACGATCGTGTCGGCCGTGCGTTATGGCCGGCATCTGCCGGCAGGACGACAGTTTCTTTCCATCTACCAAACGCTACGCGCGCCGCCGCCGTTGGTGCTCCTGTCCGTGTGTCTGGCGGCAAGGAAACCCGGCCGGGACACCGCCGCGGACAATCCCTATCTCCGCAAAGCGATCGCCCGGCATCGGCTTGCTCCCGCCCTCGCTCTGGCCGTCGCCGCACGCCTGGATTATCCGCGCTACAGCTGGCTGGACCGGCAAATGATCCGCTTCATCATGATGCTGACGCGAGGCCCAACCGATCCCAGGACGTCGATCGAATATACGGCGTGGAACGTGGTCGACGACGTCGCGCTGCGGATTGCCGAACTCCTCGAGCGCTCGGAGCCGCTACGAAGCTGATGCAGGCGCAACTGCCGCGGCAGGCTTCGCGGCGAAGGATCACAAGCTGTTTCTTGGATTCATCTCACGGTCCGCTGGCGCTCACCCCAGGCGCACGTTGACGTGGTGAATCGATCCGTCGTCAACCAACGGCACGCGCAGCGGGCGCTCCGTGAGTTCGACGCCGTCGACGTCGGCGGAGACGACGCCCCGATTCACGCCGCCGGGGTTCTCCACCAACACCCTGTACCGCGCCGAGCGATATTTCACGTCAGCGGTGAATTGTCCCCACGCTTTGGGAACGCAGGGATCGATGCGAAGAGACGCGCCGCGCAACCTCAGGCCGAGCAGACTCTCCACGCCCGCGCGCTGCAGCCAGCCGGCCGAGCCGGTGTACCAGGTCCAGCCTCCGCGTCCGACATGAGGCTTGGTCGAATAGATGTCGGCGCAGACGACGTAAGGCTCGACCTTGTAGCGATGGGCGTCGGCGCGCGTTCGCGAATGGTTGATCGGGTTGAGCATGGCGAAGAGCTCCGCCGCCTTGTCCCCGTCGCCCAGCGCGGCGAAGGCCATCACCGACCAGGCCGCCGCGTGAGTGTATTGCCCGCCATTCTCGCGAACGCCTGGCGGATATCCCTTTATGTAACCGGGATCGGTTGGCGTCTTGTCGAAGGGCGGGGCGAACAAGAGCGCCAAGCTGTCGCCGCGGTTGATCAACTCGCGATCCAGCGAGGCCATCGCGCGCAGGGCGCGACCTTGCGTCGCCGCCCCCGACAAAACCGCCCAGGATTGTGCGATGGAGTCGATCCGACACTCGTCGCTGCGCGACGATCCCAGTGGCGTTCCGTCATCGAAATAGCCTCTGGCGTACCAATCGCCGTCCCACGCCTCGCGCTCGAGCGCGACCTTGAGCGCGTCGGCGTGCATGGTCCAATGTTCCGCGCGGGCAGTCTCGCCGCGCGCGGCTGCGAGCGGCGCGAAAGCCGTCAGCGTCGCGTAGAGGAACCAGCCGAGCCAAACGCTTTCGCCTTCGCCCTTCTCACCGACGCGGTTCATGCCGTCGTTCCAATCGCCCGTGCCGATGAGCGGAAGTCGGTGGCGGCCATCGGCCAGGCTCTGATCGAGCGCGAGCGCGCAATGCTCGAACAGAGTGGCTTGCTGTTGCGGGATTGCCGGCAGAAAGAAGTTGTCCGTCTCGCTCGGCTCCAGTCGCGGTCCTTCGAGGAATGGAACGGATTCGTCGAGCACGAGCTTGTCTTGCGTGGCCTCGACGTATTGCGCGACGGCGTAGGCGAGCCAAGGTCGGTCGTCGGAGATCCGGGTGCGCACGCCCTTGCCGGAATGCGGCAGCCACCAATGTTGGACGTCGCCCTCGACAAACTGACGGGCCGCTGAGCGCAACAGATGTTCGCGCGTCAGCTCGGGGCGAGCCGCGACCAGCGCCATGCCGTCCTGCAGTTGATCGCGAAACCCGTAAGCGCCGCTGGCTTGATAGAAGGCCGAGCGCGCCCAGACGCGGCAGGCCAGCGTCTGGTAGAGGAGCCAGCCGTTGAGCAGCAGATCCATCGTACGGTCGGGCGTCCTGACCTGAATCGCGCCCAACGTGTCGTCCCACAGCGCCGCGACGCCGGCCTCGATGGCGTCGAGATCGGCGGCGCGATAGGTCAGCACCGCTGCGCGAGCGGCCTTCCGCGTGGCGGCCTGTCCGAGGAAGAAAACCACCTCGGCCACGCCGCCCGCCCGCAACTCGAGCGTCGTGCGCATCGCGGCGCAGGAATCCAAAGCGGCGCCGACGCTATTGGACAGCGGCTCCGCGCTCGCGAGCCCCGCCGGATTGGCGAGGGCGCCATTGCGGCCAATGAACTCGCGCCGGTCGCCGGTCGAATCCGTTTGTGCGCCGCGCATATCCGCGAAGGCGAAGCGCGAACCGAAATCCCCGTTCCAGGGATTGCGCGCGAACATCGCGCCGGTGACGCCATCCAACTCGGTCTCGACGAAGCCGAGCGAAGCGGATCGCGATGCGCCCAGGATCCACTCGACGTAAGCGGTCACGCTGAGAACGCGCGTGCGATTGGTGTCGTTGGTCAACCGGAGGCGCGATATCTTTATCGACCCCTCGACAGGCACGTATTGCAGGAGGTTCGCGGCAATGCCGCACGCCCTGTGCTCGAAGCGGCTGTAGCCTCGTCCGTGCCGCGCGACATAAGTCGCCTGCGGATCGCGGATGGGCAGCGCCGTCGGACTCCAGAGATCGCCGGTTTCGTCGTCTCTGATGTAGAAGGCTTCGCCTGGGGGGTCGCTGACCGGATCGTTCGACCACGGGGTGAGCCGGTTCTCGCGGCTGTTGGCGGACCAGGTGCAACCGCCGCCTTCAGTCGCCGTCTGGAAACCGAACGCCGCGTTGGCGATCACGTTGATCCACGGCGCCGGCGTCGATTGGCCCGGCCCGAGCACGGTCACATATTCCTTGCCGTCTGCGCCAAATCCCCCCAAGCCGTTGAAGAACTCGAGGTCGGGAGGGCGGACGCCGGCGGGGAGCCGCGGACGGTGCGCGAGAGGTTTGACGAACGGCCGAATCGGCGCGTTGGGGTCGGCGGCGCGATCGAGTTGATCGGAAAGGCTGCCGTGCTGGGCTGCGAGCACGACGCGCGCCGCCGCGATCAGCAGCGAACGCGTCTGCGCGGGGACGAGGTCGGACCTGAGAACGACCACATTGCCCAGCTGTCGCTCCACTCCGGGCGCGGGCCGCGATTGGCTGGCGCGAACCAAGGTCTCAACTGCAATTTGGAGATCTTGCACGTACGAAGACCGGCGCTCGTTCAGGATCACGAGATCGACGGCGAGCTGCTTCATTCGCCAGTATTTATGCGCTTGCAGAATCTGATGAACGAAATTGAGGTTCTCGACATCGGCGATTCGCAACAGGACGATTGGCAGATCGCCCGAAATCCCTTGCGGCCACAGTCCGGATTGCGGGCCGGAGCCTTGACGAATCGCGTCCGAGGCGGGGCGCAGCGCTCGTCCTGAGAAAATGACATGACCGGCTAGACGCTGAAACAGACCCGCCTCGCCTGGCCTGACGCCCAGATGATGAAGCTGAACTTGTCCCTGGGTCCAAGCGAGCGTCGTGGCGCGCTCATAGGCGGCCGCGTCGCGATGCTTGTCGATGCAATCCAACAGGGCGGCGCGCGATTTGGCCGCCATCGTCCAGAATGCGACGCGAACCGTGGCGCCCGGCGCCACATCCACGCGGCGCCGCAAAGCGAAGATCGGATCGAGCACCGCGCCGATGGAATTGGTCAGAGGTCGCGCGTCGAAAATCGCAAGCGGTGCGCTGACCCCGTGTCCCCGGCCGAGGAACAGCGCCCTGTCGGTTTCGAACTCGGGCTTGCCTTCGGCGTCGCCGTTGGCGACGCTCAGATGGGCGGCCCATATTTCCGGTTCCGACGGCGCTCGCTTTCGCCGCGTGGCGACGATGGCGCCCTGGTCGACGAGATATTCGGTTTCGATGAACAGCTTCGCGAAGGCTGGATGGGCGACATCGGCGCTCTGAGGGCCCAGAGCGAGTTCTGCGTAGGAGGTGATCTCGATTTCGCGTGAGCGGCCGCCCGAGTTGGTGATCGAGACCCGACGCACCTCGGCGTCGTCCTCTTCGGAAACGAGCACTTCGAGGACCGTCGTCAGGGTTCCGTCGCGCCGCGTGATCTCCGCGCGCTCCTCGTTGAAGTGGATGGAATACTCGTCGGGTTCGGCGCCGGTCGGCTGATAGCCCGCCGACCAGACGGAGCCGCTGCGCATGTCGCGAAGAAAGATATAGGAGCCGGAATCGTCGCAGGTGGCGTCCTCGCGCCAACGGGTGATCGCCACATCGCCCCAACGGCTATAGCCAGAGCCTGCCGCCGTCAGCATCACGGAGTAGCGACTGTTGGAGAGCAGCAGGGTCGCGGGCGGAGAGAGATGCACGGACACGATCTTGCGACCGCCGGTGGGATCCTCTTCGTCGGGACGCGCGGCGGAGTGGGCTTCGGCCACCCATGGACGCGTTCTCGGGATCTCGCGCGGGACCCTCTCCTGCAGCAACAATTCCGTCGCCTGAATCATCGGCTCAGCGTGAAAGCGCTCGCGCATCGCGCCGCCGAACAGCGCATTGGCGATGGAGACGATCGTCATGCCCTGATGATGCGCCATATAGGCGCGCACCAACGCGAAGTCCTCACCGTCCTGAACGCGCGCCGGCGTGAAATCCACCGCTTCGTAGAAGCCGTAAGGCCCCCTGGCGCCGATCGCCGCCAATCGCTTGAAATTCGCAACAGCGGCGACGGGATCGACCATCGTCGCCAATGCGGTTGCGTAAGGCGCCACGACGCGATTGACTTCCAGCCCCCGTTTCAGCCCGAGACCGGGCACGCCGAAGTTGGAATATTGATAGGTCAGTTCGAGATCGCGCGCGTTATACGCGGATTCGGAAACGCCCCACGGCAACCCAAGCGTTGCGCCGTACTCGATTTGACGCCGCACCACGAGCCGATCGGTCTGATCGAGCAAGCTTCCCGTAGGCGCGCGCATGACGAGCGGCGGCATCAGATATTCGAACATCGACCCCGACCAGGAGATGAGAGCCCCACCGTGTCCGACCGGCGTCATGGCTCGGCCGAGCCGGAACCAATGCCGGGCCGGGAGGTCGCCCTTGGCGATCGCGAAGAAGCTCGCCAGTCGCGCCTCGGACGCCAAGAGATCGTAGCAATTGGGATCCAGCGCCGATTCGGAAATGACAAATCCGATCGACAGCAGTTGCCGCTGCTGGTCGAAGAGAAAACCGAACTCCATCGCCATCGCCATGGCGCGGAACGCGTCCTCCAGCACGATCAGCCGGGCCTGGCGCGAAGCGACGGCCTCCGCCGACGAGGCCAAATCGGCTCGATGCGCGTCGATCGCGGAGAGGCTCGCCTGCGACCAATACAAGAGGTCCGACCCGCTGCCGTCGCTGCGCTCCAGCGCGATCGCGCGTGCGATATCGAGTACGGCGGCCGCCTCGCCGGACAGTTCCGCCAGTTGCGTTGCGAACGCTTCGTCGGCGAGGGATGCGCCTTCGAGCGTCTGGGTCATCGACGCAAGCGAGTCCTCGAGTTGGCGCGGCGTGACCGTCTGAGTTCTGCGCCCACGACGCAGGTCGACAGCCTGCTCGGCGGTCAGCGCGAGCGCGTCGGCGATGCCAGCCCGACGCGATGCGGCGGGCATTGGCGATTTCCGCCATTCCCGGCAGACGTTGGCGACCGCGATGAGGTGGCCGCCCAAATTGCCGCTGTCTACCGAGGAGACATACTTGGGTTCGAGGACCCGGAGATCGCGAGTGTCGTACCAATTGAAGAAGTGACCGCGGAAACGCGGCATACTTGTCATCGTCGCCAGCGTCGCCTCCAGGCGCTCGATGGCTTGGGCCGCGCCGATCCAACCGAAGTCGCGGGCGCTGACGACGGACAGCAGATACAGCCCGAGGTTGGTCGGCGACGTGCGGTGGGCCACCTCCGGCTCTGGGTCTTCCTGAAAATTGTCGGGAGGCAGCCAATTGTCCGCCGCGCCGACGAGGACCTCGAAGAACCGCCACGTGCGGCGAGCTGTTCGCCGCAACGCTTGCACGTCGGCTGTGGAGGCGTTTGTGCGGCTTTCGAGGCCTCGAGGAACGCTGACGGCGCGCGCGACCGCAGGCGAGACCAGCCAAAGCGCGACAAAGGGGGCCGCGACCGACCAAGCGCCGTGGCCAAAGAGGAGAGCAATCAGCAAAGCGGCGACAGCGATATAGAGCGCTCCCGACATGCGCACGATGAAGCCCGCGAGGTCGAGATGCGGCCCCACCAAGGTCTGCGCGGCAGGCACCCATTCCAGCAGGCGCCGCCGACTGACGAAAATGCGCCATAACGTGCGCAAGATCGCGTCGCTCATCAGACGCGTCTGGTCGGCCAGGAAAGTCACGTTCAAGATTGTCAATACCGCCGCAAGGCCAAGGTCGCCGCCGAGCGCGCGCAAATGCCCTGATATCTTCGCCCCGGGGCGTCGCGATGGGATCGCCGAAATCACCGGGATGAGGTTGGGAACGACAATCGTAGCGAGCACGAACGAGGTCCAGACCAGCGCGGGGTAGAACGGCAGGGTCCAGCCCAGAGCCAAGGCCGCGACGGCAGTCGGCGCCGAAAGGGTTCGGCGCAGATTGTCGATCATCTTCCAGCGGCCGATCCGCGGGAGCTCGCGCTTGACGCCCGGCGCTCCACCGTCTCTGTCGGCGAAGCCGAAAATCCAGGGCAGGAGCTGCCAGTCTCCTCGCGCCCAACGGTGATGCCGCTGGGCGCTGACGTCGTATCGGGAAGGAAATTCCTCGACGACTTCGACTTCCGAAGCAAAGCCGGCGCGCGCGAACGTTCCCTCGAACAGGTCATGGCTCAGGAGAGTCGAGTCCGGGGCCCGGCCGGAGAGGGCGCTCTCGAAAGCGTCGAGATCGTAGATGCCCTTTCCCGCGTAAGACCCCTCGCCGAACATGTCCTGGTAGACGTCCGACACAGCCGAGGAATAGGGATCGATCCCACTGGCGCTCGAGAATATGCGCTGAAACAGCGAACCCTCGCCGCCTTCGGGCAGCGACGGCGTCACCCGAGGCTGAAGCACGGCGTAGCCTTCGACCACCCTGCCGCGCGCCGCATCGAAACGCGGCCGATTGAGGGGATGCGCCATCTTGCCGATCAGTCGCCTCACCGTGTCGCGCGGCAATCGCGTGTCCGAGTCCAACGTGAGGATATACCGGACGTTTTTAGGCGGAGGCGCGGCGGCGGCGCCAAGGTCGATGAAGGTGGTGTCCGTCGCGCCGCGCAGCAGCCGATTCAATTCGTGAAGCTTGCCGCGCTTGCGTTCCCAACCGATCCATCGTCTTTCGCTATCGTTCCAGACGCGCTTGCGGTGCAGCAAGAGAAAACGAGGGCCTGCCGGGGCTGGGCCGTAACGTCGGTTGAGGCCTTCTATGCCTTCGCGGGCAAAAGCGACCAACTCCGCGTCGCCGTCTGAATGCTCGGTGTCGGCGTCGACCCAATCCGAGAGCAGGGCGAAGTGCAAATCGCCCTCTGGACTCGCCAGATGGTGGATCTCGAGCCGCTCCACTTGCGCGGCGATATCCACCTGCGTGGTCAACAGCGTCGGCACCGCGACCAGCGTGCGGACCGATTCGGGAATCCCCTCGCGCAGCTCCAGGCCGGGCAATGGGATCGCGTGAACGAAAAACGCGGTGCCTCTGTTGACCAGCGCTACGCCAGCGTCAATTGAGGAAACCAAACCGAGACAAGCGAGCAGACTGAGCAGGCCGACGCCGAGACCCATGCCGGCCAAGGCCGTCAATGGCGCCGCAAGCAGACAAGCCGACGTGAGTATGATTGCGGCGCCGTAGACGTCGAAACTCAGTCTGGTCGTCGCCCGCGCGGGCCAAAACAGGCGCTTGCGAAAACCGATCGACTTCTCGAATTCGTGGCGTCCTCCCGCAAGCAAATAGTAACCAGGGTCGCCGCGCCGCAATTGCTCGAGGGGAACAAGGGAAGGACGGGGCTTGCGCGCCTCGGCGACGGCGAGGCGCGCGATCTCGAGTTCGCCCTGGCCGGACCCTCGCGCCAGTTGCTCGACCGCGGTGCGGTAAAGCGTGCGGGTGGCGAAATCCATTTCCAGAAATGCGCCGCCTTTGGCCAAGGCGTTGTCGACAAGACAGATCCGCTTGAACAATTCCGTCCAATCGACCTCGGCGATCACCCTCAGGCTCGTCACGATGTTGCGCATGGTGACGTTCGCGGCGCCGTGACTGCGCTGAACCTCGCGCACCGCCGCATCCGCAGTCGTGTCCCGTCTTGACAAATGCTCGTCCAGCCATGCCAGCGCGGGCGTGACCTTCGGATCCTGATCGCGGAGCCGATGAACGAGCTGGACCGCGAACGCTTCCGAAAGCGGCCCCGTGGCGCGGTCGGCGAACACGCTCGAGGCCGGTTCCGCCGTGCGGCCGCTGACGCCCAGCAATCGATCCGCGACCCCGTCGGCCTCGTGCCGCGCAACCCGGCTTTGCGTGATCTGTTGCGCGAGCCGTCTCAGGTTTTCGATCAGAACGATCTGCAGCGTGATTGAGGCCGCCCAAAGCTCGCCGATCATCAGCGGCTGGACCGTCTGATAGGCGTTGATGAAACTGACGAGGACGTCGGCGTCGAAACTGCTGTCGGTGTGGGCGACAAACGCCCAAGCCATGCCGAATACGCGCGGGTAGCCGGCGAAAGGGCCCGTGTCCAATTTCGGCAGCTGGCGATAGTAGCCGGGAGGCAGGTCCATGCTGATCTGACGGATCTGCCTTTCGACCAGATGGTAATTGTCGATAAGCCACTCGGCCGCCGGCGTTGTCGCGCGCCCTTCGTCGGTCGCTTTTACGATCGCTCGATAGGCCGATAGCAGGACTGCGCCATTGTCGTGCAGTCGGGCGGCGAGTGGCAGACCTCGCGTGGTCCGCAACGCGACGGTCTGCGCAACTGCAAGACTGCGCGCATGCGACTCCAGACGTTCGCCGCTGAACAATTCCTGGCGGATCGGCGTTTCGCTGTCCCAAGGCGACGCTCTCCTTGAGAATCGGGGGAAGCGGCGTGACAGAAATGGGGATTTGGCCTTCAAATCCATGCTCGACAATCTGGGTCTCCTGCGCGACGTCCTCGCGCTGTCGGATACGCGGCGAACCTATGAGGACCGAGGCGCCGCAAATGTTTGTCGAACGCGCCGACGCTCTTGATCCTCCGCCGATGTCTTGGCGTAGCGGCGCCGGCGGGCAACCTTCGGTGGTCAAGCGGCGTCGCTCGCACGGAGCGCAGGCCGCTCGAAAACGGCCGCCGCAACGCATGGCTCCCGATCGGCCGCGAAAGCGTTTGCCGCCCCACCGTCAAAACGACTTGCCGCGCGCGAAACTCGCGTTTGAGGTCGCGCGCGAAGCCGAACCCTAATCCAAGCTACGATAGCCGGCCGCCAATCATCGGCGCCAGAGTCGGAAACTACTCACGGCGCCCCTGCACACACCCGCGGATCGCGCCGTGGCGCGCCCTCGACGACGCCCGCCGAGGCGGCGGGGCCAGATCAAAGCGTCACGAACAATGCGAACGCGTTGAATCGGGAGATAGCGTCCGCTGCGTAGTTTCCGAGTCTGCTCGAATGCGGCTGTCGCTCCTAATCACGCCGCAGAGCGGAACTGGGGGCTGGGCGCGTGTTCTCGCTTGGCCATCGCGCAACGGACGGAACCGCCATGTCAGACGTCAATCGCACGATGAAGGCGCCGGCGCAATCAATCCCAGAACCTAAGCCGCTCGCAAAGCTTGACGACAACCTCAATGCCGCCGCCGTCTGTTCGAAGAACGATCGCACGGGCGGCGAATCGGAAACGCCGCGCCCGAACGCGGCGGCGTTCACCGCCAAAGCGGCGCCGTCGACCGGCCGCCGGCCGCTTTTTCGTCGCTAAGCCCGCCCTCGGCCAGGCGCCACTGGCGCTGCGCGAAGCCAGCCGCCGCACGAGATCTGCCGGCAGGTCTGGTTGACGCAAGTATGCCGCGTCCGCCGACCGTGGCCAATCGCCAACAAACCAAGCTCGGCGATGCGTGCAGCCGCCATCGCTCGCCCATTCGCGGCGATTCCGATTCGTTGCCGAGCGACTCCACGCTGCAAAAGGGCGATGCGGCGACGACGCCCAAAGGCTTCGTCGTGTTTCAGCGCGCCAAGACCTGCTCGATCAAGTGCTCCGGCTTTGTCGCCTTGTCGCAGGCGCGCTCTTTGCCCAGAAGTTTGCGCGCGATGCCGGTCGACCTGGAGCGCGCGGGCGCATCGCGGCGACAAGTCGGCGCGCACTCCTCCCCGGGCGCATCTGCGCGTTAGAACCAAGGGTCGACTCTGTTGGCGTTGCTTGGATCAGCGAAATGGTGCGCCGGTTGAGCCGTGCGGCTTGCTCTCCGGCTCGCGGCGATCGTTGAACGCGTCTCAGGCTGGATTTCGCGGCGCGTTCGCACAGGCAAGCTCTTTGGTTTCGCGGGGCGTCGCAGATTCGCGCCGAACCGCGGCGTCGACATGAGTAGTTTCCGATTCTGGCGCCTCCTCGCGCGACCATGTTGACTCTCTGAAGCTGCCGCGCCGTTCGTCAATATGGAGTCGCCATCATGAGAACCCATCTGCTGAGAAATATGTTCATCGTGGGCTCGGCCGCGCTCGCCTTGGCCGCCAGCGCTGTCGCGCTTCCGTCTGTCGCCGACGCCGCAGGCCACACGACCCGCATGAGCAGTGGCGCCGGCCACGGTCATGCGCGCGTTGGCGG